>JAABUT010002999.1_pt1 | contig 15175 bp, 17 predicted proteins | sample 5559281 | NCBI WGS metagenome assembly JAABUT01 (sample SAMN10711880, study PRJNA513359) | rock metagenome | isolation source: Antarctica rocks | place: Antarctica: Victoria Land, Ricker Hills nord | collected 2016-01-04 | reverse complement strand
ACCTCGAGCACCACCACGAGCAGCAGCGCGAGCAGGAAGGCTCCCACGGTGTTAATGGCGAAGGTCGCGTAAGGGAAGCTGCCGGCTGGTGCCGGCCACAGCAGACCGATGCCGTACCGAGCCAGGCCACCGAGGAAACCGCCGGCGCCGACGGCTGCGCCGCTGCGCCAGTGGATCCGCGGCCATCGGGAGCGCCGCGCCGTCGCAAACGGACCGGCTGCGCTGAGGTCGGGATGATGGGGTTGATCCTCGCCGGTGTCCACGTCGGGATCAAGCGGGAGTTCGCGCAGATCGTCCTGGTACTCAGGGGGCTCGCGTGCCGGCTGCGCCATCGGTGTCCCTTCCGACCTCACGAAGATGGCGTCGTCGGGCGTCAGCGTCAGGCGACACGGCAGCCTCCTACCCAGACCGGGGACCGTTGGTCGCCGCAGCGACGGTTGTTGATAGGCCCCGCACCGTGACGCACCACCAAGAGCGATCCTACCGGTCAACGCCCAAGCGCTTGCCCGACGGGCATCGCGGCGGCATCATGCCCACCACAGGCGATGAGGCTCGCCTTTGCCCGCGGATCGCTCCGCTAATGGCCTCTACCAGGTGGGTCCGCCCTACGCTGACCTCGGTGGAGAGAAGGAGCGCTGTGACTGGGAGCGGTTCGGCGGCCCGTCTCGTCAGGACGTTTGTTCACGTCCCCCGACAGGGTGGCCTCAAGCCATGGTGAGCCCTGCTGCCGCCCAAGCCGCGCAGGTCGTGACGGTGGCCGTGTCCGCGCCGTGGGTCTCCGGCGTCATCGGCCGCGTCGAGGCCCGTCTGCAGGGGCGCCGAGGTCCGCGGATCCTGCAGCCGTACTACGACCTGGCCAAGCTCTTCGGCAAGGAGTCATTGGCACCGGAGGGTGCGAGTTGGGTCTTCTTGGCGGCGCCGTTCATCGCGTTCGTCTCCTACTTGACGGTGCCGTTCCTGATTCCCGTCCTGACGAACTACCCGCTGCCACTGGGATACATGGGCGACATTCTTGGCGGTGGCCTCATCCTGGCCTTGGGCAGCTTCTTCACGGCCACGGCTGCAGCTGAGACGTCGTCGCCATACGCGCAGATCGGCGCCTCCCGGGCGAAGACGTTCTCCGCACTCGCCGAACCGACCCTGTTGCTGGTCTTCGTGGCCGTCGCCGCGATCACGTCGACGGACCTGCCGTACGCGTTGGCCAAGACCATTCATTACTCGACCGCCCAGATCGTGCGCCCTGGTCACCTGCTCGCCGCCGCCGCGCTGCTGTGCGTGATCCTGTTCGAGACCGGTCGCATCCCGATCGAAGGCCATCACGGCACCAACGAGTTCGGCTTCATCGACGAGGGCAAGCCGTTCGAGCACTCCGGGCCCTACTACGCCTTGCTGACGTGGGCCTCGCACCTCAAGCAGATGGTGCTCTTCATCATCTTCCTCGACGTGTTCCTCGTGCCGTGGGGACTCGCCGGCACGCGAAGTCTCGCCTCGTTGCTGCTGGCCATCCCCTTGATCCTCGCCAAGTGCGCCGGCTTGGGTGTGGTCGTGGCCGTCATCGACGACACCTGGGCGAAGCTGCGCCTGTACAAAATCACTGAGTTCCTCGCGGCGGCGTTCTTGCTCGCGGTCATGTCGTTGTTCACGCTCACGCTGGGGGGTGGCTGATGCATCCAGCCCCGAGCGTGTTCGAGGGCGCGAGCAACACGATCGCCGTGCTGGTCCTGCTGACCGAGTTCGCGATGCTGCGCGCGGCTCTGCTGCGGGCGCAGTTGCGGCTGTACGCCGCGCAGTCGCTGCTGCTGTCTGTCCTGGCCGTCGTGGTCGCGGCCAGCCGGCACGTCCCGGAGCTCTACGTGCTGGCCGGGCTGTCGTTCGTGCTCAAGGTCCTGCTCGTGCCGTGGCTGGTGACCCGGTTGTTGCGCGACACCTCCTCCGAGATCGCGGGCAGCGGCGCGCTCGGTGTGGCCAGTGAGATCCTGGTGGGGCTGGTGGTGGCCGCTTTCGGCTTCTTCGCCGGCGGCGCGCTCAACCTGCACTCCTCGGTGCTCCCCAAGACCGCGCTGTCGTTGGCTTTCGCGGTCGTGCTGGTCTCCTTCGTGCTCATCATCGTGCGCAGCGACCTCGTGTCACAAGCCGTCGGGTTCTTCTCCCTGGAGAACGGCGTGTCACTGGCCAGCCTGGTCGTCGCAGCCGGTCTGCCGCTCATCCTGGAGGTCGCATTCCTGTTCGACCTGCTGGTCGCCGTCGTCATCTTCGGGGTGCTCGCCCGAGTGACGCACGGGCGCTCCGGCAGCATGTCGACCTCGTCGTTGAACGCGCTGCGGGGCTGATGTGAGTGCCGTTCTGGTCGCCCTGCTGCTCATCGGCTTCGTTGCCGCAGCACTGTGTCTCCTGGTGCCACCTGCGGTCATGAAGCTGGTCACCGTGGTCGCAGGAGTCGGGGCCTGCGGCCTCGCCGTGAGCCTCATCCCCACAGTCGGCCGGCACGACGTCACGGCGGGGACCTATCTGCGCACCGACGCGGTGTCGGTGGTGTTCCTGCTCGCCACCGGCCTGCTCTACGCGCTGGTCGCCGTGTACTCCGTCGGCTACGTGCGGGGTGAGCACGGCGGCCAGGACATGGATCGCTACCTGCGGCGGTTCTACGTCGGGCTGAACATCTTCGGCGCTTCGATGCTCGCCGCGCCGCTGGTGAACGGCTTGGCCTTGCTTTGGATAGCCATCGAGATCACGACGGTCGTGTCCGCCCTGCTCGTCGCGATCGACGTCAGCGACACTGCGACGGAAGCGGCCTGGAAGTATCTGCTCATCGCCTCTGTCGGGCTGGGCGTCGCGCTACTCGCGACGATCGTCATGTACTACGCGGGCGCCCAGGTGTTCGGCTCTTCGTTCGATCTTGCCTTCACGCCGTTGATCCACGCCGGTCATCGGTTGCCGGCGACAGCGGTCCGGCTGGCGTTCGTCCTGTCGGTGGTCGGCTTTGGCACCAAGGTAGGTCTGGTGCCGATGCACACTTGGCTGCCGGACGCACATGCCGAGGCCCCGACACCGGTCTCGGCGCTGCTGTCCGGCGCGTTGCTCGCCACCAGCTTCTACGCGGTGCTGCGCTACTTTCAGATCGCCAGTAGCGCGCTTGGCAGCGCCTTCCCGCGACACGTACTGCTGGGGTTCGGTCTGCTGTCGTTGTTGCTCGCCGCGCTGTACCTGCTCGACCAGCACGACATCAAACGGCTGTTCGCCTACTCCTCGATCGAGCACATGGGTGTCCTGGCGATCGGCATGAGCTTCGCCTCACCCCTGGCCGTCTTCGGGGTGCTACTGCACGTGATCGCGCACGCCGCGGCGAAGGGCAACGCCTTCATGGCAGCCGGTGTCATCGTTCGCAAGTACGGCACCAAGACACTCGGCGACATGCGCGGGGCTATGAGCCTGCTGCCTTGGACGGGGCCGCTTCTGCTGGCGTCGGTCCTGGCGTTGTCGGCCAGCCCACCGTTCGGCATCTTCCGCAGCGAGTTCGCCATCGTCATGGGCGGCTTTGCCGACGGAGGAAACGCCGCCGCGGCGGTCATGGTGGCACTGGTCACGATCGCGTTCGTGGGGTTGACACTCGCCTCGACCAGGATCCTGTTCGCCGCTCCACCGCGGCCGGGACCCGGCACCGACAGTCCTCGCTACCACGCGGGCGAGCCGAGCGGGTGGATGGTGGTGCCCATGGTCGCCGGGCTCGCCGTCCTCGTCCTGCTCGGCGTGCACCTTCCCGGCGACCTTACCCAACTGCTGAGCCGCGGTGCCGCCGAGCTGGGAGCGCCGCAGTGACCGTCGTCCCGCTGGCTGCCCGCCAACCCGAGGTGCATCGCTGGCAGCAGGAGGTCGGCCGCCGCTGCAACTCAGGTGACCGCTTCGCCGGCTTGTTCGCCACCGCCGGAGCACAGGAGCTGCAGCTGACAGCCGCGCTCGGTGTGGACGGGCATTTGGACCTGCTCGACACCGTGTTGGTGGGCGGCGCCGCGAGCTACCCCGCGCTGACGCCGCTGGTGCCGGCCGCGTTCTGGTACGAGCGCGAGATCCACGACCTGTTCGGGATCCGCCCCGACGGTCACCCCCGGCTGGAGCCGCTCGTGCTCCCCTTGCGGGACGGTGACCCGCGGCCCCAGCCGGGGCGGCCAGGGGGCCCGGCTGCGCTCACTCCTGATGAAGAACCAGTCCGCGGCCACCTGACTGGGGCGGGCCTGTTCACGTTGCCGCATGGACCGGTCCGGTCCGGAGTGCTGGAGTCGGTGGAGTATCTCATCGAGACCCCCGGAGAGGACATTCCGCACCTACGGGTGCGGCCATACGCCAAGCACCGTGGGATCGAGAAGCGGTTCGAGGCCCTTGATCCGACGACCGGGGTGCTGCTCGCCGAGCGGGTGGAGGGGATCGCCTCGGTTGCCCATGCGGCGGCGTACGCAGCTGCCGTTGAGGACCTCGCGGGGATCGAGCTGCCGCCGGCCGCCGGCCTCATTCGTCTCGTGCACGCGGAGCTGGAACGCATTGCCAATCACCTCGATGTCGCGATGCGGCTGTGCGATGCGGCAGCACTCGGGGTCGCGACCGCGCGCTTCGGCTGGCACAAGGAGCATGTGCTGCGCCTGAGAGGCGACGTGTGCGGCAGCAGGTTCGGCCGCGGCGTGATCACGGTGGGCGGGGTCCGTGCCCCGTTGGCGCTGCCCGCCGCCAACGTGCTCGACCAGCTGGAGGCGCTGGAGCGCGACATCAGCGGCGACGAGCGGGCCGCCATGGCGACACCGTCGTTCCTGGACCGGCTGCGGACGACGGGGCCGCTGCCTGCTGGCCTCGCTCGCCGGCACGGTGCGCTCGGCCCCATCGGGCGGGCGTCTGGGGCCGGCGAAGACGTGCGCGTCTCCCGGCCGTACTCGGGCTATCGCGTCGTGCCTGTCGCGGCCGTCACCGACGAGACAGGGGGAGACGTGCAGGCTCGGCTGCGGGTGCGCTGGGCGGAGCTGCACGAGTCGTTCCGATTGCTGCGGGTCGGGCTGACCAGGCTTGCCGAGCTCGGTGACCGGCCGGCGCTCACCGACCTGCATTCCGGAGTCCACGTTCCGGATGGCCGCGGCGTGGGCTGGGCAGAGGCGCCGCAAGGTGAGGTGCTCTACGTCCTCGAGGTCTCAGACAACCGGCTGCAAAGGGTGAAGCCTCGGTCGGCGTCCTTCCACAACCTGCTGCTGTTCCACGCCGTCATCGACGGGGACATCTTCACCGACTTCCCCTTCATCGAAGCGAGCTTCGGTGTGTCGATAGCCGGGGTGGCGTTGTAGATGCCGTGGGTGCTGCGAGGGCTACGCAAAGGGGTTGTCACGACGCGCTACCCCGCGCGCCCGGACCCCTACGCCGACGAGTTCCGCGGCGCGGTTGCGGTGCGGGGCAGCGCCGTGCAGTTCAGCCAGCACCTCGCGGATGTCTGCCCGACTGGAGCGATCGCTGAGCAGGCCGGAGAGGTCCAGCTCGATCGCGGCCTGTGCATCCTGTGCGGTGGTTGTGTCGCGGCATTCCCAGGGGTGTTTTCCTGGGCCACCGGCAGTGACACTGCGCGCTTGGACCGCCCTGCGCTCGTCGTTCCCGAACAGCTGGACCAGGACCTGGACCGCCTTTCTGCGGTACGGGCGGAGCTAGCGCACCGAGTGCGGGCGCTGCGCCGCTCGGTGCACATCCGGCACGTCGACGCGGGTTCCGACGGGTCGGAGGAGTGGGAGATCCACGCGCTGACCAACCCCACCTACGACGTGCACCGACTCGGAATCTTCGTCACCGCCAGCCCGCGCCATGCGGACATCTTGATGGTCACCGGGGCGGGCGCCCGCGGCATGATCGCGCCGTTGCATCGCACTCAGGCCGCCATGCCGACCCCGGTCGTGGTCATCGCCGTCGGCTCCGACGCGATCAGCGGCGGCATCATCGCGCCGACCTACGCGACCACCGGGGGGCTCCTTGACCAGATCGACGTCGATGTCTGCGTCCCGGGCTCGCCACCGACGCCCTTCGCGATCCTGCACGGCATCCTGCTGGCCCTGGGCCGGCTGCCCGCAGCGCGTACTGCCTCGGCCGTGCGGGCATGACGACCGCGGCTCTGATCCTGACGGCGCTGTGCGGCCTGGCGGGAGCCGGGCTGGTCGACATCGTTGTCGGACCGTCCTCCCGGTGGACCAGGCAGGTGCCCTACCTGACCGTCGCGGCAGCATCGCTGCTACTGGCCGTCGCGGGTTTCCGCGCCGATCTCGATCACGGCGGCATCCTCGATCTGGGCACCGCTCTCGGGTTCGGTCACAGCGTCCTCAGGGCGGATTCCCTCAGCGGGCTCTTCCTGGCGCTGACCGGACTCATCGCCACCCCGGTCGCTCTGGCCTTCAGCGCCTGGTCGCGCGAAAGCCAAGATGTGCCGTATCGAGGCCTGGGCGCGGCCGCGGCGCTCACGGTCGCTTCTGTCGCCGTGGTCGAGCTGGCTGACAACGCCTATGTCTTCCTGTTCGGCTGGGAGGGGTTGTCGGTCGCCTTCTACCTGCTCTCCGGCTACCGGCGGGAGCGGTCGGGACAGGTGAACGCGAGCATGCTGACGTTCGCGTTCTCCAAGGCCTCGGGTGCGTTGCTGCTTCTTGCCTTCGGCCTTCTCTATGGCGCCACCGGGAGCTTTCGCCTGGCCGACTGGCAGCACACCGGTGGTGCCACGCACGCGGCAGCGTACGCGCTGGCGCTGGCTGCGTTCGCCACCAAGGTCGGCGTCGTGCCGCTGCAGGTCTGGCTGCCAACCGGTTATGGCGCCGCGCCAGGACCGGCCCGGGCGCTGATGTCCGCAGTCGGTGCGAACGTCGGCTTCTACGGCATGTGGCGCACGTTGGGGATCCTGGGCGCCCCGCCGGTGTGGCTCGCGGTGGTCCTGGTGATCGCCGCCGCGTTCACGGCCTTGCTCGGCATCGCCCACGCCGCCGTGCAACGCGACCTGCAACGCGTCATCGCCTACTCCAGCGTCGAGAACGGCGGGCTCATCACCGCTGGTTACGCCATCGCGCTGGCCGGCGCCGCCGCCCGGGAGCCCCGGCTAGCCGCCTTGGGGCTGCTGACCGCGACCCTGCAGATGGTCGCGCATGCCTTCGCCAAGTCCAGCCTGTTCCTGTCCTCGGCTGTCATCGAGCAGCGCACCGGGACCCGGGACCTCGATCAGCTCCGCGGTGTCGGCCTTGAGGCACCGCTGACCGGCGTAGCATTCTCGGTCGGAGCTCTTACCCTCGCTGGTCTTCCCCTCACGCTGGGCTTCGTTTCGGAGTGGTACCTGCTCGAATCGGTGATGCAGCTGTTCCGGATCGCCTCGTTGACTCTGGCGCTGTCCTTGGCGGTCGCCGGAGCGTTGATCGCCCTCGCCATCGGCTTCGCCGGCTTCACGTTCGTGCGGCTTGTCTCGCTGACCATCCTCGGGGGGAGCCGACACGAGCGCCCAGCCCAGCCGCACCAGCGTCTCGGCGTGGTCGGCAGCCTAGGCTTGGGGCTGCCCGCCCTCGGGTGCGTTGCGCTGGCGGCAGTGAGTCCGCTGGAGATCCGGTTCATCGCGCGCGGCCTGTCCGTCCTCGTCCCGGCCAGCACCACCACCGGCGCGCTGCAAGGACCGTGGGTGCTGCAGCCGGTGTACGCCGAGTTCTCTGCGCTGTCGCCGTCGTGGCTAGCCGTCGAGATGCCGTTGCTGGCTGCCGTCGTCTTTGCGCTTGTCACCGTGGTCACCCGCGGATCTTTTCTGGTGGTGCGGCGCGTTCCCGCATGGCGGTCGGCGACAGGGGGCGTCGACGGCGATGCCCGCTACACCTCCTTCGCGTTCGCCAACCCGACCCGGCGCGTCCTCGGGAACCTGCTGATGACACGTAGCGGCCTGGCTGAGTTGGAGCGGGCAGCCGGCCCGAGCCGTGACGCTTCGAGTGAGTTCGTGGGGCCCGACATGCCAACTGGACAGGGGAGCCAGGGTCGGCAAGCGCCGGTCGGGCCGCAGATGCCCGGGCCGGCCGCCTTGGAAGGCGCCGACAGCGCGGGCGCGACCTACGCCACCGACGTCGTTGAGCTGGTGGAGGCTTTCCTCTACAGACCGCTGATCGCCCCGCTGCGCGCGATCGTCATGGGCGCGAAGCGCCTGCAGTCCGGACGCCTGGACGCCTACATCGCCTACATGCTGATCGCGCTGATCGCCGTCATCGCGCTGGTGGTGGGGGTGTCGTGAGCCGCGATCAGCCCGAGACGAGGCAGCGAATCGAGCGGTGGTCGGTGCAGCTCACCCTGTACGTGGCTGAGCCTCACGTCGGCGACCGGCGGTCGAGCGTCGACGAGCTGTTGCGGGCTGCCGTGGCAGCCGGGATGTCGGGCGGAACCGTCCTGTCCGCCCATCAGGGATTCGGACGGCGCCATGAACACGAGCCGACCATCTGGCGCCGACCGGACCGGACCCCGCTGACCGTCATCTTCGTCGACACCCCGGAACGCATCGATGCGCTACTGGCGGTCGTCGCTGGCATCCTCCCCGACGCCGTCGCCATCACCGAACGTGTTCAGTCGATCCGCTATATACGCCCGCACGAGCACTGAGCCAGCCATGAGCTTACGAAGGCCCAAGGAGGTGCCCGGTATAGAAATGCACGAAACGACGCGGCCGAGCTTTCGCGGGCGGACGCCTCAACTGCTGCTTGGACATGACCGGCGTCAACCCAGCCAAACCGCTCTCGCGTTCGCCATAGAGCTCGCCCTGTGTCTGAAGGCGCACCTGCATGTAGCGCACATCGTGACCTTGGGAGACTATCCCGTGGATCCAGACCGGGCGGACTGGGAGGACGAATCGCACCGCGTCCTGACCGCTGAACGCGGGGTGATTCACGCCACCCTGGCGCTGTCTCAGCTGCCTTGGACCTACCACGAAAGTCACGGCGAGCCAGTGACTGTTCTGATGGAGCTCGCAGAACAGCACGAGGTCGACATCATCGTCGTCGGCACGAGCAGTCGGGGTGTGATTCAACGGCTGCTGAGTCCTTCGGTATCCCGCGGCTTACTGCAGCATCAGCGAAGGCCTGTCCTCGTCGTGCCAGGCGAGTAGCACCAGCCGGCAGGGGCCGCGTCAGCCTTGAGAGGTCGTCCTCTGCCCGAGGCGCAATGCCGGTGCTCGAGACCAAGATCAACGGTGCCATTTTTGGGCCATTCCCCACCGCACAACACCGATCCAGACCTTCCGCGGTAGCCGCGCAGCCCCTTTGACCTGTGAAGACATGATTCCACCACCCTGACCAATCCGGTCCACCTGGACTCAACCGTGGAGTGCATCGACCGCGCGCTGCGGATTTTGGCACCGGAAGACGCCGTAATAGCCTCGGTGGCTGTGTCAAGGCAACTCGGCCCCACCCGGTCGGAGCTACTTGGCCCCCTCCTTGACCATTGAGGGGCAGGGCTGCGGTCGCTGGAGATGCTGCTCGACCACGTTTTGACGACTGCCTGCTGAACGAACCGCGGAGGCCGCCGCGGCTCGGACCTGGTGGCCGTGCGGGCCGCGACCGCCTCCACGTCGCAGCGGTGGCCGCAGGAGGTCAGTGGTGGGCGGTGAAGGTCGTGCGGGCTTCCGCGAGACCGTAGTAGGTCCTTGCCTTGAACGGGTAGATCTTCAACGAGCGCCGCCAATGTAAGACTTCACCTCATCGCCCACGGCAGACGCTCAGTGTGAAGGGAAAACAGGTGACGACCGCCCGGACCATCGCAGATTCGGTACTGGTGCGCCGCGTGTCCGCGGCGCTGCTACTCGTCCTCGCGCTTCCCACCGGCGCTATCGCGGTCAGCGCGCTGAGCAAGTTGACGCGTGACCACCTCGACGCCGATCGCACGCAGATCGCGGTCTTCGGCGTGCTCCAGCTTCTGTTGGCGGTCGTGGGCCTGGTCGCCGCCGCGGTTCTCGTTCGCCAGCCCCATGCTCCGCGGCCACCCCGCTGACAGCCCGCCCCCGCGGACCTGCATCAACGCGACGCCGACCGTCTCGCGGCCTGACCCTGCTTGGGGACACTGCCTGATTGGAGTGCTGTGCACGTTCCTTGAAAGACTCTCGCCGCGACAACTACCGCAACCGCGATCGCCGTGCTGACATCCGTCGGTTTGGCCCTCGCCGATGTCGTTGCCCCCTCCATTGCATCGGTGGCCTCACCGCAGATCAGCTCGCTGGACAACGTTGTCGCCCCCAGCCCTGCGCCTGCCCCCTGGCGCGGACGGAGTCCTGGCCCGCGCCGCCGAACACGGCTTCACCACCGACACCAGCCACCTCACCCTGCACGGGCTCTGCTAGGCGTGCGCGGGCGCTTGCATCCGGCCTGACACGAGGGGGCAGCTGTTGTGACGCGAGCCGTCCATGCTGAACAGGCGCAGTCGGCGCGGCCGGCAGCCGTGCCCTGCCCAGGAGGGGCCCCGTCCAGCGGGCAGCGACGTACATCGGTTGAGGTTGCTCAGCAGCAGGCGTCGCCGCGCCAGGCAGCACGTCCCTCGCGGACGGCGACGGCGGCAAGGCCGAGGCCGATGACGCCGTCGAGCCAGTAGGCACCGAACCAGGCGTTGGCGGCGAGCCCGACGAGCACGGCGGCGGCCTGCGCGGCGCAGAGCAGGTTCTGGTTGCCTTCCCCGGCGGTGGCGGCGCTGTCGAGGCTGGAGCCCAGGCGGCGCTTGGCCCGGCCGAGCAGCGGCATGACCACGATGCTGGACACGGTCAGGGCGATCCCGAGCCGGCTGACCGTGGCGTGCTCGCGTGTCGCGAGGTCGTAGCAGCTCTGCACCGCGATGTAGGGGGCGAGCAGCCAGAACGACACCGCGACGCCTTGCTGGGCCCGGCGTTCGGAGGTGTGGGACAGGGTGCGGCTGCCGGAGAACCGCCAGATCACGATGACGCTGGCGAGGCCCTCCACGACCGAGCCCAGCGCCCACCCGGTCAGCGCGACGCTGCCCGCCCGGGCGCCCGCGACCAGGCCGACCGCCCCCTCCACCGTCATCCACGCCAGGCTCGCCCAGGCCAGCCCGATCGCCCACCGCCGGGCCCGCTGCCAGCCCGGACCAGGAACGACCGACGTGGCACCCGTGCTGGCCCCTGCGGTGCTGGGAGCGCAGCCGTCCGCGCAACAGTCACAGCCCGCTGTGGTGGTGACTGCGTCTCCTATGGGGACGTCGGTGGGGCCGGTGAGCAGGGTGAGGGACTCCCGGCTAGTCACGCGTAGGCTCCGGTCTCGTGGGCGGTGTGCCCGGCGGGTTCGAGCTGGAACGTGGAGTGCTCCACGTCGAAGTGCCCGGTCAGGCAGGCCTGCAGAGAGTCGAGGATCCGCGGGCAGTGCCCGCTGTCGAAGCAGCCGTCACTGACCACGACGTGGGCGGACAGGGCCGGCAGGTCACTGGTCACCGTCCAGGCATGCAGGTCGTGGACGTCCACAACGTGATCGGTCTGCAGCAGGTGCGCGCGCAGGTCCACGAGGTCGACGCCCTCGGGGGCCATCTCCAGCAGGATCCGGCCGGAGTCGCGCAGCAGGCCCCACGCGGCGTGCAGCATCAGCGCGACCACAACCAGGGAGGCGATCGCGTCCGCGCGGCGGAACCCGGTCGCCAGGATGATGACGCCGGCGATGATCGTGGCGATGAAGGCGTAGGCGTCGGTGAGGATGTGCTGGAAGGCGCCCTCGACGTTCAGGCTCGACCGGTTCGCCCGCGACAGCACCAGCGTCGCCGCGACGTTCACCACCACGCCCAGCACCGCGACGAGCAGCACCGCCAGGCCGGCCACCGGCGAGGGGTGGACCAGGCGCCGGACGGACTCGAAGGTGATCAGCGCGCTGACACCAGCAGGGTGATGCCGTTGCCGGCAGCCGAGAGGATCTCCACGCGTTTCCAGCCGAAGGTGAACGCCCCGCGTGCCGGGCGCGCTGCCAGCCGGATCGCCCAGATCGAGGCACCCAGAGCGCCGGCGTCGCTGAGCATGTGCCCGGCGTCGGCCAGCAGCGCCACCGACCCCGACGCGGCGGCGACGACGACCTCCACGGCCATGAAGCCCACGATCAGGACCAGCGCGACCCGCAGGTAGCGGGCATCGGCACCGGGCGAGACCCCGTGCTGCCCAGGGGATCCCGACCGGGCTCACCCTGGCCCGGCTCACCGTGGCCCTCGTGGCCCTCGTGGCCAGCGGCGCTGTATGAGGCGCTCATGGGCACGCGGGGTCGACGGCCAGGACGACCTCGAGCAGCTCGGTCAGGGCGCTGGCGAGGTGGCGGTCGGTGAGCTCGTAGCGCATCTGCCGGCCCTCGGGCACCCCCACGACTAGGCCGCAGCCCCGCAGGCAGGTCAGGTGGTTGCTCACGTTGGACCGGGTCAGCCCTAGCGCCTGCGCCATCTGCGCCGGGTAGGCCGGCCCTTCCAGCAGGGCCACCAGCAGCCGGCACCGGGTCGGGTCGGCCAGCGCACGGCCGAGGCGGTTCAACGCGTCGAGCCGATCCGCGAGTGTCAGCACAGGCTGAACAATACAGCCTTGAATGAACCCGGGACGACGCGAAGGGCCACCAGACAGGGGTCAGGCAGTCCCGTCGGCCGCACGGTTCGCCAGGGTGTGGGCGAGGCGGTAGCTGGTGGTCCCGGTTTCAATGATGTTCCCGCCGAAGGTGAGGCGGTCGACGATCGCGGCGCAGAGCCGGGGGTCGGTGAAGGTCCTGGTCCACCCGGAGAAGCTCTCGTTGGAGGCGATCGCGACGCTGCTGGTCTCCTCCCGCTCGGTGAGCACCTGGAAGAGCAGTTCGGCGCCGCGGCGGTCCAGTTCCATGTAGCCGAGCTCGTCGAACTATGCGGATGTCCGCATAGGTCGACCTATGCCGAGACCGCGACTATGCCGAGGTTCCCGTAGCGACGTTGTGAGAGGCGGGATCCGGGGTGCGGAGGCTCGGCATAGTTACAGATCCTCGAGGAACGCCAGCAGCTTGTCGGTCGGGCGGTAGCGACCGGGTTTGGCCGATGCGGGGGTGGTCAGGGCGAGGGCTTTCTCCTTGATGTTCATGTCGGCGTGGACGTAGGCGTCTGTCGATCGGACGCCGGCGTGGCCCAGCCAGAGCGCGATGACGGAGGTATCGACGCCGCCTTGCAGCAGGGTCATGGCGCAGCTGTGGCGCATCACGTGTGGATGGATTTTCTTGTTCAGCAGCGAGGGGCATCGCTGGGCGGCGGTCGCGGCATGGGTGCTGACTCGGAGTGCGACGGCGTCGCGGCTGAGCCTGCGTCCGGTGCGGGTCGGGAAGAGGGGATCGTCGGGGTTCCCGGCTCGCTCTTTGAGCCAGAGCACCAGCAGCACCTCGACGGGACCGTTGAGAGGAACAGCGCGTTGCTTGCGTCCTTTGCCTTCGCAGCGGACGTTGGCCCCGATCCCGATGGTGACATCGCCGCAATTCAGTCCGGTGAGCTCGGAGACCCGCAAGCCGGCCTGGATGGCCAGCAGCATCATGGCTCGATCCCGACGGCCTTCCCAACGGGCCCGGTCGGGAGCGGCAACCAGGGCGTCGAGGTAGTCGTTGGCTGCTTAACGGGGTTTGAGTAGCAACGCTGCAGGATCAGCGAGTAGGGACCGGGATGGAGCGGGCGACCAGCCGGCGGCCGAGGGTTCCTGACCGTGCTCGCGCCCTTCGTGCTACCGCGGCCCGCGAGTTTCTTCCTGCGGCGTCGGGCACGAACAACCGACGAATGACCTGCCGGTGCCAGACCGGCCGCCCGGCAGGACCGGCAAGACCGGTAAGAGCTGACCGGCAAGGGTCGGGCGGACACCGGCAAGGGTCGGGGGAGCTTGACGGCGGCGTCCGGCAAGAGTTCGACAAGGGTCGGTGCGCAGCGTGGCAAGCACCTGCTGCCAGAAGCTCGCCACGCTGCGCACCCGCTCGCCCACCCGGCCGTCGCTGTCTCCACCGAGGTCTTCGCCGGCCCGCGGGCATTGCGCCCGGACGGCCTGACCAAGGCCGAGCACTGGTCGAGCTCGAGCCTGCCGAGCCGCTTGAACCGGGAGTGGGCCCTGCTGTGCAACACCGCCCCTGACAGGCGGGCGGTGCCTGACTGGGCCGCCCCGAGCCGGGACCGGGCGGCGCTCGCCGCGCTTGTCTGCGTGGTCTGCATACAGCCGTCCGGCTGCTGCAGAGGCGCGGTCGCGCTAACGACCGGGGCGCTGATGACCCCGCCCCGCCCGGCGTCGCCGGGCCGAACAGTGGCCTCGACGAGCCAGAGCCCCACCCAGCGCGCCCGAGCCGGCTTCCCGGTCGCGCTGCCCGCAAGCTGCGCCCCCCACCCAACCGCGCTCGGCACCAGCCTCCGGCCAGGCCGCCCCCTGACCAGCAGCACAGCTTCCGCACAACCTGACCAGAACGCAGCAGGCCTCGCCGCATCCGGCGGGGGCCTCCTGGCGCGTCGGGACCCCTCGCCTACCGGCCCGGACCTCGTGAGCCCGACGGCGCCTGGCTCGGCTGGACCGCTCCCGGCCCGTACGGGCGGGCCGGCTCAGCAGCCCGGCCGTCCAGCCCGCTGGACGCCGGCATCGGCGCAGCGGCGCCCACAAACGGCACGCCAGGACCAGTGTAGCGGGCCGTAACAGCCTGCAGCGCCTCCGCCGCCTGCCGGGCGGCGCGGGCCTGCCCGGCGCGGTCCTGGGCCTCCCGGAGCCGAGTCACCGCGTCGGTGAGCGCCGACAGCTGCGCCATCAACGCCAGCAGCTGCTTGGTCTCACTGGGCTGAGCCACCTGCGCGGACAGCAGCAGCCGTCCGGCGGCGCGCAGACCGGCCCCGGCAGCCGTCGGCGCCGGCACCTTGCCATGCAGCTCCCGGGCGGCCCGGTCGTAGGTCTGCGCGGCCTCAGTCAGCGGACCGCCCCTGCGTCCCTCGACGACCCGGCCCGCCGCGGCCAGGAAGTCAGACGCCGCCCTGTCGAGCGTCAAGTAATTCCCTACCTGGTGGCTACGTCCGTCACGTATTTCCCTGGTCGTCGGTCACGTAATTGCCTACCGGTGCGGTGTCCACGAGGGCGGCGTGTCGGTTGGTGGCCGCGGTCCGCTGTCCCATAGGCACCCGCTCGAGGTCGTGTCGACACGAGGGCGGGCGGATGGCGAGGAGGCAGTTCCAGGTG
>JAABUT010002998.1_pt1 | contig 15180 bp, 13 predicted proteins | sample 5559281 | NCBI WGS metagenome assembly JAABUT01 (sample SAMN10711880, study PRJNA513359) | rock metagenome | isolation source: Antarctica rocks | place: Antarctica: Victoria Land, Ricker Hills nord | collected 2016-01-04 | reverse complement strand
AGCCGTAGGTGTAGCGCTTGGTCGAAGGCCGCCGCCCGAGCCGGAAGGCGATGAGCAGCGGCACGGCGGTCAGGGCGTCGGCGACGTTGTGCAAGGTGTCGCCGAGCAGCGCGACGCTGCCCGACAGCAGCACCACGATGCCCTGCACTATCGCGGTCAGCGCCAGCCCGGCCAGGCTGACAAGCAGCGCCCGCCGGCCGTCGGCGTCGGCCTCCAGTGCCTCGTCGACCTGGTCCGCTGCGTCGTGGGAGTGTCCGCTCACCGCGCCCGACACAGCGTGACGCACCCGGGCCAGCACCGAGAGGCCGTGCGCGTGGTCCCCGTGCGCGTGGTCCCCGTGCGCGTGGTCCCCGTGCGCGTGGTCGCCGTGTTCGTGCTGCGCGTGTTGGTGGTGCTCGGCTCCGCCGTGCGGGTGGCCCTCGGGCCCGTGCTCGTGCACCTGCGCTCGCTGCTGTCCCACGTTGGGCACGGCGTCCTCCTGTCGTTGATCACGCGCCTGGCCCTGCGGCTGCACCACAGCGGTGCCAGGGTCAGGTGTGATCATCGGTGCCGGTGACCTGATGGTCTGCGTGGTAGAGCGCCTCCTGGATGAGGGTCCGAAGGTGGCCCCCCTTGACGCCGTAGACGCGGCGCTTGCCGTCGGGGCGCGTGGTAACCAGGCCGGCGAGGCGGAGCTTGGCCAGGTGCTGGCTGGCGACCGTGGGGGTGGTGCGCGCCAGCCCCGCGAGGGTGGCAACGTCGTGCTCGTCGTGGCTGAGCAGCCACAGCAGCTTGAGCCGGGTGGGGTCAGCGAGCATGGCGAACCCGGCGGCCGCGACCGCGGCCTGCTCGTCGCTGGGTGCCTCGACCCCGAGCCTGGCTGTCCCGGTGTCGCCGTTCCGATGGCTCATCCAAACACCTGCACTTCCGTCTAGATCTGCTTACGATAGCGCGGTGACCACGGAGACCGACCGCCGCCTCGTGCCCGGCCGGGCCCCCGGACTGCTCGACCCCGAAGCCGAGACGCTTGCGCGCCGGGCCCGGACTGTGGGTGGTGGGACGTGGTCGTTGCCGGAGGTGCGCTGGGCGGTGGCCGCCACAGCGCTGTTCCTGCTCGGGCTGCTCCTGCGCTACGCCTTGGGCGCTCCTACGTGGGTCAGTGACGCGGTGTTCCTGGCCTGCTACGGCGCCGGTGGTTGGGAGCCGCTGCTGGCAGGGCTGCGGGCGCTGCAGGAGCGGAGCCTCGACGTCGACCTGCTCATGATCGTGGCAGCGGTCGGCGCAGCGGCCATCGGTCAGGTCCTCGACGGCGGGCTGCTCATCGTCATCTTCGCCACCAGCGGGGCACAGGAGGCCTACGCGACCAAGCGCACACAGGACTCGGTCCGCGCGCTGCTCACTCTCGCGCCGGAGCGGGCCGCACGGCTGAGCCCTTACGGAGCAGAGACGGTGGTCGACACCGCCGAGCTGCAGGTGGGGGACGTCGTCGCGGTCCGGCCAGGGGAGAGCATCGGGGCCGACGGCACCGTGGTGGCAGGGGAGAGCGAGGTCGATCAGGCCAGCATCACCGGGGAACCGCTCCCGGTGTTCCGCACCGTCGGCGGCGAGGTGTTCGCCGGGACGATGAACCGTCAAGGCTCACTGCAGGTCCGGGTGAGCCGCCCCGCCGCGGAGTCGGTGGTCGCGCGAATCGTGACCCTGGTCGAGCAGGCCAGCGCCACCAAAGCAAAGACACAGCTGTTCATCGAGGAGATCGAGCAGCGCTACAGCATCGGCGTCGTCCTGACCACCCTCGCCGTGTTCACCGTCCCCCTGCTGCTCGGACAGAGCCTGCGCCCGGCCCTGCTGCGAGCCATGACCTACATGATCGTCGCGAGCCCGTGCGCGGTGGTGCTCGCGACCATGCCGCCGCTGCTGTCGGCGATCGCCAACGCCGGCCGGCACGGAGTGCTGGTCAAGAGCGCCGTGGTCATGGAGCAGCTCGGCGCGATCACCCAGGTCGCGTTCGACAAGACCGGGACCCTCACCCAGGGCACCCCCCGCGTCGGCGACGTCGTCGTCCTGCCCGGCGCCCGCGTCGGCGACGACGAGCTCCTCGGCCTCGCTGCGGCCGCCGAGAGCCCCAGTGAGCACCCCCTCGGGCGCGCCGTGGTGCACGCGGCCCGCGCCCACGGGCTGCCACCGCGGGTGGTGTCGCGGTTCAGCAGCGCGCCCGGCCGGGGCGTCACCGCCACCGTCGACGGTCGTCGCGTCGAGGTCGGCAGCCCCGCCCTGCTCGACGGGTCCCCCGACCACCCGCACGCAGCAGCGGCAGTGGACGAGCTGCAGGACAAAGGGGAGACCGCTGTCGTCGTCCTTCTCGACGGTCTCCCGGTCGGGGTGCTGGGCCTGGCCGACCAGCTCCGTCCCGACGCGCTTGTGACCGTGCAGCAGCTCACCGAGGTCACGGGCAGCCGTCCGGTCCTGCTCACCGGGGACAACCCCCGCGCCGCCCGGCTGCTCGCCGCCCAGGCCGGCGTGACCGACGTCCGCGCGGGGCTCCTACCGCAGGACAAGGTCACCGAGGTCGGCCTGCTCCGCGACGCCGCACACCGGCAGCGGGTCGCCGTCGTCGGAGACGGCGTCAACGACGCACCCGCGCTCGCCGCCGCCGACCTGGGGATCTCGATGGGCCGCCACGGCAGCGACCTCGCCCTGCAGACCGCCGACGCCGTCCTCGTCCGCGACGAGCTGCAGACACTGCCCGCCGCCATCCGCCTCTCCCGACAGGCCCGCCGCGCCGTCAAGCAGAACCTCGTCCTCGCCGCCGCTGCCATCAGCGTCCTCGTCGCCTGGGACCTCCTCGGTCACCTCCCGCTCCCGCTCGGCGTCGCCGGCCACGAAGGCGGCACCGTCCTCGTCGGCCTCAACGGCCTGCGGCTGCTGCGGGCAAGGGCATGGCAAACGGCCCTGGCCCAGCTCCCGACGTCGGCCTGTGATCCACCGCCCGCTTCAGGCCGGCACCGTCCACCACGCCTGTAGGGCAGGCCGCGGTGGTGAGGCTCTTGGCGCGAACTGCCCGGGGCGCGGGTCCATCATGGCTTTGGCGTCACCGGACTGGCACCCCGCCGCATAGTGCGGCTGGCTTCGAGATGGCGACGGTGGCCGCGCTCGGCTGCGCCCTGTGGTCAAGCCGCTCGGGATCCTCGACGCTGCCGTGGCGGCCGCCGGGACGTCCGCGTCGCCGCCCACCCGCTGCTATTGCAGCGGCTGGTGCGGCTGCGGGAGGTCAGCCGTGGTCCGGTAGTCGATCCGCGATCAGCGCGTCGGGAGTACAGAGCCCGTCGCCCGGCAGCGCCTGCAGCAGCCGTCGGACGAGCACGGCGCGCGCCTGCGCGCCTGTGAAGGCTGCGACCGGGGCCGTCACGCGCAGGACTGCGTCGTGCAGGCGGCTGCGCCCAGGTCCCGCAGGTGCTGCGCGACGTCGCCCGACACTGTCCTACGGCCCAGTCGGTCGTAGCCCGACATGGGGCCCTGCCCGTGGACGTCGTACACCGCCGCGTCCTCGTTCAGCGCGGGGCGGCCCCGCGCGTCATCACCACACGCCTCCGGCTGCTCTGTGCACCGCCGCTCCTGCGTCCGTGCTCAGCCGGGCACCGCCGCGCTGGGGCCGGCCGGCGGCGTCGCTCCTCGAGGCACTCGCTCGGTCAGGGGCCCGCGTCTCAGGGCGCGGAACGCGACGCAGCCCGCGAGGAAGACCGCGACGCTGACGTAGTCGTTGAGCCGCAGCCCGAGGAAGCGGTGCGCCGGGTCGATGCGCAGCGCCTCGATCCAGGCCCGCCCTGCGGTGTAGAGCACCACGTAGAGGGCGAACGTCTGCCCGCGGTGCAGCCGGAAACGCCGCTCGGCCGCGACGCAGGCCGCAGCGACCCCGAGGTCCCACAGCAGCTCGTACAGGAACGTCGGCTGGTAAGTGGTGATGCCGGGGATCGTCCCGTCCCTCCCGGGGTCGATCCTCACTGCCCAGGGCAGGCTGGTGGGGCCTCCGAAGAGCTCCTGGTTGAAGTAGTTGCCGAGGCGCCCGACGGCCTGCGCCACCGCCAGTGCTGGGGCGACGACGTCGGCCAGCGTGAAGAAGTTGATGCCATGGTGACGCGTCCAGACCCAGGCGGCGAGCGCGCCAGCGGCGACGCCTCCCCAGATGCCGAGGCCGCCGCGCCACACGAACAGGGCTGCTACCGGCCGCCCCCCACGACCGAAGTAGGCGTCGGGACTGGTGATCACGTGGTAGAGCCGGGCTCCCACGATTCCGGCGGGCACTGCCCACACCGCCATGTCGGCGATGCGCGCCTCGCCCACGTCGCGACGGTCGGCCCGCCGCTGCGCGATGACGACCGCGACCACGAGCCCGAGCAGGATGCAGGCGGCGTAGGCGCGCAGCGGCAGCGGACCCAGGTGCAGGACCCCGGTCGAGGGGGAGGGGATGGACGCGGGCTCCAAGTCAGCATCCCTCCCGTGCGCCGTGGTGGAGCCGACCACGACCCACGGTAGTAGGTGCGAGGTCAGCTCAGGTTGCGGCGCACCGCGGTGACGTGCCCGAGCTCGCGCAGCTGACCATCACGGATGACCGTGGCGAGCGCCCGGGTTCGGCTGTCACGGCCGCCCTCGAGCTCGTCCGTGGCTTCACTGACGGCCTGTCGGTGGTGCGGCCCGATGGTGTCCAGGAACGCCAGGTCGATCGCAGCACCCGGGCCGACCTGACCCGGGACAGGTCCAGCGCGTCCTGGCTCCGCACGGCCGCGGCATCTGCTCGGGCTCCGCGCCCGCCGTGGCGAGCAGGTTCCGCATCATGGTGACCTGCTGGGTCTGCTCGACGAGGATCCGCCGAGCGAGCGCGCGCACCCGCGGGTCCGTCCCCCGGGAGACAGTCGCGCGGGCGAGCGTGATGCCCGACTCGTGGTGCGGAGTCGACGTCGTGCCCGCTCTGGGCCGTCTGCACGGCCGCGTGGGCGGGTGCAGCGGAGGCGGTCCCGGGCGCGCCCACGGCGGCGGCGAACAGGGCTGACGTCGCGGTGCGGCGGGTGGGATGCGGGAGCACGGGACCTCCTGGTCAGGGCAGCGCCGGTGCGCCGCCGCTCGACTGCTACTTCCCGGCGTAGTAGAGGTGGGAGCCTCCGCGAGACGGGCTGGTCGACTACGGCAGGTAGTACCTTGCGCGGTGACCGGTGCGCCACGGGAGGAGCGAGTCCTGGGCGTCCAGCGGACAGGTCGGAGGACAGCTCGTGAGCCAGCAGGAACGCGGCAAGGGAGACGACCGCAAGGCCGTGCCGCGCACGTCGGTGGAGCGGCAGGCTGAGCAGCGACGGGCGGCCCACCGCCGCACCCGCCGGATCATCCGCGCTGGCCAGGTGCTCATGGCGCTGGGTGCCCTCATCGCCGTCCAGCACATGGTCGGGCACCTCGGCGGCTTCGGCGGGACGCCGTCCGCCCTCACCGACGTGCTCGTCGGCTATCCGACCGCAGCCGTGGTGTTCCTGCTGGGTGCCGTCATGGCGGGCCGCTGACCGCCCGCCGTTCCGTCGGGCCCGACTGCACGGTTGAGCAACGGCCTCTGCACCGGGCGCGTGGAGGCCCCGGGGGCTTCAAATGCGGCGGTACGCGAGCGACAGCCGGCGACCTGTGCCAGCCGCTCGCCGACCACACGTCACCGGCCGCTGCGCCGTCAGCGGCTGGTTGTCGGCGGGGCGCTCTGCGGGAGGTCTCGTCGGAGCCGCGCGACGAGCGAGTCGAACTCGGTCCGGCTGGCGGGGGCGTCGCTGCGGGCGAGGCCTGCCACCTCGACGTGAGTCGTCCCGTCGCCACTCGGCGTCGCGCGCAGGAAGGCCCGGCGGCGGCGCACCCGCAGCGAGGCCAGCAGGCCCGCGACGATGAGCACCGCGGCGAGCAGCACCAGGGGCTTCCCGGGGTCGGCCTTGACCTGGAAGCTGGCCCACTCATCGACGCGTGGCACGTCCAGCGTCCAGCCGCCGGGCAGCCCGCTCATGACCTGGCGGTCCGCCGTGCCCCGCACGACGATGTTGTCCACGCGCTGCACGCCGTCGCGCCGCACGGCGCGGAGCAGCCGGTGGTCAAGGGTGTCGACGCCGCTGGCGCCGAGGTCGCCGACGTAGGCCGCGACGAGCACGTCGGGGCTGTCCAGGGCCGGGCTGACGCTGGTGAGCCCGACGGTGGGGTCGAAGGAACCCGTCGGTGCCAGCGTCGCCTCGAAGGCCAGGTCGTGCGGCGACTGGTCGGGCGGCGTCACCCGGAACGCGGCCGTGCAGCTGGCGAGCCCGGTCTGCGGGGACAGCGGGCGGCAGACCGCCTGGTCGGTAAGGACTTGCCCCTGTGGCCCCGTGAGCCGGAAGGTCGGGGCGTAGCCGTGGTTGAGCAGGTACAGCTTGGCTCCGCCGCCGAGGCCGAGCGGATGGTTAACTCGCACGTCGACAGCCCTCGACGGACCGTCCGCGGGGGTGAAGGTCACGTGCGCGTCGTAGCTCTTGGGGGTGCCGCCCGGCAGGTAGACCGCGTCGAAGGAGTCCAGCGCGAGCCGCCAGGCCGGCAGGTCGGAGGCGCTCACGAACCGCCCGGGGCGGAACTGGTCGAGCTGGCTGACCGTGTCCACCATGACGCCGGTGTGCGGGTCACCCTCGACGAGCACCCGGTCGCTCTCGTAGCCGAGGGTAGAGCCGAGCCCGACGCCGACGAGCAGCAGGAGCAGGGCGATGTGGAACACGAGGTTGCCGGTCTCCCGCAAATAGCCCCGTTCGGCCGAGAGCGCCGTCGCTGTGGCGGTGCCGTCCGCGCGCACCCGCCAGCCGCGCAGGGCGGCCCGCCCCGCGTCTTGCACCTCCGCCGGGCTCGCGGTGGTGCTCCAGGAGGTGGAGCCGGCGAAGCGGGTGAGCCGGCTGGGCACGGCGGGTGGGGGGCGGCGCAGGGCACGGGCGTGCGCACGCACCCGGGGCACGAGGCAGCCCACGAGGCTGGTGAACAGCAGCAGGTAGACCGCCGCGAACCACGGTGCGGCGAAGACGTCGAACAGCGACAGCCGGTCGAGCAGCGGGCCGAGCGTGTGGTGGGTCGCGAGGTAGGCCGTGACCGCCTGGAGCGCCTGCCCGCGCTGCGGCAGCAGACCACCGGGTACCGCGGCGAGGGAGAGCACGAACAGCAGCTGCAGCGCCGTGCGCATCGAGGTCAGCCGCCGCCACCCCAGGCGCACCCACGCCAGGGGCGTACGACGTCGGCCGGCGGCGCCCGCGGGCTCCTCCGACGGCACCGGCGCCGTCGACAGCCGCTCCTCGGTCGCCGTGCTCACCGCGGCGCCCAGGTCCCGCTGCTCACAACGGGCTGCCGAGGCTGCCGAGCTGCAGCGCGCGCACGGCTGCGGTCCACAGGCCGGTTACCTCGAGCAGCCCGACGGCGACCAGCAGCAAGCCACCGACCAGGGTCACCGTGCGAGCGTGGGTGCGCAGCACCGCCAACGCGCCGACGGCCCGGCGGAAGGCGAGGGCGACACCGAGGAACGGCAGGCCCAGCCCGACGCAGTAGGCCAGCCCCAGCAGCGCCCCACGGCCTGCCGTGCTGCTCTGCGCCGACAGCCCGTACACGGCGACCAGCGTCGGCCCGAGGCACGGGCTCCACCCCAGGCCGAACAGCACGCCGAGCACCGGGGCGGCGGCGAGGCCAGTGCCAGGACGGGCGCGCAGCCGCAGTGTGCCACCCGCGAGCGCCCCGAGGCGGGGCACCTGAGCGAGCACGCCGGCGAAGGCCAGCCCGACAACGACGGTCAACGTCCCGAGCACTTGCTCGAGGGCCCGGCGGTGGGTGGCCAGCGTCGCGCTGAGCTGGCCGAAGAGCGCCCCTTCGGTGACGAAGACCGTGGTGAAGCCGAGCACGAACAGCGCGGCGCCCGCGAGCACGCGGCTGCGCAGGCCGGCTCCCCGTCGTGGGACGGCGGCCGCGGGCTTGGTGAGCACGGCGACGGTACCCACCGCTGACGGGCTTGGCCTGCCCGGGTCGGCGGCGGTCGTGCCCGACATCTCGGCGCCCGACAGGCCGGTGACGTAGGAGAGGTAACCCGGGACGAGCGGCAGCACGCAGGGCGAGAGGAAGCCGACGACGCCGGCGGCGACCGCGACAGGGGCAGCGAGCAGCAGGGAGCCGCTGCTCACGACCGTGGTGACACTCACCTCTGCACGTGGTTCGAGGCCTGGACGTCCGCCGTACCGCAGGCCACGGCGCGGGGGCGTCGTGCGGGCGCGTCGAGCCGGTCGTGCGACCGCGGGAGGAGGGTCGCGCTGCGCCCGGGCCGACACCAGCGCACGGTTGCAGTCTTGCTCAGCCCCGCCTGGGACGCAACTACGGTCCGTAGTAAATTCGGGCATGACCCTGCAGCGGAGCGGGCACCTGTGCTCACCCCGACCCGCATGAGCCCGGGTGACCGCATCGCTCGCCGCAGCCTGCTGGCCGGTGGTGCTGCGGGCGCTGTCCGGCTGGCCATGCCTCGACCGGCGGCCGCCGCGCCGGTCGCCGGCGAGGGAGCGCCGCTCGACCTCGGCTGGCTCACACCCGGCTGCGACCGGGTCCTGGTCGTCCTCGCAGCAGCCCGCGGGACGACGACGGCGGTGATGACGGCGTGGCAGCGCGACGCGGCGCAGGGCTGGCGGCGGGCGCTGGGTCCGTGGCCGGTCCGGGTGGGAGGCGAGGGCTTCGCGGCCCCGGGAACGAAGCGCGAGGGCGACCGACGCTCGCCGACGGGCGTCTTCCCCCTGCCGTTCGCCTTCGGCAGCGGGCCTCGCCCTGACGGCCTGCGGGTGCCGTGGCGTCCACTGGCCATGCCCTTCGCCGTGTGGGTGGACGACCCCCGGTCGCGCTACTACAACGAGCTCGTCGACACCCGTCATATCCCTCGTGGCGCCGCCGGCGCCAGCAACCCGCTGCGGACCTACACGCTGGCGGCAGCCGTGGGTTACAACGCCCGTCGCACCCCTGGCCTCGGCAGCGCGATCTTCCTGCACGCGGACCGGGCCACCCGACCCTGGGCTGCGTGGGTGTAGCGCGCCCCCGGTTGAGGCGGACCTTGCAGTGGCTCGACCCGGCCCTGTCTCCGCGCGTGGTCCTCGGTGCGGGCGCTGACCTCAAGGGACTTCCGAGGCAGGCGAGGCCAGCCACGACGGCTGTCGCCCCGACCCCACGCACGCGTCGCTCCCCGGACCTGCGCCGCGCGCCGGGCCTCTTCTGCGCGGGCGCGCTGCACAGACGTGTCGCGGGTCGTCGACCTGGCTCGTCGATCGGCCACGACGGTGACGATAGCGGCCCGGCAGCCCCGGCCGCGGCGTCCCGTAGCCAAGTCGATCAGCTTGCGCGACTGGCGCTGCCCTCTACGACACAGCGTAGTAGGTTCGTCTGGTGTGGCCGGCCGGCAGGAGAGCGCGGTGGCAGCGCTCGGCCTGGGACGAGCGCTCCCGGTCCTGGGACGAGCAGGTGTCCTCCAGCGCCTTCAGGATGGTCCGCGAGTGCGTCCTCCAGCGGGCTCGGTGCGCGGCCTCAGACCGTTGCGTCGACCTCGGTGCTGGGACGGGGTTCCTGACGATGGCTGTCGCGGAGCGAGCGGCCCAGGTCCTGGCGGTGGACGTCAGTCCGGTGATGCTGACGGTGTTGCGCCAGGCTGCGGCGGCGCAGGGCCTGGAGAACGTGACGACCCTGGTGGCGGACATGACCGCCCTGACCCTCGAGCCGGCAAGCCTCGATCTCGTCGTCAGCAGCTACGCCCTGCACTCCCTGCCGCACGCGGACAAGGCACGTCTGCTGTCGATGTGCGCCCGCTCGCTGCGGCCGGGGGGGCGGATCGTCATCGCAGACATGATGCTCGGCAGGGGGCTCGGGGCGCGTGACCGTGTCATCCTCCTGGACAAGGTGAGGCGGCTGGCGCGCCTCGGTGTCCCCGGTTTGTGGCGCATCGCCCGCAACGTGGTGCGCCTGGGTCTGGGCGTGGGAGAGAACCGGCCGGCGACCCCCGCCTGGTGGGTGCGGGCGTTGGGCGAGGCGGGCTTCGTCGACGTCGTCCACAGCGATGTGGTCGCGGAGGCGGGGGTCGTGTCGGGCGTGCGCCCGTAGCCGGTGGCGCTGAGCGCGCCGCGGACCTCGATCTAGAGGTAGGTCTGCGGGTCGACGGTCTCGCCGTCCAGGCGCACCTCGAAGTGCAGGTGCGGCCCGGTGGAGTAGCCGGTGCTCCCGACCCTGCCGATCTCCTGTCCCCGGGTCACCCACTCGCCCAGGCTCACCTCGACTGCGCTCTGGTGCGCGTAGCACGTCGCGAGGTCGTTGCCGTGGTCGATGCAGGTGTAGTTGCCGTACCCGCCGCTGTCTGCCGGGGACTGCACCACGACCACGACTCCGTCCTGGGCGGCCATGATGGGCTGCCCGGTGGGACCGGCGATGTCCAGGCCGGGGTGGAACGAGGCCTGGCCCGTCACGGGGTCGCTGCGTGCACCGTAGGGACTGACGACGGGGCCGGCGGTCGGCGTCTGCAGACGCGCGCCTGCGATGTCGGGTGTCGGCGCCCGCGCGGCTGGGGGCACTGCTGAAAGGTGAGTCGGGGGCGCTGCGGCTCCGGGCTGCGCCGGTGCGGCGGGTACGGCTCGCGCCCGGGCATCCGCAGCTGCCTGCGCCTGCGCCAGCAGGGTCGCGACGCGGGCTGACTGGGCTCGCAGCTCCTCGTAGCGCTGCCGGTCGGCGGCCTCCGTGAGCGTGGACTGGGCGAGCGCGCTGGCGCGATCGCGGACCAGCTTCTCGACGGTGCCCGCCGCCGCGTCGGCCTGCAAGGTGACCGCCTGCGCCTCGCGCAGGCGGTCCGCGACCATCTGCTGCTCGGCGGCCACGCGCGCCGCCTGCTCCTGGGCGGCCGCAGCCGCGGACCGCGCGGCGAAGCGCGCATGGTCGAGGGCCACCACGCGGCGCTGCACGACGGTGCCGGCGATGCTGACCCCGACGGCGCGGTCGACGAACGCGGCGGTGTCCTGCGCGACCAGCAAGCCGCTCAGGCCTGGGGGGAGCTCCGCCTCGTACAACGCCCGCGCGAGCGAGGCCGCCTCTGCCTTCCGTGCCTGCAGCTCGTCCTCCGCGGCCTGCCGTCGCTGCTCTGTGTAGCCGAGGATCTGCCGTGCCGCCTGCAAGTGCCGGTCGGCAGCGGCAGCAGCCTGCTGCGCCACTCCGACCGCGGCGCGTGAGCGGGTGGCGGTCTCGAGGGCTGACGGCAGGAGCGCCTGTGCGCTGACGTAGCGGGACCGCGCGGCGATGGTGGTCTGACTCGCTGTCTCCAGCGAGGCTCCGGCGGCAGCGAGGTCGGCAGCGGACGGGCCGTCCGGTGTCGACGCCGCAGGCCGGGCGGCGGCTGCCGGCGACGGGACGAGCACCGTCGCCACGAGCAGCAGCGCGCACGCGACGGTGGGGGCGCGGTCGGCCACCGGCCGACGTGGGCGCGGCTGAGACGGGACCACTCGACCGCTCAGGCCGGTTCGGCCAGCAGTGCCCGGACCAGAGGCAGCAGCTGCGACGGGTGGACGCGACCGAGAAGCCGTGCGGCGGGGCGGCCCTGACGGTCGAGGAGGAGCGTCGTGGGGACGGCTGCGACCGGGAGCTGGCGGATGCGGGCGACGAGGCCGCCGTCGTCGTCGCTGATGCTGGGGTAGCCGACGCCGTAGCGCTGCTGGAAGGCGACGGCGGCGCCCGGGGTGTCGCGTTCGTCGAGCCCGAGGAAACGGACCCCCTGGGGTGCGAGGTCGCGAGAGATCGCGGCCAGGTCTGGGGCTTCCTGCTGGCAAGGGTGGCACCAGCTCCCCCACACGTTGAGCACCACGACCTGCCCGCGCCAGGTGGCCAGGTCCGCGCTGCCACCGTCGACGGTGCGCCCCGCCAGCCCCAGTGGTGCTGCGCGACGCGAGGCGACCAGCAGGGTGCCGTCAGGCAGGTCGGCAGCCTTCCCGCTGCCGCACCCTGTCAGCAGGAGCGACACGATGATCAGCCCGCCAGCCCGGCCTCGTCCCGGTCGTCGCACACATGGACACTACTAGCCCAGGTAGTAGATGCCACCCTCGTCGTCCTCCTGCTGGTTGACGGGACGCCGGACGTCTCGGTCGTGCCCCAGACGTACCCCTAGACGGGTAACGACCATGGACTCGGCCAGCGTGCAGGGCGATGAACGCGGCAGCAGATGGGCCAGCACAGCAGGACGAGGAACACACCGGCTCGTGGACTCGGGGCGGCCGGCGGCGCCGCTATGGTGCGGCCACGTGGCGCGGGGCCGGCGCCGGTGGCGGTCAGCCCCACCTCGCCGCTGGTGCTGGCGGCCGAGCAGGCCAGGGGACACATGGGTCGGACGGTGCCGGTCCCTTTGACTGCCGCCGCGGGCACGGTCGACCTCGCGGCCAGGCAGGTGCCGGCCTGGCTGTACGACGGGAAGCCTCCCGGCGGGACGATCCGTCTGTCCCGGGGCGACCAGCTCGACGTGACGCTCCGCGATGGCCTGCCGGAGCCCACCCGCAACCGCTGGCACGGCCTCGCGCTGCGAAGAACATGGACGGCACGCCGGGCCTCAACCAGGACCCATCGCCGCAGGCGGCCTTCCGCTACAGCTTCGTCGTACCGACCTCGGCACCTGCTTCTGTCACCGACACATCGGGCTGCAGCTGCACATGGGTCTCGCCGCAGTGCTGGTCGTGAAGGACCCATCCGAGCCGCCGGCGCCAACGTCGAGGCGGTGCTGCTCCGCGACGACTGCACGATGGGCGTAGGACGCGACCCGAAGGCCGTCTACGCCGACCTGCGGGCCAACGGCACGAGCGGCCCTGGCCGGCTGGGTGCGGGCGTCGACAGCGCCTGAGCCGGCGTAGGCGGAGCGCAGCCCGGGCAGGTGATTGTCCGCCGTGCAACGGCTCCAGGGTGGCCGGCTTCTGTCCTCAGCGGCAGCCGGCACTGCAGGCTCGGGCGCCACGGGGCGGTCGCTGCTCTCGGGTGCGCTGCGTCAGCGCCAGGCGCGGCCGGCGGCGACGGCGAGGCGCAGTCGCGCAGCCGCCTCGGCGCCCACCAGCCGGGCGCCGTCACCGGGCCTGCTGGTTGGGAGGCCAGCGACCACGTGCACCGGCACCGTGTGCAGTCCGCGCGGTCCGTCGGGGTAGGAGGCAGCTGTCCGCTCCTCCTGCCGCCCGCTGTCGCTGAGGCAGCGCACGCGCAGGTCGTGCCGTCCAGATTCGGCGTGCCAGGTGAGACTCCAGGCTCTCCACGACAGCGGCGACAGCTCCGCGGCGAGCTCGGCCGGCCGCCAGGGCCCGCCGTCGACGGACACCTCGACGCCTCGCACGCTGAGCGGCGGCGCCCACGCGTAGCCCGCGACGGTGACGCGTCCAGCGGACACCCGCGAGCCGGGCGTGGGGACGTCGATGCGCGACGACGGCGCCACCCGACCTCCGCCGACCGGCCAGCCGCGGCGGGTCCAGTAGCCGGCGGCGGCGCTCGCCGCCGTGGTCGTGGAGCGACGCACCTCCAGCCTGGACAACCACTTGATGTTGCCTGCATAGCCGTAGCGCCCGGGGAGGAGCAGCCGGGCGGGGTAACCGTTGGCTGCAGGCAGCGGCTGGCCGCCGAGACCGACGGCCACGAGACCGCGCTCGAGGACGAGCTCGAGCGGCAGGACCGCAGCGAAGCCGTCGAGCGAGCGCGCCACGACCTCGCCGCGTCCGGGGTCCTCGAGGAGGTCAGCAGGCAGGCCGGCCTGGCGGACCAGCGCTGCGACGGGGACGGCTGTCCAGCGCCCGTTGCCCATGCGGTGGCCGCCGACGGGGTTGTGCACGCACACCAGCAGGGCATCGACCTCGGTGAGCGCCGCGTGCCCGAGCAGGCTCGACAGGGACAGCTCGAGGGGTGCGCTCACGTCTCCGTGCACCCGCAGCCGCCACGACGCCGCGTGCACCCGGGGGGTTGGGAAGGTCACGTCGACCTTGTAGAGGTCCTCCGCCGCGGTGATCAGCGGGGCCAGGCCGGGGACCTCCGCCCGGGCCTCTGCCCGTGGGGTGGGCAGGTGCGTGAGGGCCGGCGGCAGCACCGTACGCGTGCGGGCCGCCTCGTGCGCGCGGCGCCTGCGTGCCCTCGTGGCGCAGGCGGCGGCCGTCGCCCCCGTCGTGAGCGCGGCCAGTGCCGGCAGGCCCGCGGGGGTGAGGCGCCGCACGACCAGGGTGTGCAGGAGCTGCGAGGTGATGGCGGCGCCCAGCCCTGCAGCCTCAGACGCCGGCCTTGCGGCGCCCTGTCGTGGGGCGAGGACGGCGCCGAGCGCCGGGACGGCGGACGCCAGCGCGCTGGCCAGCCGGGGCCGCGCGGGCGCGAGGAGCGCGGCTGCGCTCCCCGCGCCGCTGCCGCTCAGGAGCAGTGCGGCGGCGAGCAGAGGTTTGTCCGTCTCGCCTACGACCGCGACGCCCACGTCGACGGCTGCTCCGGGCGCCGCGCTGATCAGTGCGCGGCCGAGACCGGCCAGCGGCGAGACGGCGCCCGGGGCGCCCGCAGCGAGCAGCTCGCCGACCGCCAGCGCCGCACCGCCCGCGAGGCCGCCGGCCAGCACCTGCTCAAGGGGGTTGCGGAGGCGCACCTAACTTGTCCTTCCGTTGTGCTCCACGGGCATCGACCACTGCGGCGCACTACTAGCCTACGTAGTAGAACCTGCGCAGCAGCCGGGCGGCCCCGTGTCGCCTACCACGTCTTGCCCGAGCCGACCGCCGAGTCCTGCCCCGGCTCACACGGGCACCCTTCTATCACGCACGGGCAGGAGCGGGGGACCCACCGGACGGCCGCGACAGCGGGCTGTCCACCGGCCTTCGCTGGAGCGCATCGCGCTCCGGCACGGCCTCGGGGTGAAGCGAGTCACGGAGCACTGCTCCGTGCAGCCGGGCGATCCACGCGCCCGAACCCGACAGCTCACCCCGCAGGCGTCCGGAGGCCCTCACCGTGATCCGCCTGTACCCCGCCATGCCCACGCCCGCCCGCCCCGCCCTCGGGCGTCGCATCGCAGTCGTCAGCGCGACCGGCCTGCTGGCAACCGTCGTCCTCGCTGCCCCGGTCAGCGCGCACCCCGCGGCGGCGCAGGTGAGCAGCCCGGCGGCAGCCTCCGCTGCGCCCGCCCTGTCCACTGCAGCGCCA
>JAABUT010002997.1_pt1 | contig 15185 bp, 8 predicted proteins | sample 5559281 | NCBI WGS metagenome assembly JAABUT01 (sample SAMN10711880, study PRJNA513359) | rock metagenome | isolation source: Antarctica rocks | place: Antarctica: Victoria Land, Ricker Hills nord | collected 2016-01-04 | reverse complement strand
GCCGCTGACGTCCGTCGGCGGCTCCGCAGCTCGCCCCTGCTCACTCGCGCGAGCCGCTCGGGCGTCCAGCGACGGCGTCGACCCGGCGTGCTCCGACTCCCGCCCACTGGGGGGCGCACGGTCTGCACCGTCGGCGACCGGCGAGGCGGGGTTCCCGGGCGGCTCTGCGCTGCGGACGCTAGACCTCGTCTGCAGCGCCTGGTCACGCAGTGCCGCGGCGAGCAGGCCGAGCCCGAGCCCGAGCACCAGACCCAGGGCCAGGACGAGGCGACGGTTGGGCGATGAGGGCGACGAGGGCCTGGTGGCCGGGCTCGTGATGGTCGGGGTGATGACCGACGCCGCGCCTGCCGCCGGCCGCTCGATCTGTTCGACCACAGCACCCAGGGACAAGGCCGCCGCGTCCGCGATCTTCACCGCCCGCGCCGGGTCGCTGTCCTGGGCGGTGACCCTCAGCAGGACCGTCTTGCTGACCACCGAGGCCGAGACCCGGCTGGAGAGCTGTCCTGTACTCAGCCCTGTGCCGCTCTGATCGCGCACTCGCTGGAGGACCGCGGCCGAGCGGATCAGCGCGGCGTAGGAGGGCATGCGGTCGAGCGTGTAGTTGGACGTCGACTGAGCGCCGGCGACCGTCGCGATGCGGTCGTTGCCGAAGAACAACTCCGAGCTCGCCTGGTAGGTCCTCGTCGTCGTCGTGAGGTAGGTCGTCGCAGCCAGCAGCCCGAGCACCGTGAATGTCACCACGAAGAGCCAGCGACGCCGCAGCATCCGCAGGTAGTCGATGAGCTCCATGCCGTCCTTCGCGTCCACGGGCCACGGAGTCGACCGGTGTTGGACGACTTGTTCGTACCGCAACCAGCACGTCAGGTTGGCGGCTCAAGCGTAATGCTTGTTCAGAAGGATACTCGGCCGTTGCCGGCCGAGGGGCCCAACGGCTCAGACGGCCGGCCGGTACTGTTGTTCATGCCTGCGGCCCTGGCAATGGTGTCTTTAATAATGCGTCGCTAGCCTGTGCCGCTCCGGTCCCGGTCGAGTCGTCACTGCCCAAGCCCTGGCCACATCAGAGAGGTGTTGCCCTTGACCACGCATACCCCGCGCCTGCACACCGTGGCCGTCGTGCTGGCAGGGGGGAGCGGCTCCCGCGTCGGCCTCGAGATCCCCAAGCAACTGCTCAAGGTGGCCGGCCGCACGATCATCGAGCACACGGTGGAGGCACTCCACGAGTGCGCAGAGATCGACGAGATCATCATCATGATGGCCGCCGATCACCTGCCGGTGGTCCGCGAGCTGCTCGACAGGCACCGCTACCCCCGCGTGACCCAGCTCTTGGCCGGAGGGCTTGACCGCAACGACTCCACCCGGCGGGCGCTCGCCGCACTCGGCGACGACGAATGCAACGTGCTGTTCCACGACGCCGTGCGCCCACTGGTGTCGCGCCGGGTCCTGCAGGACTGCATCGAGGCGCTGCAGACCTACGAGGCCGTCGATGTCTGCATCCCCTCCGCCGATACCGTGGTTCGCGTCGACGCCAACGAGAACATCGTCGACATCCCCGACCGCCAGTGGCTGCGCCGCGGCCAGACTCCACAGGGCTTCCGGCTGTCGGTCATACGGCGGGCCTACGAGCTCGCCCAGGACGACCCGGACATCCGGGCCACCGACGACTGCGGCGTGGTGCTGCACTACCTGCCCGACGTGCCGATCCACGTAGTTCGGGGGGACGAGCAGAACATGAAGGTGACCTACCCGGTCGACCTGTTCATCATCGACAAGCTCTTCCAGCTCAGCTCGCACCAGGCTTCTGCCCGTACGCCGGAGGAGCACGCCGAGTCGCTCGGCGGCAGGACCGTCGTGGTCCTCGGCGGCAGCTACGGCATCGGAGCCGACATCGCCCGGCTCGCCGAGCAGGCCGGGTGCTGGGTCTTCGCCTTCGGTCGCTCCTCGACCGGGACTCACGTCGAGGACCCGGTAGCGGTTGCTGCGGCCCTGCAGGACGTGCACCGGCAGACCGGCCGGATCGACGCCGTCATCCTCACGGCGGCGCTGCTGCACAAGGGCGCGCTCGCCGACATGGACGACGACCAGGTCATGCATCAGGTGCAGGTCAACTACCTGGCTCCCATCAACGTCGCCCGGGCGGCTCAGCCCTACCTCGCGCAGACCTCTGGCCACCTACTGTTCTTCACCTCGAGCTCCTACACGCGCGGCCGCGCCGGCTACGTCATGTACTCCTCCACGAAGGCTGCGGTGGTGAACCTCACGCAGGCCCTGGCCGACGAGTGGTCGGGGGACGGCATCCGCGTCAACGTGATCAACCCCGAGCGCACACGCACCCCCATGCGGGTGCAGGCCTTCGGCGAGGAGCCCGACGGAACACTGCTCGAGAGCGAGGCGGTGGCGATCACCACACTGGACCTGCTTGCGTCGCCGCTGACGGGGCACGTCATCGACGTGCGGATGCGGCACAACTCGCCCACGGCCGTCGACCCCCGGGTGCCTCTCCCGGTTGTCGCCCCGCTGCCCGTCCACGAGGCGCAGGGGTGATGGTGGCGACTGACCCGGCCGGAACCCGTTTCCCGACGCCTGAGAGTCTCCAGCAGCCGCACCAGCGGTCATCCTGGCGCAAGGCGCTCGCTTACCGCGGGTTGGACCTGCTCAACCGGCTTGTGCCGAAGGACGGCTCGCAGGTCGTGCTGCACAGCAGCGTCGACGTGGAGGACGGCGTCCTAGCGGTCGTCGCCGCGGCCACGCGACGTGGCCGGACCTGCACGGTGCTGCTCGAGGACCCGAGGCACGGTCGGCTCGTGACGTCGCTGTCCGAGGGTCCGGTCAAGGCGCTTCCGAAGCGCTCGCCCCGCGGGCTGCTGCACTTCCTGCGCGCCCAGCACGTGATCACGACCAGCAACGTGTACGGCAACCGACGCCCGCCGGTCTCGCAGGTAGTGGTGTCCCTGTGGCACGGCGAGCCGCCGACCAAGGTCACGGCCCGCTTCGAGGGGCACGGCGGCTTGCAGGGCACTTACGCGCCGGTTTGCTCCACCGTCGGCCGGGCCTACCGTTCGGCGGAGTTCGACATCCCGCCACTGCGTGTGCCGATCATCGGGGCGCCACGCAACGACCGGATGCTGCAGGCGGACCGTCAGCAGGTGCGACGCGCCCTGCTCGGCCCGGACGCCGGCCGGACGGTCTTCCTGTGGATGCCGAGCTATCGCGTAGGCCACTACCGCGAAGGGCTGCGGGTGGACGCGGACACGCAGGCCGGCATGCCGTTCTCACCGTCGGACATCCAGGCCCTGAACGACTGGCTGGTGTCGCGCGACGCGCGACTGGTCGTCAAGGTCCACCACCGCGACGTGAACAGCTTCGGCGACCAGCATCGGGCCATCCGGGTCCTGACGCAGGGCGACCTCGAGGCCCAGGGGATGACGCTGTACCCGGCCCTTGGCGCCTTCGATGCGCTCATCACCGACATGTCTAGCGTCTGGTTGGACTACCTGCTGCTGGACCGCCCGATGATCTTCGCCTTCCCGGACGTCCAGGCCTACCGGGACGGACGCGGCCTGAACCTGGAGCCCTACGAGGAGTGGGTGCCCGGTCCGTTCGCCCGCACCGTGGACGACATGCTCGCTGCGATGGCCGACGTCGCCGACGGCAAGGACACGATGGCGGCGGAGCGAGGGCGTGCTCGACTACGCTTCCACCAGTTCCACGACGAGCGCAGCAGCGAGCGACTGCTCGACGGACTGGGCCTTCTTACCCGCCGGTGAACGTTGCGGCCCCCGCACCGTTCTGCCGTCAGCGATGGATGTCTCGCGGGGCGTCAGCGTCGCGCGAGGGCGTCAGCGTCGCGCGAGGGCGTCGACGGCCGCGGCGAACGGAGCCAGTGCATCCGTCGACGCGGGACCGATGACGGCAGCGCGGGTGCTGCGGCGCGCCGCGCGCATGCTGTCCGGCCCAAGTGCGTCGACCAGGACCGCGTCGAGCCCCGCGCCACCGGGCCGGAGCAGGTACGCGCCGGCCGTGGACAGGTACGTGACCCGAAACTCCTCGTCCGGGACGCCGAGGGCGTTCACGACGACGTAGGGCTTGTTAGAGGCGAGGAAGTCCGAGAGGACACCAGATCGGTCGGCGATCAGGACGTCCGACTCGTTGAAGCGGTCCAAAAGGTCCGTGGAATGCGGTCGGTCCACGACGTGCGGGGCTCCTGCCGCCTCGAGCAAATGCAGGATCTCCAGGTGCCGCGCCAGGAACGCCGGGTTGCGCTCACCAGTCTTCGGGTGCGGTCGGTAGATCACTCGGACATCGCCGCGGTCGAGCAGGGTCTGCACGATCTCGAGTCCCGAGTGCAGTAGCGAGGACTCGTAAGGGTCCGTCCCGACGCCCTCCCAGGAGGGGGCGAACAGCACGGTGGGCACCGCGCCGGGCGCGAGCGACTTCGCCGCCTCCACCCGGCGGGCCTGCGGTCGGCCCACGACCCGCACCGCGTCGGCCCGCACCCCGACATCAGCGTCGGCGTATCGTTGACGACCCACTTCACCAGCGACCCAGACTTCGTCGTAGGCCTTGCTCTGCGGGCTGGCGCTCACCACCTTGTCGCTGTCGCCGTGGCCGATGAAGGCGCTGCGCAGGGTGGGCTTGCGCAGGAGCCGCACGTTCTCCGGGGAGTGGGCGACGAACAGCGCGACTCGAGCGGTAGGAAGGCCAAAGCGCCCGACGTCGAGGCGCTCGGGCAGGCAGACGACGGGCACGGTGGTGTCCGGCAGTCGGTCGAGGACCTCCGGGTCCCGGATCATGATGAGAGCGCGTTGCTCGAGGTGCTCCAGGGTGTCCAGCCAGGCCGTGACCCAGTAGACGTCGGCCGGGCCGCCTGTGAAGTACAGCACCACCAGGGGTGCGGACCGCTGCACCGCCTGGTGAACGAAACGGAAGTGGCGCTGGCCGCGGGTGAGTCGCAGATGCTCGAGGACGGCCGGTCCGGCCACGAGGACCACGGCCAGCACGAGCAGGACGGCGAGCCAGGCGCTGAGCGGTACGAGGACGTACGAGTCGGACAGGAGCGCCGCAGCAAGCCCCAGCGCGACGAGCGCGCTCGCCCACGTCACGACGAGCGGGCCCTTCTCGACCAGAGGAGCCGGACGGGGAGGCAGCGACGGCACCGGCTCGGGGAGGTTGCGCGCCTCCACCCGTGCGGCCTGCTGCCGATCGTCCAGCACCTGCAGGCCCCTCCAGACCATGCGCAGCCCCTGCAGGACGAGGAGCGCGACCACCAGTGCCACCTCTCCGGCGTCCGACAGGCGGTCCGAGCGCAGCACAGCCGCGAGGACGAGGGCGTCCTGCAGCAGCAGCAGCACCTGCGACTGGTCCGCCACTAGGTCGCGCTGCCAAGGGAAAGCGCTCCTGAGCAGCCGTCCGAGACGGCCCAAGACCAAAGGCAGCAGGATCCCGGCGACCGCTACGGCTGCTAGACCATCCAGAAGCAGTCCGAGGGTCAGGAGCAGCAGCAGCACCGCGAGCAGTCCGGCGAGCAACGGGCCCGCCCCCGCAATGCGGCCCCGCAGGACCTGGCGGCTGCGAGCGTCCTGCAGATCAGTGCCGCTGACCAGACCGGTGCTCGCCGCCTGCCTGCGCCGACCACGGCGGGCGTTCCTCGGTGGCACGACGCACCCCTCCCTCGCTGCCCTCACCCGGCTGTAGACGTGCCGGGAGCCTAGAGCGTCCGTCGCGGGAAGGTCCGGAGCCTTCGGGACGGTCCACGTAGCATCGCCACTGTCGGGCGCACCGCGCTACTGTCCTCGAGGTGGAGATGTGCACCGAGCACGCAGCAACAACACGGACGTCCCGGCGACAACCGGCGGGTTCCCGGGGCCCGGCGGCACATCGCTCGTTCCCCCGCCCCCTCGTCTGATCAAGCGCCTCATCTACCTCGCCCTAGACGTGATCAACCGAGTCGTGCCCAAGGTCCAGGACAAGGTCGTCCTGCACAGCACCATCGACCTCGAGGACGGCGTCCTGGCGGTCCTGGAGGAGCTGGCTATGCGGGGCTGGTCGGCAACCGTGTTGCTGGAGGAGCCGGCCCGGGCAGGCCGGCTCAAGGCCATCGCGCCCGGTCCCGTGCGGACGGTGCCCAAGCGCTCGCGGCGCGCCCTGCTGCACTACCTCACCGCGCGGTACGTCATGACCACGGAGAACATCTTCGGCAACCGACCTCCGCCCGACTCCCAGATCGTGGTCAACATCTGGCACGGGGAACCCCCGACGAAGGTGACCGCGCGCTTCTTCGAGGGGCAGGGCGGCCTGCGGTGCACCTATGCGCCGGTGTGCTCGACCGTGGGCCGGGCCTATCGTGCGGCAGAGTTCGACCTCCACCCCCTTCGCGTCCCGATCGTGGGAGCGCCCCGCAACGACCGGATGCTGCGCTCAGACGGAGCAGCCGTCCGACGCGTGCTGCTGGGGGACGAGGCCGGCCTGCCGACGTTGCTGTGGCTGCCCAGCTTCCGCTCCGGACACTGGGGCGACCAGGTGCGCGTGGACACCGGCGGCGACCATCACCCGGGCGTCCCCTTCCCCCTGACCCAGGTGCGTCGGCTCGACGAGCACCTCGCCGCGCGCGGGGCCCGGCTCGTCGTGAAGCTGCACCCGCACGACGTCTCCTCCTTCGCCGGGGACTTCCGGGCCATCCAGGTGCTGTCCCAAGAGCAGATGCAGGCCCAGGGGCTGACGCTGTACCCGGCCCTACCGGCCTTCGACGGCCTGATCACAGACATGTCCTCGATCTGGGTGGACTACCTGCTGTTGGACCGCCCGATGGTGTTCGCCTTCCCTGACGTCGCCGACTACCGGAACGGCCGGGGGCTCAACCTCGAGCCGTACGAGGACTGGGTGCCGGGGCCGTTCGTCCGGACGATGGACCAGCTCATCGCAGCGGTCGACGATGTCGTCGACGGCCGCGACCCGATGGCCGAGGAGCGCGGCAGGGCACGCCGCGGTATCGCCCGGTGACGCCGGCCTGCCGCCGTCAGCCCCAGCCCCGACTGGTCGTCTGGCCCTGGAGCAGGTGCCGGTAATACCGGCCCGCCAATCGTTGGTACGGGCCTCTGTCGGACGCTTCGACAGAACGAATGCCCGGGGAGATGGCGCGGACGGCATCTGGTCCGCGGCGCAGCTTGTCAATGTTCGAGGCGTAGATGTGGTTCTCCTGCCCGACGAACCCCCAGCTACTCCCGTCCCAGTGCAGGCGGGTGGGCGGACGCTGCATCACGGTCGACAGGACCTCCTGCGGAGAGTTGGCCAGCTGCTCGTACGGCACTCGCAGCCACGGCCGCCGGAGTCGGCGACGCATGATCTCGGCCCCGCCGTGCTTGCGGAGCCAGGACTTGGCCGCCTCCTCTGCCGGAAGCACGTTCAGGTACCCCTTGCCTTTGCTCCACGAACGGACGACGTCGTCGGGATTACGCACGAGCTCGACGAAGCTGACGTCCGCCCAGGACTGCGTGGCCAGCACCTGCCCGAGCCAGGGGCGCTTCGACTCGTCCACGAGGACGGTGCCGGGCTCCGCCAGCGACTCGTAGACGCGGCGCACCTCGGCCAGACCTGAGGCAAGGGCAGCCGAAGGCGGTGCTGAGCGACCGAGCAGGGTCGCGTCCCAGCGACCGCTCCGCAGCGCGTCCTCCCACGCCGCCAGGCGTGACGGATCGGCCCAGACATCGATCAACGGACCCCAGACCGAACAGTCCGTGTGAATCAGACCACAGCCACAGGGCAGGGCCCAGGTCTTCTTCGAGCCGAGATACTTAATCTCGCCGATGGCACGGTGGTCGTCCTGCAGGTCCAGCAACCGGCTGAGCAGCGTCGTGCCGGAGCGTCCCGCCCCCATGAGATAGAGGATCTTCACAGCAGACACAGCGTCATCCTTCGGCGTCAGCGGGCGGGAGGTCGTCCCGGAATCTGCCACAGTCCACGAGCCACAGTCCACGAGCCCGGTGCCTCGTTCTTGCGGTCACGCAGCGAAGGTGGTGAGCGCCGAGGGTCAAGGCCCTCGTCCAGGGGTCAGCGCAGCTGTGACAGAGAGACAGCGCGCCGGTAGAAGCCGTTATCCTCGACCAGCTCGGCGTGCGTGCCGAGGGCCACGAGGTGCCCGTCCTCCAGGACCATGACGACGTCACAGTGGGTCAGGGTCGAGAGCCGGTGCGCGACGATGAACAGCGTGATGTCCTCGCCCAGGGACTGGAGAGTCTCCTGAACGAGCAGCTCCGAGTCCATGTCGAGCGCGCTCGTCGGCTCGTCGAGGACGATGAGGTCCGGGTGTCCCGCGAATGCACGTGCCAGTCCGAGACGTTGGCGCTGCCCACCCGACAGGTCCTGATGACCGCTGCCCACCAGCGTCTGATACCCCTGCGGCAGGGCCAGGACGACCTCGTGCAGGTGGGCGGCCTTGGCCGCAGCGACCACGTCCTCGTCGCCGATTTCGTCCCGGTAGAAGCGAATGTTCTCGGTGATGGTCGCAGGGAGGAGCAGGTTGTCCTGCGGCACCAGGGACACGCGCCTTGACCAGGACAAGAAGTCGAACGCATCCAGGTCGACCCCGTCGATCTGGATGATGCCCCTGCTCGGCTCGCGCAGGCGCAGCAGGAGCTGGACGAGGGTCGACTTGCCGCTTCCGGACGGGCCGACGATACCGACCTTCTGCCCACGACGAACCTCGAAGTCCAGGTCGTGCAGCACCTCCACGCCCGAGGGGTACTGGTAGCTGACTCCGGAGAAGCTCACAGCGCGGATCACCGGGGTGACGGTGTTTCCCGGCGTGGCCCGGGCCGCGCGGAAGATCTCCTCCTTCGCCAGGACCTCGGTCAGGTAGGGCGCGGCCTCGCCCGCCTGCTGGATAGCGGTGTTGACCTGCTGGCCGTACGAGATGGCGCGCACGAGCAGGACGACCACGGCGCTGAGGTCCGAGACCCTGCTGACGTTGAAGGCGTAGGCGGCGGCGAGGCAGAGCAGCAGGACGAGAAGTGCGACCGTCTGGTAGACCGCCGGAGTCATGCGGGCGAGCAGTCGGGTCTGGTAGCCCGCCGCAGCCGTCTCCCTGGACTGCTGAGCCAGCCGCTGGCGGACGGTGTCGCTCACCCCGAAGACGCGGGTCTCCTTTGCGCTGGCCACGACCTGACTAACCTCCGCGGCGTACCGGGAGTTGAGGCCGGACTGGCGGGCGGACCTGCGGCGCGTCAGGCGGGTCAGGGGTAGCAGGACGAGCCCGAAAAGCGCCGAACCCAGGGCGATGATCAGGGCGGCGTACGGGGTGACGAACAGTGCCGACACGACGAACGCGGCGAAGCTCAACCCGGCGCTGAGGCCGGTCGCGAGCGTGAGGGCCGCAGCTCCGATGCGGTTGACATGCGCCGACAGCAGCTCCTGGAGTCGACTCGGACGCTCGACGGCCTGGACGTCGAAGCGTGCCGACAGAAACGCGGCCATCGTCGCGCGACGGGCGCTGTCGATCGCCCGGGTGCTCATCCGGGCCGTCATCGCCGCGCCGCTGTAGTTCAACAGCAGGAGCAGCCCGAGAAGGGCTGCTCCCGTCGCGAACGCCAGCGGCAGTCCTAGCTCGGCGTTCGATAGACGGGGCAGGGCCACCGAGCGCCCGCCCGCGGACATCGCGAGCGCAATGCGGATGACGAGGAAGATCAGGACCGCCTCACAGAAACCACTCGCGAGGGAATTGGCGCCGAGAGCCACCAGGCTGCGGGCACGCAGGTCGCCAAGAGCGCTCACGCGGGCCCAAGTCGCACGCACCACACCCCGGCGGCGTCCTGGTCCTGTCGTCCTGCTCGTCAATGCGGCGCCCCTATCTGACGGTGACACGGCGGCCTCTCGGCCTGGTCCGCCCTTTCTGAAACAGCCACCAGGGTCTCGGTGAGCGTCGACGACCTCGCAATGCCCCGTCCGGCAGCTCGCTGACCTCAATCGCGGCCGCCTGCCAACGCAGGTCCCCATAGAGTACCTAGACTCTAGAGCCGCGCCGCGAGCAGCGCCTCCGGTCGTCGACGGAACGCGTCGGCACACAGTGGGACCGCCTGTGGTGGTCAGCTCCGCTCCAAGGTCTGTCGGGACCAGTGAGGTAGTAGCAACGGCTCAAGCTCCGGGTACTGCTCTTTGGACTGCGCACATCGCTGGCCGAGAGCGAGACCATACGTGAGCCTTGGGAGCGTCCTTGCTCTTCGAGCTGCTACTCGATGCACCTTATCCACTCCTGCGTAGGGGCTGCATCACGCACGAGGTACGAACGACGCCTCCCCCAAGCACGCCGGCCGAGGGCGGTGCATCGCCACGAGGTGCTGTAGCGGAGGGATCGTCGCCGCGGCGAAATTGCAATCTAGTCGGCGTCCACCGTTGACTCAGGGAGATTATCAAAGCGATCAGCACGACGGTTGCGCCGTCCTATAAGCACGAGGACGGGTGACGCGAGCAATGCGAGAGCCACCTCCGCGGTGATGGTCAACGCCAGCGCCGGACTGTGATCGCGGGGCCCCGAGGCAGTGGGCGGAGCTCCGGTCCCGGACCGGCCGGACGCGGGAGCGACCGCTGTTGGCGGGACGAGCTGGGCTGACGCCTGCGCCACATCTCCCGCAACGTCGATGCGCACCACCGACTCGCCGGCGAGGTTGAACCGCAGCCGGTACTGCCCGGTCAGGCGAGCGGCAAGGGCGTCGACGGCAGTGATGAGCCCGGGCCGGGACCCGTAGCCGGGGCAACCGTCCGCGTTGTCACCGGGCAGGGCGCTTCCGAGCTGGTGAACCGTCACGTCCGCAGCGGCAGCCGGCGACGCCTGGCCGCCGTCGCCGAGCTCGCCGAAGACGATCACCTGCGGGCGCGAGACTCCGGCGGCGGCGGTCTCAGCCAGCGCGAGAGCGCCCGGCGCGGGCTGGCCCGGGCTCGTCGCGTACGTCGTTGCCAGTGCCCGCAGCGAAGCCGCTCTGCCGCGGGCGAGCGGCGCAAGGACCTGGGCTTCCGCGACGCCGCTGAGCACGGCGGTCGAGGCGCTCTCGGGTACTTGGAGCAGGAACTCGCGCGCCGCCTGCTTCAGCTGCAGGGGTGCCGTGCCGAACGGCGGCGGCATCAGCAGCACGATGATGCCGAGATCCGCGTCAGGCAGCTTCTCGACGGAGGCCGGTCGCGCGGTCCTGGCCTGCGTGACGGAGAACGCCGAACCAGGCAGCGCCTCCCTGCTGAGCATGGTGGGCACCGTCGCGACCACGTCCACTGCTTGGCCGGACCGTGCGGCCGTGCCGAGCGTCAGCTGGTCGCATCCCGGCACGTCTGCCTGGGCGAGCGCGTCGCCGTAGAACACCTGGAGGGCCACGAGGCACGCGATGGCGCACCAGCAGCGAAGACGCACCACTCCACGCTAACTGCTAACTGCCGCGTGAGCCGTCCGGGGCACGATCCGGGCGGCCAGCTCCACCACGCGGTCCCGGGAACTCGTCCCCTGACGGTAAGGCCGGTCGTGCACTGGACCGGCTTCATCTCAGCCCTGCTCGCGGCGCCGACTGCCCCATCGTCGTCGTGCCGATGACGACGGCGGAGTACACCGCCAACGCACCCTCGACGTCTCCAAGGTTGGCGAACCCAGCGCAGGAGGCCCGGCCGGTGGCGATGCGCGACTGGCGGCTTGCGCTGCAGGACTACCTGGCGCTTGAGGGCGGGTGAAGGGCATCGTGCTCGCCCGCGGCTCCGGCACGGGGCTATCGCGGAGCTGGTTGGCGATCACGACGCGAGTGCCGAGAAGGTTCTTGCGGGCTCGACCGTCGTGAGCAGGGTCAGGATGGCGGGGCTGTCCGGAATCCGCACCCGCAGCCGGGCATGCTCAGTGCGCAGTGTGTCGACCAGGACGTAGGCGTCGAACCGTGGTCCTTGTTGCCGGCCCCGCCGTAGCGCGACCGCAGGCTCTTCACCTGGCTCGGACTGATCATCACCACGTTTAGGTTTAGGTTTAGGGTGGCCTACAGCAACGCGTCGACGACTGCCCCATCCGGACGGTCGATCGCGCCTCGACGGTGGCACGTCCTGGGTGAGCGCCGGACCTCGCAGAACTCATGCTGGATGTCGAAGCGTCAAGCGAGCAGGGCGACGATCCGGCGGCACCTCAGGTGCATCAGCTGCTCTTCTGGAATCGGCCGAAAGAGGGCGCACAATGAGCGTCAAGAACCTCCCGGAGCCGTACAGTTAGTCCGCCGCCGGCGCTGGCCAGGGGCGCAGGTGGCAGCCGCGACGGCCGCAGCGAGCTGACTGCTTACCGCGCTGACGGAGAACTCCTCTTCGGCGCGTTGGCGGGCCGCCCGCCCGCGGTCGTTTAGCCGTCCGGCGTCGCGCAGGGCCTCCTGCAGAGCGGCGGTCAGTGCGGCGCCGTCCCCCCGGGGAACGAGAGTGCCCCCATGCGCGCCGCTCCGCCCGATGGCGTCTTCCGCGCCGGGGGCGTCGCTCAAGACCACAGCCCGCCCGCTGGCCATGGCTTCGAGCGGCGCCACCGCGAACCCTTCATGCCGGCTCGCCGACACCCACACGTCGCAGGCCGCCAGACGCTCACCGACGTCGTTCGCGCCCGCGTACTCGGCGAGCCACTGGACCCCCCGCAGCCCTCGCCCGGCAAGCAGCGAGCGCAGGACGTCCTGGTCAGGGCCCGCGCCGACGAGCAGGAGGCGCAGGTCGGTGCGCGGCTGGCGGGAGCACAGACCGGCCCAGGCCGCGATGAGCACGTCGAGGCCTTTGCGCCGCACGTCCACGCGCCCGTGCCAGGCGGCCACAAATGCGCCGGGCGGGATGCCGAGGCGGGAGCGGGCAGCTGCGCGGTCCTTTGGCAGCCACACCGTGGTATCGACCGGGTTGACCACATGATGCACCCGGGCAGGGTCGGCGCCTCGCACGGACACCAGTCTGTCGGCCTCCTCGGCCGAGCCGACGAGGAGGCCGGCGAGCCGGCGGACCGAGGGACCGCGGACGAGGTTCTGCACCGGGGCGGCCCGCCACGGGGGCACTCCGCCCTGGAAGGACGCCATCACCCGAACACCCTGCAGCCATCCCCACCACGCCAGCAGGTCCGCCCGGGGCTCCTCGTACTCCTGGACGAGGACGACCTCGAACCGCGAGAGGACACGCAGGAGCCCATGAGGCAACGCCCGCCGGTACGCCACGACGTCCTGCCGCAAGCCGGGCCGGCGCGTGGGCCCGGACCGCTCCGGCTCGGGCAGCACCGTGACCGCTGTCCCTGTGGGCAGGTGCACCCGGGTCGTTTCCGCGCGCACCGCCCGAGAGGAGACGATGATCCCCGGCTGGTGGCCGGCAGCGAGGATCGCGTCGGCGTAGCCGAACAGCCATCCCCCGGAGAGCCGCTCGCAGAAGTCGTCGAGGGTCTTGCCAAGGGGGTCGAGGAACACCTCGAGGGGGGTTCCCCACGGCAGCAGAGCAATCCGGACCGCCCCGAGGCCGGCCGACGGGCTCATTTGACGGTCCACCGCAGGGCGACCTCGCTTCCGGCTCCCGCAGGTGCGTGCCATCGTGCCGCTGGCACGACCAGCGGCGCCAGGGCCAGACCAACGGCGCGCTTGACCCGCGGCCGCAGCCGGGAGAAGGCCACGTCGTGGGCGAGGACCGTGACGGGGGTGATGAAGGTCGCCATGTCGTCGTGCGCGCGACCTACCAGACGGTCCAGCTCGACGATGCGGTAGCCCCGCCGGACGTGGCCCCATTCGGCCATGACGTCCTCATCGGTGGGGGTAAATCGCCGGTACACGCCGTAGTAGGGGAAGCGCCAGAGCTCGGAGGGGGTGGTCACCAGCAAGTGCCCGCCGGGGCGCAGGACGCGCAGCGCCTCGCCGAATGCCGCCGCGTCGTCCGGGATGTGCTCGGCGACGTCGAACAGCGTCACGACGTCCACGGTCCCGTCGGCGATCGGTAGCCTGGTCGCGTCGGCGCAGGCGAACGTCCGGCCCTTTGAACCGTACAGGTCATGGCGTCCGCCGAAGGACCGCTCGAGGTCGACGGTGAGTACCTCGGCCGACGGGTACAACGCGGCCGCGAGGCCGCTCTGGCCGCCACCCACCTCCAGGACCCGGCGGACACCGCGATGGGGGCTGATGTGGTGAATGGCCCGCATCTTCTCGCCGTAGAAGGAACCCAGGGTGCGCGGGTGGGGAAACGGGTTGGTCGCCTGGAAGTCCGCCAGTGAGGCCTTCACGACCGGGCCCTCGCCGGGCGCGTCGTGCGGCCGGAGTGGCAGCTCCACCCGCCGCACAAGGGTAACTGCGACGGCCAGACCTTGCAGGTATCCGGTGACCTGGGCGCCCAGCGTGGGGATGCTGTCACCCCCGAAGAAGTTCCGGGCAAGGGCGCGGCGGAGGAAGTGGTTCGGCAGCGAGGCAAAGGCGCGACGAGGCTCGCCGAGCTGGCGCGTGCGGGCCCATTGGACGGCGAGCGAGGCGACGTGCCCGCGCAAGTAGGCGACGGATTGGTCCTGAAGCTCCGGCAGCGTCTGCCGGTGCCGGTGGTAGACCACGGCCCACGGCTCATAGCGGCAGCGCCATCCGCCCGTGAGGAGGCGGTACCACATCTCTGAGTCCTCGCTGCACCCCGCCGCCCCCGCCCCGAGGCGTGGGTCGAACCCGCCGACCCGGTCGAAGGCCTCGACCTTCCAGACGTGAGGTGTCCGCCGTCGTTGTCGGAGCGCCCACTCATGGCCGAAGTCCCGAACCCGGAACCCCTGCCCGAAGCCTCCCATGTCGTCCTCGAAGGCCAGCTCAGCCGGTGTGGCAAGCACGGCCGGCAGGACGAGCCCCGTCACGGCCATTACCTCCGGCTCCGTGAACCCGGAGAGCAGGCGCTGCAGCCACTCGGTGTTCACGAGCACATCGTCGTCAGTGAAGGCGATGACGTCCGAGGTCGTCGCGGCGATGCCTGCGTCGCGCGCCCGGCTGAGCCCCGGCTGCGGCTCCGCGACGCAGACGGCCTCGAACTCCTCGGCCACCCGGCGAGTCGCGCTATCGTCCGCGCCATTGTCCACGACCACGAGCTCATCCGGCGGGTGCCTCAGCGCCGCGATCGACCGCAAGCAGTCCCGCAGCTTTTCCGGGCGGTTCCGGGTGCACACGACCACGGCCGCGGTGCGCACGCCGACGGGCGCGGGGACAGGCCCGGAAACGAGC
>JAABUT010002995.1_pt1 | contig 15189 bp, 11 predicted proteins | sample 5559281 | NCBI WGS metagenome assembly JAABUT01 (sample SAMN10711880, study PRJNA513359) | rock metagenome | isolation source: Antarctica rocks | place: Antarctica: Victoria Land, Ricker Hills nord | collected 2016-01-04 | reverse complement strand
GCACGGCTGAAGACGAGAACTTCGGTTCGCCCTGGCTCGCGTGCGGCGAAGGCGTTCACGTCGGTTCCATCGACGTGCGACATGATTCGATCGGTCGGCATGGCGTGGAACAGTTGGTAGGCGTAGAACGCCGCCTTGCTCGCGCCGTCGATGTCGATCAGGCCTGAATAGTTGCCGCTCCCACTGTCCAGGAACTGCGCCCAGTGCACCCTGGTGAGACCGGGGCGGGCCAGCAGATCGTGAAAATCCTTGAGCAACGCTGAGGCCATGTGATGACCGTCCTGAAATCCTCCCCTGGGATAGTCGACGGGAAAGGAGTTGTACTCGTTGAGGTGCGTCTCGAGCTCCGCGGTTCCCGGTTTCGAGGCGAGCTGGGTGAAGACCCGGTCGATGGCCGCACCCACGCTGTGCGTTCCGTAGTGGTGAAACGACAAGAAGTCCAACGGCAGATTCTCCTCCCGCACCCGGTCCAGCAGGGCCGGGATCCAATGCTCGTTCGCGGGCACCGATGCCAACGCCGGACCACCGATGGGCGAATCGGCGTCAGCCGATCGAATGGCTGGTGCGCAGGCCGCGTAGAGGTCCAGGTAGTCGGCGAGATCACCGCGGTAGAAAACTGGCTCACCCGTCCGCTCGTCGCGAAGGTCCGGCTCGTTGTAGATCTCGTGGTAACCGATTCCGAGACCGGCCGCCTTCGCCGATTCGACGTAGCTGCGAACCATCTCGACCCAGCCGCTGTCGTCGCGGTCCAAGGTGCGCCAATCGCCGCCCGGCGGCCGGAACACCTTCGGTACGTAGCAGTACGACCAGTACGGCCGAATCTTCAACGTCGTCAGCACGGCGGCCAAGTCGTTCAGTTCGGAAAAGTCGTAGACCACAGTGTCGGAATGACGCTGAGCGACCTCCGATTTCCAGTTCATCCACTCGGCCCCCCAACCGATGTCTATTCGGATGGATTCAGGTCGCGTGGCCTCGAGCGCCCAGCTGTCCCGCCGGTACGTGCTGATCGGCACCAGGCCGCTGTTGAACAACGCGAACTTGTATTTGGACAGCGGATAGTCTGCTGTCACCTTCGTTTCGATCCGAATGGTCGCAGTGCCGGGCGGAGTTTTCACGAGTTCTAGTTGGCCATTCCACTGAAGGCGATGCCACGTACGATCCAGCGCTGCAGAAATACGTAGGCAATGATGATGGGCAGGGAGACGAGGGTGACGCCGGCCATGATTTCCCCATACTGGCTGTTGTACCGGCCGATGAGGCTCTGCAAAGCTTGCGTCAGAACCCAATGGTTCTGATCCTGAAGATAGATGGAGTTGACGAAGAAACTGTTCCAGAGCTGCACGAAGGTCAGTAGTCCCATCGCGAGATAGGCGGGACTCGCCAACGGAGCCATCACCGATACGAAGGTCCGCCAGCGGCCGGCACCGTCGATGGTGGCCGCCGCCTCTAGGTCGGCCGGGAGCGTGAGGAAGAACTGACGGAAGAAGAACGTCGGCAGCGCGCTCCCGAACAACAGCGGAACGATGATGGGAAGCGAAGTATCGATCCAGCCGAGATCCCGGAAGATGACGTACTGCGGGATGATCGTCACCTGAGCCGGCACCATCAAGGTCAGCAGAATGACCAGCAGGAAGGCATTTTTGCCTGGAAAGCCGAAGCGGGCCAAGGCGTACCCGGCGAGGGAGCTCGAGACCAGGGTGCCGACCGTACCGCAGACCGCGATGACCACGGTATTTCCCAGGTAGTGCCAGAAGTCCGGCAGAATGTCGAACAGATTGTGATAGTGGTCGAAAGTGATGGGATGTGGAAAGAACTGACTGGCAGAGAACATGTTGTCATCAGTACGCAACGACATCGAGGCGGCCCAGGCGACCGGAATGATGTAGATCAGTACCAGAATCGTCATGACCAGGTGATAGGTGCCGGTTCGCACCCGACCGACACCCAGGCCGGGCCGATCCTTTTTTGGTGCTACCGAGGTTGCTGGTATGCGCTGGGCCACCGGTTGGGCGGTCATGTGTTCGTATTCCGATCTTGCCCAGTGCCGCCCGAGTAGAAGACCCACCGCCGACTGAACAGCCATTGGGCCAGGGTGATCAGGAAGGTGATGAGTGCGAGCATCCAGGCGATGGCGGCGGCATAGCCGATGCCGGACAGTCGTTCTTGATTGTTGAAGAGTTGGTTGTACATGTAGAGCACGACAGTTCGGGTCGAATCGTCGGGACCGCCGGCCTGTCCGATGCCGGCGCCGCTGGATGTCATTGCGACGACCGGATCGAACAATTGCAGGGCGCCGATCAGCGATGTGACCATCAGGAACAGCACCGTCGGACTGATCAGCGGCAACAGCACGTAACGAAAACGCTGGAAAGCATTGGCGCCATCGATCATTGCGGCCTCCGGCAGCGAACTCGGTACGCCCTGCAACGCAGCGATGTACAGGGTCATCCCATAACCCAGACCCTGCCAGGTGGTGACCATAGCGATAGCGGGCATCGCCGTCGCGGGATTGAGCAACCAATCCGGGCCGTTGATCCCCAGCGCGCCCAGCGCCGCATTGATCGGGCCGGACTCGCTGTTGAACATCCACCGCCAGACGATGCCGACTGCGATTTGCGACAGCACGTACGGAAGAAACAGCAGCGCGCGGTAGAACGCCAGGCCTCGTCGCGCCGACATCGTCAGCAGCGCCGCGAACAACGACAACAACAGGAAGCTGGTCGTCCCCCACAGGATGAATTTCGCCGTGTTCCAGAGCACCGTAGGTATCCGGTCGTCTTGAACCAGGTAGTCCCAGTTCGCAAGACCGATCCAGTTCGGCGCGGGGGCGACGAGGTCCCACTTGGTGAACGAGTAGTAGAGGGATATCCCCAGTGGCACCGCGACGAAGGCCAGCAACCCGATCAACTGGGGCAACAGGAAAAGCAGAGCGGTTCCTACCTCACCGCGGCGGGCCCCCGACCGGGAGCGACGCTTGGGCGCGCTCGCGGTGCGGCGTTGCTGTGTTGTCGCAACCATGCTCAGGATCCGAGCAGCTTGGTCACTTTGGCGCAGGTGCCCTTCAAAGCGGCTGCGGCAGTTGCTTTGTTGGCGATGATACTGGTGATCGCCGGAGCGATGCCGTCCTGGCCCTGGACCTGGGACATGACGCCCTTCGGGTCGATGTTGGTCCTCGTCAGCGGCCAAGCGGCCGGATCGAGCTGCGCCTTGACGAGATTCTTCGGTTCGCCAGGAGCCTGCGCGAAGTCCGGTCCCTTGGCATTGTCCTTGTACGCCGGAATCAGACCCATCTGCTTGCCGGAACCTTCGGTCGCCATGTATTTGACAAATTTCCAGGCGTTGTCCTGGTTTGCCGAGCCCTGATATACCGCCCAACTGTGTACCTGAACCAGCGTGGCATTGCCGGCCTTGCCCTTGGGGAGAGCCGCCATGTCGTAGCTCATCTTCGGATTCTGCTTGGCCACGATCGTGACCTGTTCGTGGGAACCCTGCTGCATGGCCACATGCCCTTGAATCCATCGCAGGTATCCCGGCGTTTCCTGCTCCTGCTGTGGCGTGACGGCTGAATGGTCCTTCCACATCATGTCCTGCAGCATCTGGAACGAATCGATCGTCGCCGGATCTTCGAGCTGGCAGGTGGCCCGATTGGCACCACCGAGAACGTCGCCGCCATTGGCCCACAGCACCGGGCTGTACCCGGAGTCGCTGGGAATCGCGACCCGGTTGTAGTAACCCCACTGGGCAATGTGTTTCGGGTCGAAGGCCGGATCGTCCGGATTGCGACCCTTGTTGTCCAGCGTCAGCTTCTTGGCCCAGGTCCGCAATTGGTCGTACGTGTAGTTGCCGTCGGCCGGCGGCACGGCCAGGCCTGCCTTTTCGAACATCGTCTTGTTGTAGAAAAGCGACTGTACGTTGTACCCCATCGGAAGGGCGTGGTACTTACCGTCTTTGGCCGCTTTGTCGGATCCGAGGGCAACCGGGGTGAAGTCCGCAGCCTTGACCCCGTCGGTATCCATGTGCGGCGATAGATCGGCGAGCACACCGTCATTCACCATCTGGTTGAAGTTCCAGGTTCCGGTGACCAACACGTCAGACATGTTCTTGCCCGCGATCAGCGTCTTGCAGGCAGCGTAGTCGGCGCCGCAGTCCCCCACCCGAAAGTCCAGCTTGATACTCGGGTTGGCCTTCTGGAATCCGGCGGCGGCGCCCTTGATGCTCGCGATGTCCTCGGTCACCCCCCACACCGAGATTCGCAACGTGTTGGCGTCCGCGGTGCCCTTGCTGCCGGAGCTGCTGCAGCCGGCCGTCGCCAGAGTGGCGAGGGCGATGAGGCTCCCGAGCACTTTGCGGCCCCGTGAAACGATCATGAAATCTCCTCGTTGAGACAAAGTTTGGGTTGACGCGAGAAGGTTTACCACGCGGCCTGCCACGTGGTAAACCCCTAAGATGAAATTTTCTGGAACGAGGAACGGACATAGCCATGACGGTCACCCAGGCGGACGTCGCCGCAGCTGCCGGCGTCGCGCCGAAAACGGTGTCGAACGTGATCAACGGATATCCCCACATCAGCAGTGATGTTCGACGGCGCGTCAATGATGCGATCGAACGGCTCGACTACCGGCCGAACCACGCTGCGCGCAGCCTTCGGGGCGGCCAGAACAAGGTGATCGGACTTGCAGTTCCCGAACTCGACGTGTCCTATTTCTCCGAGTTGGCGCGACTGATCGTGGAGAGTGCAGAAAGTCACGGGCTGGACGTCGTCATCATGCAGACGCTGGGCGCACGCGCGCGCGAGCTTGCCGTCGTCAGCGGCAAGAACACCAGGTTCATCGATGGGCTCATCTACAGCCCGGTGTCGCTGGGGACCGAAGATCTGCCCACCCCGTCCAGGCGACTGCCCGTGGTTCTACTCGGCGAACGAACCGGTGGCGGCGGCCAGTACGACCACGTTGGCATCGACAACGTCGCGGCCGCATATGCGGCGACAGCTCATCTGATCGACAGTGGTCGGCGACGAGTAGCATTCATCGGATCGCAGCCCGATGATCCTCAGTCGGCAATCTCCCGACTTCGGCTCAATGGCTACCGATCCGCTCTGAGCAAAGCCGGACTCGTGCTACCTTCGGATCTCGTCGTCGCAACTCACGGTTATCACCGGCAGGACGGAGCTGCCGCCGTTGAAATCCTTCTGCAGCAACGAGAACACCTGCCGGATGCCATCTTCTGCGCCACAGACCTATTGGCACTCGGCGCGCTACGCACCCTCTTGGCACAAGGCATCCGGGTGCCGGACGACATCGCCCTGATCGGATTCGATGACATCGAGGAGGGACGGTTCAGCACGCCCGCCCTGTCTACGATTGCGCCCGACAAGCACACCATTGCAGTTCATGCTGTCGAACGTCTGTCAGCCCTGATTTCCGCGCCGCTGCCGGCAGCTGACGAGATCATCGACTTCTCGGTTCAAATTCGAGAGAGCTCATAGTGAGTGGGACGACGGATTTCCCAGCCGGCCGGACCGTGCTTGCCATGGGCGAGGCCATGCGGCTTTTGGTCGCCGAGCCAGGGGTGTCGTTGCAGCGTGCGACACAATTTCGCTCGTCGATCGCCGGCGCAGAATCAAATGTGGCCATTGGGTTGGCCCGCATGGGATTCGCCGTACGATGGCTGAGTCGGGTGGGCGCCGACGCCAACGGGCAGTCGCTGCTCACCCAGCTCAGGGCGGAGAACATCGACGTTTCGGCCGTCGAAGTCGATCCCGACAGACCCACCGGCATACTGATGCGGGACAGCCATCCGACCCGCGGCATCACCGTGCAGTACCTACGATCGGGTTCTGCCGCCTGTGGCCTTTCCGGTTCCTTCGTGCGGCAGCGGGGATTGGGTGGCGCCCACCTCGTTCATTTCTCGGGCATCACCCCGATGTTGTCCCCCTCTGCGAGCGAGGCCACCGACGTCCTCCTGGAGTTGGCAGAGTGCGGTGGCGCAATCGTGTCGTTCGACCCGAACGTGCGCCTGAAGCTCGGCGATCGGCAGCAGTGGCGCGAGACGATCAGGCCGATCCTCGACAGGGCCGATGTGATCTTCGCCGGTGAGGACGAACTTGAGATGATCACCGGCACGTCCACGGAAGACGCCGTTGCCGCCCTGCTCACGCGCGGCGCGGCGAGTGTTCTTGTCAAACACGCTGACAAATCGGCGACAGTACATACCAATGACGGACACTGGCATCATCGCCCGTTGGCCCAGGCGGTGGTCGACACCGTCGGCGCCGGAGACGCTTTGGTTGCCGGATATCTTGGCGCCTGGCTGCGTCAGGCCACACCCGAGGCGGCTCTGTTCGCCGGCATGGTCACCGCAGCTTTGGTCGTTGGAGCAAACACCGACATCGAAGGTTATCCGGACCAGAATGAACTGGCCCGAGCCGCCGAAGCGTTCACCTCCGGCGGCGAGCATCACGTCGATCGCTGAATCACTTGCAATTGAGGAGAGGGAGCAGAATGTACCGTCATGAGATTGTGCCGGCTGTGTTGAGTCAACGAATCATCGGCATCATCCGCGCACCGGACGCGATTTCCGCCGTTAAACACGCGGAAACGATGATTCACGCCGGAATGCGCTCAATCGAGATAACGCTGACCAATCCCGAGGCACTGGAGGCCATCACCCACCTGACCCAGGAGCACCCCGAAACCGTGATCGGCGCGGGAACCGTGCTGGATGCTGCGTCCGCGCTTCTCGCGATCCGAGCCGGCGCCCGCTTCCTCGTCTCCCCCCATTTGGACCGCGACATCGTGGACACCGCGCACCGCCACGGCGCTGCCGCCCTGCCGGGAGTCGGCTCGGTCACGGAAATCGTCCAAGCTCTGGCTGCCGGTGCCGATGCGCTGAAGTTGTTCCCGGCCTCCAACTTCACCCCGCGCTGGATCACCGACGTGCAAGCCGCACTGCCCCACGCACCACTCGTACCCACCGGCGGTATCACGCCCGACGACGTGCCGGCCTGGATCAAAGCCGGCGCGGTTGCCTGCGCCATCGGCTCGGCGCTCACCACTGGCCCTGCGGACCAGGTGCGCAGCCGGATCAAGGCGCTCCTTTCGAATGCCGATGTGCGTCACGCAACCAAGACGGGTTGAGCTCTCGGCGTTGTCGCCGGCCGGCCCGCTGGCGATAGGGCCACGCAGCGGTCATCCTGTCACGACGCCGCAGTCGGCCGGCCGAGAACCGCTTGGGGGCGGCGGGCTATCGGTCGGCGCGCTGATCTTCGCCACGCCGGAACGCGCATCACGGTTGCTCAGGTTCGCCTCTCCGGCCGTCCGAACTGCCGCCGCCCACAACTCGGGATCACTTGCAGCCCAGCTCATCGCTTCTCGGACGGCCACCGGATCCTGTCCCATCGGCAGCGAGTACGACCCGCCACGCCCGGCGTGCGACTCCTGCCTTCGACGCAGTGCAGCAGCACCCTCTTGCCCTCGGCACGCAGAGCCTGCACGGTGCGGGCGGCATTGTCGAGAACGAACTCAAAGTTCGCGTTGTGCCGCGTCCCGGCGTCGATTAACCAAACCTCGACTGCTCCACCCCGAGGATCGCCGACCCCATCCGGCCGAGACTGACGACCGCGTCATAGTCGCCGAGCAGGACGGCGCCGGCGTCACCGAGCAGCAGACCCGGGGGTCGTGCGGGTGGGCAACGACCTTGCCGGACTGGTAACCGTCATAGGTCAGCCGTGGCGCACTGGGCCAGCCGGCCGAGTCATCTTTTCCGCCGTTCGCAGACCGAGAACTCACCGCCAGTAGTTGCTTTGCATTCAACCCCGGGCCAGCCGTGCACCTTCCGCCGCCACACTTGGCAGGAATCGCCGACGCTCCCCAGCGAGCGCCAACAGGCCACCGGCGATGGCAGCCGTAGTGTCGGCGCCCCTCCGGCGCGCACCCCGCTTCCAACGCCGCCTGCAGGTGCGCCGCATCGCCCACTGGCACGTTGTTGAGTGGGTCCCCCTCTGCACGCGAGCACGCGACTCCCGGTCGTAGCCATTTAGTTTAGAAATCGTCTGGGTTCAGGTATTGCCACTATCTTCTAACAGCGTCGACAGAACCAATTGCGATCCTTCAAGCTTTGGCCGGACGACCATCCGATAAAGGGCAGCCGCGATACTGCTGACCGGCAAGACACCTAACGCCGTAGCCGAGTGTGAAATAGCATTTACGACACTTGCACTTGCTACACCTAACACTAGCCGCCGTTGCGCCACGGCCGCCATCGAAGTTGTTTAGTACGTCGATGATCGTGTGACCTGGCTTCTCCATCCCCGCGCGATACCGGCAACGGAGCCCCGACGCTAACATTAAGACCGTGGGTCGCTACGACAACGAGCTCGGTTGTGCGGATGACACCAGGACGCTACTCCGGCCACTTCGTGACGTTCCGGTGCTCGCCAGCGAATCCTGCGTGAAGTCGACAATGTCACCGCCGACACGTCCTACAACCGCCGAGGACGGCCCAGCCGCCGGCGAACCAGGCAGGACGGGCCGCTGTTCATCCGTCATCACGGATCGGCTCGGCGTATCGCGAGGCCATCGACTCCATTTGCTCCATCACCAGCTTGATCGCGCTCTGTTGCTGGTCCGGCGGGTACTTGTATTTCATCAGCAGGCGCTTGATGGATGAGCGGAGCTTTGCCTTCACGTCATCGCGCACGGTCCAGTCCGTGCGGACATCGCGGCGCATCACGGCGACCAATTCTCGGGCAATCTGGGCGAGGACATCGGTGCCCATGACGTCTACCGCCGACGGATTCTCGGCGATCGCGTCGAAGGTGGAGAGCTCCGCATTGGTCAGCGGCGGCGTGAAGGTCTCACCGCGTTTCGACTCGGCGGCAACATCTTTGGCCAACTCGACCAACGCCGCGATCACCTGCGCCGAGGTGAGCTGCTGATTGGTGTACTTGTTCATCAGTTCCATTACCCGGTCCGAGAATGCCCGCGCCCGGATCACATTGTTCCGGGTCGATTTCACGGACTCGTCGGAGATCAGCTTGCGGAGCGCCTCGATCGCCAGGTGCTGATTGCGGGCCTGCTGCGCCTTGACCACGAACTCCGGGCCCAGATCGGCCAGAGTCGGCTTCGGCATACCGGCCGCCTCATAGATGTCGAGCACCTCGCCGGACGCGGTCGACCTGGCGATCAGGTTTGCCAGCAGGCGTTGAATCTCCTCCGGAATCGGCTGGCCCTCGGTGATGCGCGCATCCGCGTCGAGTTTGGCCATCCAGACCCGGACCTCTTCGTAGAACTGCACCTCCGGCTGGACCGGCTCCAACGCATCAGAACCGGCGCAGAGCGCCCACGCCCGTGCCAGCCGGCCCGACTGCCGCCGGAACTGCGCGGCCAACGTTTCTTCACCGTCGGCGACCTGATTGCCAGGGGTCACGGCGCTGCGCAGATAGTTGACCGCTCCGGTCGACGCCACCAGGAACGGTCTTCGACCACCGGCGGCCAGCACCGCCTTCCAGTCGTAGCCGGTCAGCAGCTGCCGTATCCCGTCGAACAGTTCCATCGCGATACCGACGGCCTCGTCCACGTTGCGGCCGATCGGCTTTTCCTGCTGGTCCTGGTCGGTGTATTCGGCCAGCGCCTGCTGCAGGTTGTCGGCCAGAGGCGCGTAGGCGACCAGCAAACCGTCTTGTTTCCCGCGGAACGTGCGGTTCACCCTGGCCAGGGTCTGCATCAGCAAAGCGCCCTTGAGCGGCCGATCCAGGTACAGCGTGTGCAGCGGCGGCGAGTCGTAGCCGGTCAGCATCATGTCCTTGACGATGACGATCTCCAGCTCGTCGTCGACCTGCCGCAGCCGTTCCTTGATGACCTTGCTCTCCGAATCCCGCCGACGATGCGCGGTCACCACCCCCTCGTCGCTGGCGCTGCTGGAGTAGACGACCTTGATCTTGCCCTTGGCGAGATCGTCGGAATGCCAGTCGGGACGCAGCCTGACGATCTCGGTGTACAGGTTTGCGCAGATCTCCCTGGTGCCGCCGACCAACATCGCCTTGCCCGGCGCCTCGATGAACTTCTCCAGCTGTGCCCGTCTGATTTCCCAATGCGCGACCAGATCGGCAGCCAATGCGGCAAGGCGTTGCGGCGCACCATAAACGGCGTTGACCAGCGCGACGCTACCCTCCACCCGGGCCCGCTCGACATCGTCCAGGCCGGCGGTGGCGTCGTCGGCCGCATCGTCAAGGACGTCGTCGGTCATCTCGTCGGAGCGGGCCACCTTGATCAGCCGCGGTTCGAAGTAGACCGGCACGGTGGCACCGTCGTTGACCGCCCTGGTCAGGTCGTATTTGTCGATGTAGTCGCCGAAGACATCACGGGTGTTGCGTTCAGCGAACGAAATCGGCGTACCCGTAAAAGCGATCAGGGTGGCGTGAGGCAGCGCGTCCTTGAGGTGCTTGGCGTAGCCGTCGAGATCGTCGTAGTGGCTGCGATGCGCCTCGTCGACGATCACCACAATGTTGCGCCGGGTCGACAGCGTCGGATGGTCGACGCCCGCGTCCTTCTCGTCCTTGCTCCGACCGAACTTCTGCAGGGTGGTGAAGTAGATGCCGCCGGTGGTCCGGTTGGACAGCTCCTCGCGCAGTTCAGAGCGCCGCTGAATCTGCATCGGATCCGGCAGCAACAGGCTTCGATCGAACCCGTCGTAGAGCTGCCCGTCCAGTTCGTTGCGGTCGGTGATGACCACGATGGTCGGATTCAGCAGTTTCGGCGAATGCATGATGAGGTTGGCGTACAGCTCCATCTCCATCGACTTCCCCGAGCCCTGGGTGTGCCAGACGACTCCGGCCTTTCCGTTGCTTTCCACCGCGTCGATGGTGCTGCCGACTGCTTTGGTGACGGCGAAGTACTGATGCGGCTTGGCGATCCGTTTACTCAACCCGTCCGCGCCGCCGTCGAAGGCGGTGAAGTTGCGGGTCAACTGGAGGAACCGCTCCTGGTTGTAAAGGCCGAACAGTGCGGTCTCCAGCCCGGTGCCGACCGTGCCGTCTGAGTCTGGCTCGCCGAACGCCAGCACCGCACCGTCCTCGCTGACATTCCACGGCGAGAAGTGGTTCAGCGGCGTGAACGGTGTCCCGTATTTCGCGATCACCCCGTCCGAGACCAAGGTGAAAACGGTGAAGCGAAAGGCCAGTGGAAATTCGGCCAGGTACGTCTGCAGTTGGGCGTGGGCGCCGGCGACGTCGGCCTGCCGGTTGCCGCCCTTCTTCAGTTCGATGACGCTGACCGGCATCCCGTTGCAGTACAGCACCAGGTCGAAGCGCCTGACGAAGTCGGCGCGGCGGATGGTCACCTGGCTGACGGCCAGCCAGTCGTTCTCATCGGGGTCGGCGCTGAGCAACCGCAACGTCGGTGAATTCTCCCGCCCGTCGTTGTCAATGTAGGTGATGCCGCGGAACCCGTTCACCAGTGCGTCGTGGATGCGGTGGTTCTCAGTGATCGCGTCGGTCGATTTCGGCGCGAGGATCTCGGCCAGCGCCTGCTGCAGGTACTGGATCGGCACCTCGGGGTTGAAGGTGCGCAGTGCGTCCAGCATGCGGGACGGGATGTGCAGGTCCTCCCACTTTTCCCGCTGGCCGGTGCCTGGGGCGATGCTGGCGCCGGCAGCGGGTGCCCAGCCCAGTTCGGCAAGAGTATCGAGGGCGTGATGCTCCCACTCGGCCTCGGACATTCCGGTCATGGAGTGCTCGTTTCTGCAACCTGGATGATCGCGTCGTCGGCGGAGGAAATCGATTTGTGCCGATGGCTTTTCAGCTCACTAGGGCCTGGCTCATTGCTAGGCGACGATGGCGTGTCGCACGTGGTCGAATGCGACTGCTCATTCAAATTCAATACCACTGACCGCCACAGAGGCAGACCCATCCAGCGTACGACAGGCCACGGGAGAACGTGCAACCGGCTCGGTCGCGGCCGTGTCCAAGTCAACATCACTAATGTGGGCACTGCGGAGAAGAACCACCCAGCCAGCACAAAAAACGGCACTCTATCAACGCGCGAGGAGGAGAGGAGACCCGCCGTCGCAAAGAGGATGGTTGCTCCGATAGTCACGGACCGAGCAACGACCGGCCGAATGAGTAAGCCCAGTCGCCGAGGTTGAAATGTGCAGTTCGTCCAACGCTGGTACGCAAACAAGTAGGTTGACGCATTTGTAATCCAGTTCAGAAGAGTGAGAAGGCCGTACCCGACAATCGCATTGTGGGTTGCGGGGTGCATCGAGCCTCCAGCAGCTATGAGAAGCGCGAGCAGTGCCGCGACTTCAATCACAGCAACGAGAAGCGCCCGGCCAGCCAAAGTCTTGACTGTCCTCCGTTTGTCACTGGCCTCTCTCGGGACGGCCACTAGGTCAACATCTGATGACTTACACGCCGCACCCAGGAGATTGAGTCGGCTATTAACCTGTTCGCGCTTCGTTTGGCGGTGCGCAGCTCTGAGAGCGGATTCAATTGCCTCCTCCGATTTAGTTTGAACTGTCGCCGCAAGCGCCAGAGTCAACATCGCGAGCATGACGATCGAAATGTCTATACCTGCTGACTCATTCGACGCTGACGCGACGGCAAGAACTCCGATTGCGCATGCCGCACAGCCGGCCGCCACTCCGATCGCACCCAGGTATACGCGCCATCGGTACATCTGAACTCGCTCTGAAATTCGCAGCGGACTACTACCACCGTCGGGCAACGCGAGCGCGATGTTCAGGCTTGCGGTGAGCGCGAGGAGTGCTGCCACTGCCACCAGAAGGTCTCCCGCAGTATCGCGTCCGCCGAAGGCGCCAACTTCGGCATCGTGTATGAGCCGCAACCATCCAATGATGTTGTTTGGCTTGGCCACAGACACCATTGCGCGATTCACCGTCAGCAGGTATACGGCGGCCGCGGCCAGGCCGAGCCCAGCAATGCCGAGACCTACGAAGACGCTACGAACCGCTTTGCCATTCCGCTTTATCGCGTCGAGGACTTCGTGTTCGTCGGCATCCGATGGCGTCGGAGTCCGCATCACGGCGTCTGGAGGGTCCTGCACCGCGACCTGATTCTCGCCGTCCGGAGTTGTCGACGAGTCGGTTGCCTTTGCTCCTTGCTCGGGCGCTCTGCGCACGAACGCCCCCGGCTCGGTGACCGCGACACCGGCGACGTGATCGTGGTTGCGACCTCTTGGAGCTCTTCGAAGTACAAGAACCAAGATCAAGGAGCAGATGCCAGCGAACCCGCCGCAGAATGACAACATGTGTGGCAACGCCCGAGTTGTGCTTTTACTGCCTTCGGCCGCACGACGATTCATGAGGTGTCCTCCCGCCAAGCACACCTGCATGCCCGACTTTGCCGCGCGCCCGGGTTCGCTTCTATGACTAACCACTCGGCCTCTGACATACCGGTCATGGAGTGCTCGTTTCGGTGGGGGTTGGCGCATCGGCGAGTTCGGCTTCGAGGTCTTCGATGCGCGGCAGCGTGGCGGCCAGCTCTTCGGGTAGGTGGGTGGTGATCGCCTCGGTCCATTCGGCGATGCCGATCGGTAGGGCGGAGCTGCGCAGCGCGTACTCGGCGACCACGTTGTCCTTTGTCTTGCACAGAATCAGGCCGATGGTCGGTCCGTCGTTCGGCCCGGCCAACTGGTCGTCAACGGCGGCCACGTACATGCCAAGTTGGCCGAGGTAGCTCGGGTCGAAGGCACTGTTCTTCAGCTCGATGACCACGAACGCGTGCAGCTTGAAGTGGTAGAACACCAAGTCGGCGTAGAACTCGCTGTCGTTGATGGTCAGCCGCAGCTGACGCCCGACGAACGCGAAGCCTTGGCCCAGTTCGAGCAGGAATCGCTCGACGTGGCGGATCAGTCCGTCTTCGACCTCCCGTTCCCTGTGCCCGTCCGCCAGACCGATGAAGTCGAAAACGTAGGGGTCTTTGGTCGCCTGCTGAGCCATGTCGGAATCGGCTGGCGGCAGGGTGACGGCGAAGTTGCTGATGGCCTTTCCGCTGCGTTCGTGCAAGCGGCGGTCGATCTGCCAGGCCAGCACATCCCGGGTCCAACCGTTCCCGATCGACTCCTGCGCATACCATAGGCGCTGGTCAGGTTGGTTAAGCTTCTCCAGCAATGCGATGTGGTGGTACCACGGCAATCTTGCAAGCGGGACTTGCAAGATTGCGCGGTCCGGCCAAGCCTGCGCGAACGAACGCATGTACCGCAGGTTTCGGGGCGAGTAGCCGCGCGAGTTGGGGAACCGCTCCCGGATGTCTTGCGACAGCCGGTCGACAACCCGCGCACCCCAGCCTTCCTGGTCCATCCGCTCACCGATGTCGCGGCCGATCGCCCAGTAGGTGACGATCAACTCCTGGTTGACCGCCGCGTGCGCCCGCTGGGTTCCGATGGAGATGTGCTCGACCACCGACGTAAGCAGGTCCGGGTACCAGCCGGGCATCGATGACCTGGCCGGGCTGCTCTCGAAACGAACCACCGATTGGTCCTCCATCACAACACCTCCTCCACCTGACGCTCAGCATCCTTGACCCGGAGGCGGCCCGACATGAGCGCTGGGAGAAGTGCGTCACGCAGAGCTGCTAGCACACGGGATTGCTCAGCTAACGCCTGACCAAAATCGTACGACCGTTCGACTCGCGCACTGAACCTTTCAAGATCAGGCATAAGCGGTATGATTATTTGATGGTTCGTACAAAACTCCTGAAACCCGAAGTTCTTTATACCCGTCGTGCCATTTTCGTACTGAAAAAAGACTCCGCGACTCCAAAGGGAGCGCATCATGTGATAAAGTAAACGGAGAGTCCTGGGGCCGTTCGTACGCGACGGCAAAAATTGGAGCTTACGATAGGTCGGTCAAATCTGCGCAGCAGGCTTTGCCCCACGTATATGGCACGGCCAGTCGATTGAGTCGGACTGCCACCCGACATTTCAACGACTACATCACCAGCCGCAAGTTGGCGCTTCGCCAAGCTTGCGGCCTTTATGAAACGGTTGGGCATATTACCCTGGCCGAAGAATTGAAGATCAGCAACGTCCGCGCCTCTAACGCATAGGACGTCGCACACCTCGGTAGGTGTCGGCACTGTGACACCCCAGTCGCCTGCGACTGCAGTCGTGATGATCTCAGCCACCGACTGCGCCGAGCCCGTTGCTTCGCTATCTAGCTTCTCCCAGAGCG
>JAABUT010002993.1_pt1 | contig 15203 bp, 19 predicted proteins | sample 5559281 | NCBI WGS metagenome assembly JAABUT01 (sample SAMN10711880, study PRJNA513359) | rock metagenome | isolation source: Antarctica rocks | place: Antarctica: Victoria Land, Ricker Hills nord | collected 2016-01-04 | reverse complement strand
CGAAGAGCCGGTTGTCGCCCCCGCTTCGCCCAGGGTCCGTCGGCTTGCCCAGACAATGCGGTTCCATCTTCGCCCATTGGGCGTCCGTCAGCACGAATCGTTCCATCCAAAGCTTGAATCACAGCCAGGCCCGCCGTGGAATCCTAAATCTCAACAGGCCTTAGAGCACCACCCCACCCTCGCGGACTGGGCCGATGGTTGCGAAGAGCGCTGCCTTTTGCCCATCCGCAGATGGCAGCAAGACACAATCGACGGCGTGGTCTGCCAGCACTTGCCGGCAGAACCCCATCAGGTCGAGGTTACTGGCCGACGATACCGGCCTGAATGCGATGAGGCGCTCAACAGCGCTTTGGCCTGCTCGATCATCGGGAGCCGCGACCGAAGGCGAGAGAAGGATGGCCTGCCCTGCGGCCCCTCGGAGCGCGTGACAGCCTATCTGACTCAAAGGACGGATCTCAGAAACGCGATCGTTTCCGGCCTTCGCGGATTGCCGATCACCTCGCTCGGCGGCCCGATCTCGTGGATTCTGCCCTCATGAAAGAAAGCAACACGGTCCGAAACCTCGCGCGCGAAAGCGATCTCGTGCGTGACTACGATCATCGTCATGCCCTCGGAGGAGAGCAGGCGCAGGGTGTCCAACACCTCCCCCACGAGTTGCGGATCGAGCGCGGAGGTCACCTCGTCGAATAGCATGTAGTCCGGCGTCATCGCGAGAGCCCGCGCGATCGCCATGCGCTGTTGCTGCCCCCCCGACAGGCGCGACGGATAGGCCTCCAGCTTGTGCTCAAGGCCAACGTGGGACAGCTTGTCGATTGCAATTGCCTCGGCGTCAGCCCTACTCTTTCGCAACACCTTACGCGGTGCGAGCATCACATTCTCGAGCACCGTAAGGTGGGGAAAAGCGTTCCATTGCTGGAAGACGATCCCGATCTTTCGACGCAATTTATTCAGGTCCGTGCCGCGCCCGTGAACGTCGGTTCCATCGACCAGGATGCGTCCCTTCCCAATCGGCTCCAGCCCGTTGATGCACATCAACAGCGTCGACTTTCCTGACCCGGAGCCGCCGATGACGGAGACGACCTCGCCCTTCGCCACCTCCATGGTGACGCCCTTGATCACCTCGAGCTGTCCGAAGGATTTCCTGACGTCCTGGATCTCAATCACGGTCGCGCCACCTGCTTTCGAATCGCGCCCCGAAGCGGGCGATCGGGAAGCTTATGAGGAAGTAGATCAGTCCGCTGACGGAAAGGACGAGCAGCGGCTCTTGGATGCGCGACACAATGATCTGCGAGGAACGCAGCAGCTCGATGACGCCGATCCAAAGGATAAGCGCGCTATCCTTCATGACGCCGAGCGTCAGGCCGATCCAACTTGGTAGGACGACCCTGAGCGCTATCGGGAAGACGATTGCGGTCAGGTCCTGCCGCCAGTTGAGGCCGAGCGAGCGGGCTGCGCGCCTGGTCGTGGCCGGCACGGCGGCGACGCCGGCACGGACGATTTCCGTGCAGTAGGCGGCCGCATAAAGGGCGAGTACAACACATGCGGTGGTGAAAGACGATCCATGTAATCCGACGATCGGCTTGAGAGAGTTGGCGAGAACGAGCTGGATCAGCAGCGGCACCGACCGGAAGACGTCGAGTGCGAAGCCGATGGCAGCATCGCACCACCACGGCGAGGATGCGCGCGCAAGCCCGAACAAGAGCCCAAGCGCAGTTCCTCCCACCACGGCCCAGAACGTCACCGCAAGCGTTGTGGCTGCCCCCTGCACCATGAACCACAGGTCGCCCGCCGAGAAAGATGTGGAGAGGGCGGACATGTCGAGCACGGCGCGCCTCAATACTGGAATAGCCGCCACGCTATCAGGCGGGCCGACAACGTGACGGACTTCGACGCCCCGTAGTAGAGCATCGCGGCGATCGCGAAGAACTCGAAGGTGCGGAACGACTTCACGTTCAGGTCCTGCGTGACCCCGGCCAGGTCGTCGTTCAGCCCAACGACGACGCCCAGTGACGTCATCAGGATGGCCCAGACCATCTGGTTCGTCAGCGGGTAGAATACCAAACGGAACATCTGCGGCATCACAATCATCTGGAAGGCTTGGCAACGGCTGAGGCCGAGCGACCGGGCGGCCCGCGTCTGCGTGAGCGGCACGGCCCGGATCCCGCCCCGGAAAGTCTCTGCCAAGTAGCCCGCGTTGTTGAACGTGATGCCAGCTAAGAGCGCCGGGAACGAACCGAGGTGGATGCCTAGCGAGCCAAGGCCGAAGTACGCCATGTAGATCTGGAACAGCGCCGGCGTGTTGCGGGCGAGCTCGACCCAGAGGGATGCGATCGCCTTTAACCACCGCCATGTCGTGCTCGCTGAAAGGGCGAGCATGATCGCAAGACACGTCCCGAGCAGCATCGAGAGGATGGCGATCTCAAGGGTCACCGCAACCCCGCCGAGCATGCGCGGAAAGGCTTCGAACGCTTGCCGCCAATGAAAGGTGTAGTTCATCGGTCCCCCCAGCAGATCGGTCCTCCAGCCCCGCGATGAGGGGGCCAGCGCATTTCGGAGCCGCTTGACCGACGCTCAGCGATAAACGCTTGGCGCCGTCAAGTCGGGGATCTGGCCGACCCCGACCCACTTCTGATAGAGTTCCCTGTAGCGGCCCGTCCGGACTTGCTGGTTGATGAATAGGTTAAGGTAGTTGAGTAGCCCGTACTCCTGCCGGAGCGTTATGATGCTGACATAGTCGATTGGATAGGGGGCGTCGCCCGTCGTGATCAAGCCCCTGTACTTGCCGCTCTTGGCGGTCGCCGCGGCCACGGTGGACGTTGTGATCGTGGCGTCGATCTGTCCCTGTGCAAGGGCCAGGAACACGTCTGCCTGGTTCTGGTAGTTGCGGAAAGAGCCATTGCCGTCGCCCCACTTCTTCACGTCGGCTTCCAGGGCCAGCGATTCGAACCCGCCCGACACGGAGCCGACCTTCCGACCCTTCAACTTGTCGTAGGCGTCTATGCCCAGGCCGTCCTTGGTGAGGATCACCATCTTGAACGCGAAATAGGGGATGCTGAAGCCAGCTGTCTTCGCACGCTCCAAGGTGTCGGAGGTGGATGCGACGGCGACATCCGCGCGTCCGGAGGCGAGGGCAGGAATCCTATCCGGAAATGGCGTGTCGACGATCTCGACCTTCACGCCCAGCGCCTTCCCGAGGTCATTGCAATAGTCGATGTCGAAGCCGACGGGGTTGTTCTGGGCGTCACGCGCTCCCATCGGGGGGAAGTCGAGGACGGCCGCGCAGCGCAACGTCCCGGACGAGATGATGTCGTCCAGCTTGTCCGCAAAGGCCTGCGGAGCCGCACCGATCAGCGCGAAGCAAACCGCGGATACAAGGGCAAATCGCATCGTAAAACCCTCCTGGCCGTTACAGGTGCGACGGCCACTTGCTTCTGAGGTTCACATCGGCATCGTGGAGGAAGCAGCCGAAAATGGATCGGGCGTGCACGGTCTGCATCACTTTTCGTGCTTTCGCGACCTGTTTGTTTCATCGCTATGTTTGATGCAAACGGGGCTTTGTTAGTTCGCCAAGGGGTGACGCGATGGTGAGATGTTGCGATGCAGGGTCGTGGTGATGGTCGGACGCCGCTGCCCCCCTCATCGAGGGCGCGCGGTTCAAACGAAGGGCCTGCAGGTGGACTTGGATGACCTCGACCGTCGTATCCTGCGTGCGTTGCAGGCAGACAACCGCGTGTCCTTCGCCGATCTTGCCGACAAGGTGGGCTCCTCCGCAGCATCGTGCATGAGGCGCGTAAACAGGATGCGCGAGGGCCGCGTGATCCTCGCCGATGTCTCGCTGATCGATCCTCGCGCGCTCGGCAAGCACCTGACAGTGATCTTGAACGTCGAACTCGAGAGGGAGCGGTTAGACCTCGTGGACGAGTTCAAGCGGGCGATGTATGCCGCCCCCGAAGTCACTCAGTGCTACATGGTGACCGGAGAGGCCGACTTCGTGCTGATGGTCTCAGTCGAGAACGTCGAAGCCTACGATCGCTTCGTCAAGACGAAGCTCTACACGAATCCGAATGTCAGGAAGTTCCGCAGCATGATCACCCTCGACAGCGTGAAGTTCGAACCCCGCGTCCAGATCTAGGTCGTTGACCGCTCTATCAGGCCGCGACGGGTCGGCTCCTGCGTCCATTGGATGGCTCCGCGAGCGAGCCATGCCACGGAAGGCTGGACGATATGCGGCGTTGAGCCTCTCGATTTGCGCTGAACTCGTCGTTCGCAAGGTGCATTTGCGCGAAACACGTCTGCGCCCGCTGCCATCCTCCGCGCCAGGTTGCAGGGCGGTGACCGGCGGTCCTTCACGCGACAGGTCCATTCGATGCTCTACATTGACAGGAGACGCTTATGGAAAGCACACCCGCGACGCGCGGCCTGACGGCTCCATCGCTGACGCCCGCCTACGAGGATCCCCACCGATACCCGAACGGAGTGGCCTACCTCGATGGACAGTACCTCCCGATGTCCCAGGCCAAGGTCTCGGTCCTGGACTGGGGCTTTCTGCATTCGGACGCGACCTACGACACCGTGCACGTCTGGGCCGGCCGTTTCTTCCGCCTGGACCTGCATCTTGAGCGCTTTTTCGACAACATTGAGCGGCTGCGCATGAACGTCGGCCTGACCAGAGAGCAAGTCAGCAAGGTGCTGCACAATTGCGTCGCCCTCTCGGGCCACCGCTCGGCCTATGTCGAGATGATATGCACGCGGGGCGCATCGCCTGTGTTCAGCCGCGACCCACGTGAAGCGGTGAACAGGTTCATGGCCTTCTCGGTGCCATATGGCTCTGTCGCCGACGCCGAGCAGATGCAACGCGGCCTGCACGTCGCTATCAGCAACGCCGTCCGGATCCCGCCACAATCCATCGACTCCCGGATCAAGAACTACCATTGGCTCGACCTCGTCCACGGCCTGTATGAGGCCTATGACAAGGGGGCAGAGACGGCGCTGCTGCTCGACCTTGATGGCAACGTCGCGGAAGGGCCGGGATTCAACGTGTTCGCCATCTCGCACGGGGCGCTCACGACCCCTGATCGAGGTGTCTTGCCCGGGATCACGCGTAGGTGCGTCTTAGACCTCTGCCAGGAATTCGGGATACACGTGTCGGCCGCCCCGCTCGGCGTCGACATGCTCCGAGCCGCCGACGAGGCCTTTGTCACGTCGACGGCGGGTGGGATCATGCCCGTGACTCGGCTCGACGGATCTCCTGTCGGGGACGGCAGGGTCGGTCCGATCACCAACCGTTTGACCGACGCCTATTGGCGCAAGCACGAGGATCCTTACTGGTCATCGCCGGTCCTCTACCCGCTCTCCTGACCGATGAGGGTGTGATCTCCGATCCCGACCCCGGAGGGCCTGCGATCGCATCCAGGCGATCTGTGTTGCGATCGATCGTATAGTAGCCAGACCGAAACGCGCGCCGCTCCGAGATGCCGACCCGGCAACAGCGCGTTGCACGTGCTCGCGACAAAGATCGAGGCGGTTGTCCAGAGCGTTTGGCAACAGGTCAACGACAACACTTGTCAAGAAAACGCTGCGCCGGCCTTATGATCGTCTAGCCGCGCCTTCTTGGCCAATGCGGGGAAGCACACCGTCGAATACGATTTAATCCCATTCTGACGACCGAATAATGGGTGAGGCTGAGATGGTAGCCTATGGACTGATTGGCAATTATCACCTTGACATAGCACGTGGCCCGCTCCATAAACGGTGGCAGGAGCAAGGCCATGAGCGATCTTTCGAACCCCATCTTTCACGACGCCGACAAGGCCCGCGAATGGCTTGAAGCTCGGGTTTGGAAGGACGGACGTATCTGCCCGCATTGCGGCGTGGTCGATCAGTCCACCCTCATGAAGGGCAAGTCCCACCGTCCCGGTCTCTATCAGTGCAACGCTTGTCGCGAGCCCTTCACGGTCACAGTCGGCACACTGTACGAGCGTTCCAAGGTGCCGCTGAACAAGTGGCTCATGGTCACGCACCTCTTAATGGCTTCGAAGAAGGGTATGTCGGCCCTGCAAATCAGCCGCATGATCGACCTGCCCTACAAGACGACGTGGTTCCTGTGCCACCGCATCCGTGCGTCCGTTGCCGACACGACGGACCTGAAGATCGGCGGTAAGGACAAGGTCGTCGAGGCCGATGAGACGTACATCGGCGGCAAAGCGAAGAACCGCGCTCACCGCGAGGCCGCGCCGAAAAAGGCCGTCCTGTCCCTTGTCGAGCGCGACGGGCATGTCCGTTCATTCCACGTCGCCAACGTCACGGCCAAGATGGTCAAGCCGATCATCGCGAAGAATGTTGAGCTGGCGTCGAACCTGATGACCGACGAAGCGCCGGTTTACGGCAAGATCGGCGAGACCATGCACAGCCACCGCACCGTGAACCATAGCGCCAATGAGTATGCCCGCCTTGGCGGCTACATCCACATCAACACGGCAGAGAACTTCTTTTCAATCCTCAAGCGTGGGATCATCGGCTCCTACCACCACGTCAGCGAGGCTCACCTTCACCGCTACCTTGCCGAGTTCGACTTCCGTTACAACAACCGCACGATCACGGATGCCGAGCGCATGTCCAAGAGCATCGGTGGCATCGTCGGGAAAAGGCTCACGTATCGGCGAGTTGGTGAAGCGCAGGCGTAAGCCGCTGCCCTAAGGACCCCATTCCCTGTAAACGGGAGGAAAAGGATATGCCTACTTTCAAGGTGGCGCATTTGCGCGAACAGGGCCAAGACCTAGTTATCATCCCGCTTGATTCAAGCTTCGGACACAAGTCGGACCAGGAACAGCGTAAAGTAATCGCCGAGCTTCAGAGACATTCGAGGGGCGCGGGCCTGAGAGGAACAGTTGTGCCTGTGTGGGAAAGCAGCGGTCGCACGTCCTTCATTGCACCGCGAACCTGGCACCCGTTTTTTCAAGGCATTTCGCTTCAGAACATCTGGGCAAACGTCAACAAAGAGATTTCGTGGTGATTTAGGATAGAGCCTCTGAGTTTAGCGCCATAATGGCCCGGATAGAACTTGGCACTGGCTCTTGATCGGCAAAGACTCCAAGTGCCAAGTCATCGGTGTTGGGTTTCACACGATGTTGGTCAAGCTTCAACGCGACGTCCACGGCCTTCTCAAACCGTTCCCATCCGTCACGCCGAAGCTCAGGCTCGGCAACACTCTCGGGGGCCGTCGTTCGCTTTTCGCCTGCCATCAATGCACCGACGGGATCGGACCCGCCGCCTCTTCCATGATACGACCGATCGCTTCGGCCTCGCCTCCGCGGTAACGCGGAACGATCAGATTGTTGTCGGCTCTCTGGCGAGCTTTGTGTGTGACCGATTTGTCTCGCTCCAGCAAGACCACGACAGGGCAGCCTATGCGGGCCTGATAGCGAGCGTAGGTGTGCAGGAGCAGCGCTTCGTAGACCTTCGAGTCGCTCGATCCAAAGAACACCGCGACGGGGTCGCGGTGCGCTACCCTGAGCACCACGTCGGCGGGATAGGCCGAAAGCTCAGGTGCGACAGCGGCGTTGAACTCAATCTCCGCGCGACCGGCAGCTGCATTCGACAGCTCGCGAGCCGCTTCCTCAATCCATGTCGACTCCGCCCTTTCGCGTGTTAGCAAGAGCAGGTCCTGCACGCGGAGAAGGAGCGCGACAAACTGGAGCGCGACGCCCGCGACACTCTCGCGGGGAACGGGTTCGGTAGTGAGTTCGCACGATTCATCATCATAGATTGCGCCGTACTCGCGGAGCAGCGCATGAAAAGCGTCGGCTCTGGCTTGAACCGCCAAATCAGCGCCCGCAGCTTCAAGGTAGGGCACGGTCGCGCCATCATCCTGAATAACGAAGCGACCATCTTTGTCCGGGCCAACGACGAAGAAACCAATGCGGTCACCGCCCTCTTTCAAAAAGGCTGTTCCCACGGCCAAGCCGGCCGGAACTAGAACCACGTCCAGCGTTTGGCAGAAAGCCTCGCAAAGTTCCTTCTTCATAGTGCGTCGAGCCCCTGGCCAGAGCGAGCACCTAGCTTAAAGAACCTTGCCGCCATATTGAAGGCGGATCCATCGGTGTTCGGAAACCTTTCGCGATAGCGTTTAGCCGTTCCACAGAAACGCTTGTTCCAAGGCCCGCGCTTGATGCCGACCGGGATCTCGGAAAGAGGATCGCAGCAAAGATGCGCGTGCCAGGGAGGGTTGTGGTTTGCGTGATGCTCAAGGGTAGCGACCACCTTGGTATCGTCGCCGATCATAACCCCTAGCATGGCTTGATATTCAAACAGCGCGAAGCTGTAGGAGATCAGCAGGCGACATTCAGCGCCTGCGGCCGAAAATGTGACGACGCGCCACCGCCGGTTCCCGAGACGATAGGCTTTCGCCCCGGAGCGGGAGAGAGGGAACGCGGTTCTCGGCATTCTGCCGGTCCCCCACTTTCCCGTGTCGGTGATTGCCTTGCTCGCCGCGATGATCAGCCGACTGTCTGAGCGCATCTCGTCCCCATCCTTGGACAGGGATCATGCTACCGGGCCACGTGCTATGTCAAGGTGATAATTGCCGACTGATTGGGGTCGGAGCGATCGCGGCCGCGATCGTGAGCGGCTTCTGCGAAGACGTGGCGCAGCCGCCCACGGTAATTCTGCCGCCGCGCAATACCGCGATTGCAGCCGATCTGGCTGCGCGTTACGCGACCGTGACCGTCTGTCCCGACAACCAGGCCGTCCTCAATGCCGCCGATGTCGTGATTCTCTGCCTGCGGCCGCAGGACGCCGCAGCCCTCGCCGGATTGACCTTCCGATCCGACCTCGTCATCGTGAGCGCCATGGCCGGCGGTAAGCGGTGCGCCGAGCCCACGTTGCGGCTTTGAGTGTTCTGAGGCAGGGCGCCGGACATCATCGTCCGGCGTGGACCGAGGGGCTCAGGCCGCGGCCCTGAGCCCCGGGATGGTCGGGTAGGCCCAGGGCAGCAGCTCGTCGAGCCGGCTTTGGGGATGTCCGCCCACGATGCGGGCGATCACGTCGGCGAAATAGCTTTGCGGATCGACGCCGCTCAGCTTGCAGGTTTCCACCAGCGAGGCGATCACCGCCCAATGCTGGCCGCCGCGATCCGAGCCGGCGAAGAGGGCATTCTTCCGAGTTAAGGCCAAGGGCCTTATCGAGCGCTCCACCGCGTTGGAGTCCATCTCCACGCGGCCGTCCTCGACGTAGAGCGTCAGCCCGGCCCAGCGCGAGGTCGCGTAGCGGATCGCCACGGCGAGCGTGCTCTTCTGGCTGATGAGGGCAAGCTTGTCGCGCAGGAAGCGCTCGAGCGTGATCAACAGCGGCCGGCTCCGTTCCTCCCGCGCCAGGCGCCGCGCCTCGGCCGAGAGGCCGGCGATCTCGCCCTCGATCCGGTACAGCGCCGCGATGCGCGTCAGCACCTCAGCGGCGATCGGCGACGCGCCCTTCGCGGCGAGGTCGATGAACTCTCTGCGGACGTGCGCCCAGCAGAAGGCGAGCTTGACGCCGTGGCGCTCGGCCAGGACGCGATATCCCGCATAGCCGTCCACCTGTAGCACGCCGGTGAAGCCGGCGAGATGCGCGATCGGACGCTCCGCCTTGCGGTCGGGCGCGTAAACGTAGGCCGCAGCCGGCGGGTCTGTGCCGCCCCAAGGCCGGTCGTCGCGCGCGTAGGCCCACAGCTGCCCCGTCTTGGTGCGGCCCCGGCCGGGGTCGAGCACCGGCGCCGTCGTCTCGTCGGCAAAGAGCTTCGTCGACGCCCGCAGGTGATCGAGCAGCCGTCCGTGCACGGGGGCAAGCAGCTGCGCTGCGCGGCCCACCCAATCGGCCAGCGTGGAACGGTCCAGCGTCACGCCCTGCCGGGCGAAGATCTGCGCCTGCCGGTAGAGCGGCAGGTGATCCGCGTATTTCGACACGAGCACCTGTGCCACGGTGGCATCGGTGGGCAGCCCGCCCTCGATCAGTCGCGCCGGCGCGGGGGCCTGGGACACGCCGTCCGTGCAGGCCCGGCAGGCGTATTTCGGCCGGCGCACCACCAACACCCGGAACTGCGCCGGCACCACGTCGAGGCGCTCGGACACGTCCTCGCCGATGCGGTGCAGCGGGGCCGCGCAGCACGGGCAGCTCTTGTCCTCTACGTCCACCACGGTCTCGATCCGCGGCAGGTGCTTCGGCAGAGCGCCCCGGTTCGCCCGCCGCTCGGCGGTGCGGGCGGAACGTTTGGCCGGAGCCGCCGCTTCCGTCTCGGCCTCGTTGGCGGCTTCGGCCTGCTCGGTCTCCTCCAGCCCGAGCAGCAGCTGATCGACGGGGAGGCTCTCGGCCCGGCGGCCGAAGCGATGACGCTGGAGTTCACGGATGATCTTGCGCAGCCGTTCGTTCTCGACCCGCTCGGCCGCCAGCAGGACCTGCAGCGCGGCGGGATCTTCGGAGGGGGCGGGCTCGCTCTGCATCACAGGGGCGAATCAGATCACATCCGGATCCCGAGGGCGACAGCCGCGGCGCCTGTCCCCAGGCTTTTCCGCCCTCAGCCGGCCAGCATCGGCACGACGGTGTCGCGCGGCTCGTGCACACGCCGCCAGTCAAGACCGTCGATCAGCGCCGCCATCTTGGCGGCCGTCAGCCGGATGGCGGCATCGCCCGGCTTCGGCCAGCGGAAAGCCCCCGCCTCGAGCCTTTTGGCCACCAGCACCACCCCGGTGCCGTCGAAGAACAGCAGCTTCAGCCGATCCGCTCGTTTCGAGCGGAAGGCGAACACCGTGCCGGAGAACGGATCGGCGCCCAGGCTCTCGCGCACCAGCTGGGCCAGGCCGTCCATCCCCTTGCGGAAGTCTACAGGCCGTGTCGCCAGCATGACGCGAACCGCGCCCGAGGGTCCGATCATGAACTCGCCTTCAGGGCGCCGATCACCGCCGTGATCGCGCCGGGGTCGGCATCGCGGCCGACCCGCACCACGACGCCACCCACCTCGAGCTCGATGCTCGCCGCCCCCGTCCGCCGCCGTCGTCCTCGCGATCCCGAGCCCGGCGACGGACCGCCTTTGGACGGTGGCTCGGGCTCGGGTGAAACGATGACGGGAACGAACAGCGATCGCTCGGCGGAGCGGAACGGCTGGAGGCGTGCCAGCCGGCGCCAGCCGAACAGCTGCTGGGGCGTCAGGCTGTGGCGGCGTGCGACGCCACAGACCGTGTCCCCGCCGGCGTAGCTCTCCTCGACGATCGCGGCCTTCTCGGCTCTCGTGAAACTGCGTCGGCGCCCCGCGCCGGTGAAAACGTCGAAGCGCCGCGGCCCCTCCGACACGTGCTTAAGCCCTGACATAGACATGGATCGAAGCCTCCTTCGGCCTCGATCATCGATCACTAGTCGCCCCCATGGAAGGTGAGGGCCAGACGACGCTTACGGCCGGCGTGGCGATCGAGACGCTTGTCGCACTCGTTAAACCAGCCCGCCAGATCGCCCGTGCCATCCCGCTGCCCTCTGTCGCCAATCGGCAGGGCATCACCGCGGTCCATCCGCCCGTCCCAGCGGCCCTGACCTTGTTCGATCGGATCGGGCGAGCGGTGCCCGTGAAACGACGTGGCGATCTTTGATGCCCTTTCGGCGTCCACTGCGACGATTGCGGCGCATTGCGACTATATGGCGACGATCAGCCGATGGCTCGTTTCCAAAGGAGTCGGTCGCGACACGGCGTCGGGCTACGTGGCATCGATCTTCGCCGGCCTGGCGCCCGTCCTGCGCGCGGGCTGCGATCTCGACGGTCTTGCCCGTGAGCATGCGACGCGCGGCGGGCTCAACGAACTGTTTCGCAACCATATGATCGAATCAGGCATGCCCGATGCCGTCGAAAGGGGGCTAGACCGCGTCCTTCGCATGATTGCAGCCACATGACTAGATCGTTTCGACCGCGCGCCTCCATCGCCTTGTGGTCGGTGTCGCGTCCCTTCGATGTTTTTCGGGCGAATGGCCGCTTCGGAGCAGCCACGATTGGTAATTGAGCGCCCGACAAGGACGCACTGCCGTCCGGCTGCTCTTCGGCTCAAGCTGGCGAAAACGGAATGGCTGGTTTCAGCTCAAGATTTTCGCGAGCTGCCGTTCAATCGTGCAAGGGTGCCGATCCTTAAGTTGTAGAGCGCTGGCCTTGGGGCATTTGTGGCGCAGGTGTTTGTGTCCACCGACAACGCTCTTCAGCCTTGAAAGCGCGAACTGGATTCTTCGTGCTCGTCGGACAAGCTCCAGGGCGCGGGTAGGAAGGCTGTCGCAAGCCAGTCCACGAAGGCTCGTGTCTTGGCGGGAACGAGCCGGCCCGGAGGCAGGACGGCGCTGACGGATCCCGCTTCGTCATCCTCGACCGACCAGTCCGGCAGCACCTGGGTAAGCTGGCCGTCCACGAGCTGGCGCTTTACGAGCCACTCCGACGCCAGCATGATGCCAGCGCCCCCCACGGCCGCCGCCGCGAGTGCCTCGCCATCGTCGGAGACCAGCGAACCGCTGACGTGAACCTCCACGCGCTCGGTTCCACGGCGCAGGGGCCAGTTGGGCCAGAACCGATGCCGCGTGAAGCCGAGACACGCATGCCCGGTCAGGTCTTTCGGCGTGGCGGGGGCTCCACGCTCCGCGACATAGGCCGGCGAAGCGCAGAGCAATCGGCTGAACCGCGCCAAGCGGCGGGCAACGAGGCCGCTTGGCGGCAGCATGCCGACGCGCACCGCCGCATCCAACCGCTCCGCCGTCATGTCGACGTAGCGGTCGCTGTATTGGGCATCGATCTGGATGTCTGGATACTTCACCAGGAAGGCCGGCAGGAGTGGTGCAATCCACATGCGACCGAAGGCGGCCGGAAGCGCCAAGCGTAGCACGCCACGCGGCGCGGCAGCGCCTTTGGAGGCTTCCGCATCGGCGGCGGCCCATTCGGCCAAGATTGCCTGCACCCGTACCAGATAGCCTGCACCGACCTCGGTGACCGACACATGGCGGGTCGTCCGCGCGAGTAATCGCACGTTCAGCCGCGCTTCCAGGGCTGTGACCCGGCGCGACAGCACCGACGAGTCCCGGCCCAGCCGGAGTCCCGCCGCGGCGAAGCTGCCGCTTTCGGCAACGGCGGCGAAGGCTTCGATTTCCTCGACTTGGGTCCCATCATTCATTCTTGCGAATCCTGCAAGAGTAATCTTCCAAGAAAGCTGATTATCATTATCTCGTGCTTGGAGGATTGAGAAGCACGCGATTTCGCGACAACCGACGAGAAGATTATGAAAAGCATCGAGCGACGCACATTCTTTCGGGCCGGTTCGGCCCTGGCAGCCGCCGCGACCCTTGGGGTCGCCCCGCTCGGACAGGCTTTCGCCGAGGCTGCCAAGGTTGGCCGGCAGAACGCAGGCTTCTACCGCCTCAAGCTGGGATCGACCGAGGTCACGGTCATCAGCGACGGGACGATTGCATTTCCGCCCAGCTTGTGGACCGCGCCCGTGGCGGAAGTCGATGCCGCGCTTGCGGCGGAGGTTCGGTCGACGGAGGAAGTCGTCTTCCAGCTCAATACGATGCTGATCAACACCGGCAACAAGCTCGTTCTCATCGACACCGGCACGGGCGGCAAGCTGCAAGACGCGAGCGGAGCCCTGCTAGGCAGCCTGGCCGCCGCGGGGTACCGGCCCGAGCAGGTCGACATGGTGCTGTTCACGCACCTCCACCCTGATCATCTTTGGGGCGTCAGCAACAAGGCGACCGGTCAGTTGCTGTTCCCGAATGCCCGTTACGTCGTGGCCGAGACAGAGCTCAAATTCTGGTCGGATACCGCACTCCCGAGCCAAGTCCCGGCAGGCATGAGGCCGATGGTCGAGACCACGCAGCAGCACCTGAAGCTGATCGCGACGCGGCTTAGCCCTATCAAGGCCGGTTCCGAAGTGGTGCCCGGGATCACCAGCCTCGACACGCCAGGCCATACGCCCGGCCACATGTCGTTCCATGTCGCTTCCGGCAACGACGCCCTGCTGGTTGCGGGCGATGTCGTGGCGAACGCGGCGCTCAGCTTCCGTCGCCCCGAGTGGGGCTACGGCTTCGACGTCGATGCCGCACAGGCCGCGAAAACCCGCGTCGCTTTCCTGGACCGCTGCGTGGCCGACAAAACACTGATCGCGAGCTACCACCTGCCGTTCCCCGCCGTCGGCCATGTCGTGCGCGACGGCGCGGCCTACCGCTGGCTTCCGGCGGAATGGCGTTGGACGGCCTGATTACCCCGTGCATTCCCCAACTCTGCCAGCCTCGACCTCAACAGGAGAACCTCACGTGCTGACCTTGTACTACCACCCGACCCCGAATTCGCTCAAAGTGGCCGTCCTTCTCGAAGAACTCGCGTTACCATTTGAGGTGGCAACCGTCGACATCTTCAAAGGCGAGCAGCACGCCCCGGCGTTCCGCAAGGTCAATCCGAACGGCAAAGTTCCGGCGATCATCGACGATGGCGTGACAGTGTTCGATTCCCACGCGATCCTGCTCTACCTCGCCGAGAAGCACGGCCGCTTCCTGCCGCGCGAGGACGCGGCCCGAGCCGCGACCTTGTCCTGGCTCGAACTCGTCGCGACCGGCCTTTCACCTCTCTCCGGTCAGGCGGTCCACTTCCTGCACTACGCGCCAGAGGACCTTCCCTACGCGAAAAACCGCTACGTCAAGGAAGTCGAGCGGCATTACCGCGTGTTCGATGAACGCTTGGCATCGTCGAAGTTCCTCGCGGGCGATGAGTACACGATCGCCGACATGGCTCTCTACGGCTGGGCGGCATCGGCAAGTTACATTTTCGGCGAGAAAGGCCTCGACGCCTACCCCAACGTGATGCGCTTCATGGTTGACATCAATGCACGGGCAGCCGTCGTGCGCGCGTTGCAGCTCAAGGAAAAGCATAGCTTCAAGGCGGAACTTGACGAGCAGGCGCGACAGGCGATGTTCCCGCAGAATGTGGCAGCCTAGAGCTGTTGCCGGTCAGGCTGGATCATAGGCATCGTAGCCTGCTGCGGTGAGGTAGTTGCGGCACTCGTCGGGTCTGAAGTGGGTGAAGGCTTCTCGGATGGCCGCCCACAGGTCCGAGACGGTGCGGGCCGCCGCCGTGCGCAACAGGGCCTTGAGCTTGGCGAAGGCGTTCTCGATCGGGTTGAAGTCGGGGCTGTAGGCCGGAAGGTAAAGCAGGTGCGCTCCTG
>JAABUT010002991.1_pt1 | contig 15217 bp, 17 predicted proteins | sample 5559281 | NCBI WGS metagenome assembly JAABUT01 (sample SAMN10711880, study PRJNA513359) | rock metagenome | isolation source: Antarctica rocks | place: Antarctica: Victoria Land, Ricker Hills nord | collected 2016-01-04 | reverse complement strand
CCGGGCACATTCCCGAGGAGTATCTGCGCGACACGACGACCGGGGTCAGCTCGGAGGACTGGATCCCGGTCGCAGCTGCTATACGCCGGCTACCCGAACGCGATCGGCGCATCATCTATATGCGGTTCTTCGAAGACCTGTGCCAAAACGACATCGCCCGACAAGTCGGCGTCTCACAGATGCAGGTCTCCCGCATCCTCACCCGCACCCTCCGAGGCCTCCACGACGAACTCGCCGCCTGACGACATGCGGTACCCGTCCCCGGGATGAACTTTTCACCGCGTGCCTGCGCGTCGGGCGGATACCGGCGGTCACGCTGGTCGTGAACCTGCTCAACAAGGGCCTGCTCACCCCGGAATCGGCATCGAAGGTGGTGGGCGATGCCTGGTCGAGCAGCGAGTTCCCTGACCGTCACGCCGACCACGACGATTGGCGGGCGCTGTTCTCACTCGTCGGCTACCCAGCGAAGGCGAGCCAGCGACTCGCCCAACGCAGCCGTTGACGCTGTGGCGAGGGTCAGTGCCCGAACGGCGCGCGGACTGGTCGTGGACCGACAAACGCGAAGTAGCCTTGCGCTACGCAAGCTGCACTCACTATGCACGACCAGCGGGCCGGGTGTGGGAGGCAGTCGTTGAACCGTGGCGGCTGCTCGCTCGCAATACCGAACGCGACGACCACGAGTACGTCGTCGACACCGACGGCTTGGACGTCACTGCAAGCCGAAAGCAGCCGTGACGGAATCCGACGGCTGACGATCGAGCCGCCGAGCAAATCCGCAACGCCGCGTATGGTCGAACGATCACTAGCGCCCACGCCGCCCAAACACCACTCGGAACTCAGATCACGATCTCGCGAGCCCAAGGTGTCCTAATGGAGGTTCGCGCGTTGACTGATGTCGAGGCGCTTGCCGCCATGCGCACGTGCGCCTGTCAAAATCTGGCCACTGAAGCGACGTCGCGATGTTGGTCATCGAGACCGGGGACCTTCCGGGCTACAGCCGCCCAGCCTAAGCGGCCCGAACGCCAACGCAGGTTGTGTGCTGAGCTGGGGTGCTGTTCGTGCATGTGGGGTTCGCTGTTGGCCGGAGTTTCACGCTTACGCTGTATATGCGCTTAAACGGGTCGCTGACAATAGGTCCAGTTACTCTTAGTAGGAGTACGTTTGCGGAATGCACATGGATTTCGATGGCACCGACGGAGCCGGTGACGCGCGGTTCAGGGTGTGGCACCCGGACCGCTCGGGCCGAGTCGTTTACATCACCGTGGCTGGCGCGCTCTCGCGCCGCAAGCAGCGCTCCCGCGCAACACAGATGGCCCGAGGCGATTCTAAAGCCCTCGACTGGCGCAAGCCGGACGATAGCGGTTGAGCTGCCTGAGGCCCGCCTAGCCCGGCTACATCAGGCGAAGGACCTTCACGTTAGACAACTGCGATGCCGAGCCGACTCCGGCGCTGCTATGACGGGTACTGACCGTCTTGGCGCTACACCGCAACCGGGTCAGCATCCTCGATGTCGCCGTATCGGTCAGCGCCGGTAGGAACTACCGGAGCTTCTCGGCAGCCTGTTAGGCGGCGGGCGCCTTACCTGCGGGACAGTATGGCTAGACACACCCCGGGTAGCTGTGACCCAATTCCGAGAAGATGCCGATGTCCACGCAGCCGATCCCGAGCGGGCCGAGTCGTCGGGTCACCTCGATGCGAAGCGTCTGCGTCTGGTGATCCTCGGCGACAACACTGGCGAGGTCAGCGGCGAGTACAGCTTGCGCGAGATCGTCGGGCAGCGGGGATACAGCAGCACCTCGGCCTTGGTCATCGGCGACGACATCACGGACGAGTGTTTCCGCGTGGGCGAGCGACGTCCCGCCGGTCGGGCAGCCGGCCAGCGTAGAGGTGGACGCGCCAGGCCATGCACGGCTGACGGCGCCCGCCGAGCTAGTCGCCCGGCAGAGGTTCGCGTTCCGGTACTTGGCCTGGGTCTGCAACTGGGCCTGTGTCGGGGTCGCCGTGGGAGGGCACGATGGCAGGTTTTGCGTGGTCGGGGTCGGGGTCGGTCGGGGGCCTGTCTGGGTCGGGTGCCGGGTTGTAGGGGTCAGGGATGGTCGGATCGGGAGCGATCGTCATCAGAATGCCTCCAGAAGTGGTGAGCCAGCAGGGCAGGGACGGACCCACTCATCCTCGCCCCTTCGCGAGCGATCGGCGAGACCAATGCCGACGTGTCTATCCCGGCGTGGACGGCGTCCCCCACGGGACCGGCCTACTCGAGGACGACCGCCCCATGGGACAATCGTTTCCCGAACCAGGCTTGCGTGGACCGAATCGCGCAGCACGGTCCGGTCGGTGTGAACCGTTTGGCCGTGGGGTCGGGGCAACGTCACCACTAGGAGAGGCGGCCGATGCCCGGCAACGTCGTGACCATGGACGTCGTTCGCCGGCTGGCGGTGGTGAGTGCGCGGATCAGCTCGGGTAGCGATTTGGCGGTCACGCTGCAGGCGGTTGCGGACGGTGTTGTCGATGTCGTCGGGTTCGGGATGGCCGTGGTCAATCATCGGGTCCCTTCGGGCGAGTTCGCGGTCGTCGCCATCGCTGGGCCCACCGAAGTCCAAGAGGCCCTGATGGGCGCGTTGTCCCCGCGCGAGGAGATGGAGCGGGCGCTGGCCTCGGCGGACGAGTGGGGCAGTCTCCGGTTCACTCCGCAAGAGCGCTTCGAGGAGACTGACGCGGCTCAATGGGTGCCCGACACTCCTGCCAGTGACGATCCCGGTGCCTGGCAGCCGCGGGACATGCTGTTGGCACCGATGTGGGCTGATGACGGGGATCTGATCGGGGTTATCTCGGTAGATGAACCACCGGGCGGGACACGCCCGTCGCCACAGGTGTGCGAGCTGCTGGAGATCTTCGCGTTGCAGGCGAGCATCGCGATCGTCGCCGTGGAGCTGCGTCAGCGCTTCGCCGCCGACCGCGCGTCACGCGAGGACCTGCTCGTGGATCTGGCGCACCGAGACGCGCTGACCGGGTTGGCCAATCGTCGGGTCCTCGATGACCGGCTCGTAGGCTCGACAGCCATGGCCGCCCGGACGGGACAACCGGGAGCGTTGCTGTTCTGCGATGTCGACCGGCTCAAGCATCTCAACGACGAGCACGGACACCCCCACGGCGACGCGATGCTGTTGGCGTGCGCTGAGGCGATCAACGCACACGTCCGTAAGGGCGACCTGGTGTCCAGAATCGGTGGCGATGAATTCGTCATTGTCGCCGACGCGATCACCAACTCCGCCGCAGCAGACCTCGCCCAACGGTTACGCGGGCTGGTCATCTCCGCCGGCGGCAGCGGCACCGCTAACGTCACGATGAGCGTCGGTGTCGCGATCATCGACGGCTCCAAGGGCAGCGAGGCGTTGATCGCCGAAGCCGACGCCGCGATGTACCGCGACAAGCACGAGCCTTGCTGAATCAGTTCCTCCCGACCGAGCGTGTCGAGGACACGCTTCGTTACGCGTTGGGTTCGTCTGATCGCTAAACGTTGCATGTTCCCAGTAGGCTCGATGAAGTGTGGAGCGGTTCTGGTGAGCCGTTCGAATCAGGCTTCGGCCCCGAATTTGAGGACCGCGATGACCAGCACCATGCGCGTCGAGGCGGCCGACGTGACAGTCGAACCCATCGTGTGCCAGCCGTGGTGCCTCGAGGGCGATGGCCACCCGGACGCGCTCTTTACTGCAGACCAACACTGCTGGTCTGAAGATCGCGTGATCGCCCTGACGGTGAACGAGTCGATCGATGGTGGCCCGGCATCTTGGAGAGACACCAGCGACCCCGTCGCTTACGCCATGGTCTTCCTTGACAGTGCCTCCGGCGAGTCGACGTCGGTGTGCGTCGGCTACGCCGACCGATTCGCCATCAGATTCACCCCGACCGAAGCACGCCTGCTGGCAGCCGCGCTTCTCGAGATGGCAGGCACGGCGGAACGCTGAGCGACCACCGTCGTCGAGGGGTGGCGTCGCGCCCCCGCCCGGAGCTATGGTCGCCTCCCTCTGCGGCGGAGCAGACGGTGTCATCGTCCGGAGGCGAGGAGCTTGCCGAACCTGCATCGCAGCCGCACGCCTCTAACGCACCGGAGCCCCCGTGAGCTTCACCACCCCGGACCCTGTCGTCTCCGGTCACCCCTACCATGTCGTCTTCGTCGACGGTGCACCCCCGTCGGCACTAGAGCAGTTCATTGGTGTGGCCAGCTTCGTAATCGCGAACGACGGCGCCGAGTCCCAGGTCCGCGGCCAAGGTCGCGCGCACGGCTTAACCGTGCGGTTCCATCAGAAAGACGCCGGCCATGCCGGTAAAGATGTCCGCACCTGGCAGATTACCGAAGCCGACGACGGCTTCAGCGCCACGCCAATCGCTGCCTTCTGACCTCCGCTACTGATCCACAGGCGCACTCAACGCCGAGCCATTCCCCACGGGGGCACGCGTAGAGCGCGGCCGGATACTCAACCGACGATCCCCACGTGGCGGCGGACACCCGCTCGGCTCTGCTAGTGCGGCCTGTACTCCGCTACACGTCCCCACAAATACGTATGACCAACTGGATCGGCGGCTCACGCCCGGGCGCAACACTCCTTGATTCACTTTCGGTTCGACTCCACATGCAGGACGGCGTGGCGGGTCGGTCGGTGTTCGTTCCGACACAGAAAGCGCGAACCCGCCTGCCATTGCGAGACCGCCACAGAAACAGTTATCGGGCCGAGTGCTCGGACGTCACAGCGCTGCGCACGGTAACTGGCCTCCACAATGGTCGCCCGGATCAGGACACCGATACGGCGACGCCGGGACTGAACAACGAGTCGTGGAGCAGCAGCGTTGCGATCGTCGCGCCCCGGGGAATATCAAAGGCGATCACGACGCTCATCACATTGCCGGGCCCGATGCTGTCGAGGAACGATGCGCTATTCGGACTCGCATAAACCGATGCTTCGCTGTCCGAGCGGATATGAAAGCCATGTAACGAGAGGGCTTCCTGAGGATAGACATCGAAGGCTTGGGCTTTGTTGCCGATGTTTTTGATGGACACGGTGTAGAGGCAGAACCGGCCCCGCGCCGCCTTCATCACGAACTTGTTCGCCACCTGTGCGACCCCGCATTGAACTTTGCGCACGACGAACTCGAACCGGCCGTCGCGCACCGCGCCGCGCACCCCGACCCCAGATGTCGGCGTGGTCGTCGGCGTCGGCGTCGGCGTCGGCGTCGGCGTGGGGGTCGGCGTGGGGGTCGGCGTGGGCGTCGGAGTGGGCGTCGCAGTGAGCGTCGCAGTGGGCGTCGGCGTGAGCGTCGGCGTGGGCGTCGGCGTGGAGGTCAGGGTCGGGTTAGCTGTCGATGGGGGCAACGTGGCCAGCGGTGCGGCTCCGATTGCGGACGGTGAGGACCGCCCGAATACTGTGTTCGTGCCTGCCGACACGACAACGGCGCTCAAACCGGCAATGGTGAGCAGACCCGCAGCGACGACCGTGGCAATTAACCACCCTTTGCCGCGACGCCTCTCGAGTCGGCCAGGAACGAGGCGGGAACGCGCGGATGGAGCCTGATCCTCGGTCCACGCCAGACCATCCCAATAGCGCTGCAGGCCCCGTTGCTGCGGGTCGGGATACCAGCCCGCCGGTGGTAACCCGGCACTCGACGGACTCATCGGCACTCCAACCGCTATCGGACCCAGTCTCCCAAACTCTAGAACGCGCTGCGCCCGATCCGAGCCGGTTGTTGGAGTCTTGTCCGATTCGTTAGCCCCCTTCCTGCTCGTCAGGGCTTGCGCTGTTGCTGGCCCTCCAGTCCTGCTGCTGCTATTGGGTTGTGTGCCTGCACCTGCGTGGGTTGCGTGTCTGCACCTGCGCTCGCGCCTCCTGGGTTGGGGTCGCAGTGACGGTCGCCCGGGTCGCGGATGGAGTGTGGGCGAACCCCCTTGTCCTCGCCCCGTTGGTCGAGGCCGGGCTCGTGGTCGCTCTGGCGTGGGTGCTGCGCGGACGGGTCGGCGACCCTGTCCGCCGACCCGCGGCCGAGGGCGCTGCCTAACGTCGGAAGACCTCGGCGAAGTCGTCGCGGATGCTCGCGATCGTCCATCCGCGGGAGTCGGCGGCCGATAACGCTTCCGGGTCGTCGTAGAGGTACTCGCGGTCGGCGTCGTCGTGGCGGACCAGCATCGCGTGTCGGGCGCTGTCGAGCAGCTCGATGTCGCCTTTGGCGTTGCCTACGGCCAACAACGGCAGCCGGCCGGCTCGGTCCCACAGGTGGGCCGGCTTGCCAGGGCCGTCGTCCAAAGGGATCACCCGGGTCTCACGACGAAGCTGGCCCCCCTGCCACCGGATCGCGGCCTCGCTGCCGATGACGTGCTCGGGCCGAATGCCGTAAGCGGTCGGAACCATCACCCGCAGGAAGTCGCGGGAGCTATCACTGACCACGTAGACAGCAAACTCCAGACGATGCAGCAGCCGCACCAGCTCTAACATCGGCCGGTAGATGATGTCTGGATAGGGCACGTCAAACCGCGGATGGCGCGCCGTCGCCAAGAACGCGCTGGCCTTCCCGGCCGCCTGCTGGGGTGTCAGCCCCGCCAGGACCGCGGCCAGGAGCCGCTCGATGTCGTGACCGTCCGCGGGATGGGCGTCAGGGACAAGGTGCGTCAGGTACGCATGCACCGATGATGCCGGCTTCTCGCAGGCCAGCGTGCCGTCGTTGTCGAACGCGGCCACCCGGTCGGCACGCGGCACACCCATGCTCGAAGCGAGCGTCGTACACAGCCAGTCCCGGGTCGGCCCGGACCGCCAAGACGGCAGCGCAGCGGCCACATCGTCGACTCCGCGGCCAGCCTCGGCGCCCATGGGCGTCAGCGTAGATCAAGCACCGCAGCAGCTTCGGAGCGGTTGCCGGACGCCTGCTCATACGACAGTGCAAGGCGACCACGCGAGTCAGCAGGGCCGACGACCCGCACCACGATTAACGCACTGTCGACAACACGCCCGGTAGGTCCGGACGGGTTCGGTGAATACGTCGATCTCGGATCGTCGGTGGCTGGCAACCACGTCCCCTACGACGCTGTGGACCGGTCCCCACTCGGGCTACTGAGACAACCGCGCTGCGTCCTCGACGCTCACCAGTCCCCACCCCAACAGTCGCTCGCCGAGTTCTTCAACACCGAGGTCATAAATGGCGGCGAGCGTGCGCACGTCCTCGCCTCGCAGGGTGAGCACCGTGCCACGGCAGTCGGCTCGAACGGCGTGGATGGTCGCGACGTAACGCGCCAACGTCGCCACCTCGGGGTCGTCGAGTTGACGGAGTCGCTCGAGGTCCAGTGTCATCCTGTTCGCAGGCCCCGTGAACGGGCTGCTTGCGTCGCTGACCCCGGGCAACAGGTCGACGACGGAGACGTTGTAGAAGGCAGCAAGCTCGGCGAGCCTCACCACGGTCGCCGCGCGGGATCCCCGCTCATACGAGCCAACCACCGCCTTGGTCCACCTGCCCTCAGACTTTCGTTGCACGCCCGCGAGCGAGAGGTTCTGCTGCTGTCGGATGCTACGGAGACGAGCGCCGACCGCTCGGGCATAGTCGTCGACCATGTGCTCCTCCTAGATCCCATACCGTTCCACCAGAGTCTCACAAAATGTGTCTAAATCATCACATACAGCAACAGGTCTCAGTGAGAGCTGGCGGTCGCCGGGCAGCCCGGAGCGACGTCCTGCGCTCACCACCGGGATCACCCAACACGCCGGTCGGCCTGTCACTGGCTGGATCCAGCCACCACCGCCGTTGCATGGGATCGCTCTCCACAGAGTGTTGAAAACCTAATAGATCGGCAACAGGGAGTTGACTCACCGCTCCGCAACTACCGGCAAGAAGCCGAGCTGTCCCAAACCTGAGTCCGACGTCACGGACGGCTCGGGCTCAAGTGGTGGTGCGCCAATCCAAGGAAGTCTCGACTTTCTCGTAGCCCGGTCACCAGTAGGACGCGCTTCGTGATTCGCCTTGCGCGCCACGTTCGCTCGCGACAAGCTCTCCTCGACCTTGGCCTCGGCGATGGCCTCTTCCGATTGCTCATTGGAGACGTTGTCGGTCAGGGCATAGATGCCGGCCGCGTCACCGTTCAGCTCGGCCGGCGAAGCGAAATCCGAAGGCCGAGCCAGATCGTGTTGTGCAGACTTTCTGGCTGCGGTAGCCGCCTCGCCACCGCTGCCGACCCCTCCGATATCCCCTTGCTTTGCAACCGTGCCGGTTTCCTGTCCGTGACGGATTGCCTTGCCGACGCCACGTTCGGCACGCCGGACCATCTCCGGACATTGGCGGAATTCCGACACCTTAGATCGGCGGCGGCGCGTTGCCCGGTGGAGAGCGGGGCAGCGCCGTTCGTGGAGAGTTCGACCAGCTCAGGTACGCCGTCGCGGATGATGTTCTTCGCACGGGCCAGGCTGCCCGTCGAAACGTCGCCCCCATCTCGGCCGTAATGAGTGAGGACGAGATCGAACGTCGGCGCAGGAGGTTCTCCTTCGGCACCATCACCATGTCCGCCGCCATTGGCTGGGGGTGGCGCTCTTAGCAGTCGTCCTGAACACGCATTCTTAAACCGTGTGTCGCAGCGGGAGCGTCGCGTGGTGGCCACCGAGCTGTCCACACGTCAGTCAGTCGAGGTAGGGCACGAGTTCGCTCCAGATCGCGTCGAGGATGTCCGTGGTGGGTTCTTCGTAGTGAGCGGTGACGGTGATGCAGGCGTCGTGGTGGGGCAGCATGATGCTGAACTGTCCGTAGATGCCGTCCATGCGCCACGCGTCGTCCCTGCTGCACAACCATGCGTGCAGCCCGTATCGCTGGTTGTCTGGCTGCTCGCGGCCGGTGTCGATGGGGTGCTCGGTCATGGCTGTCACGAAGTCGGCCGGGATCAGCTGTCGGCCGCGGAACGTCCCGTGGTTCAGGAGTGTCTCCGCGAGCCGTGCGATCTCCTCGGTGCGGAGGAATAACCCGACCGCGCCGAGCGGATACCCCAGCGGGCAGCGGTGCCACTGGGGATTGTGGATCGCCATCGCTTCAAAGAGCCTGGGCATGAGGTAGTCGCGGAGGTCGAGTCCTGAGCGGGCGTGAATAATCCGGCCGAGTACATTGGAGTTGGCTCCGCGGTAGTGATACATCGTGCCGGGCTCGGCGAGGAGTGGGGTGGCGAGAAAGTCCCGTGCAGGGTCGTCACGGTGGTCGGCGTCCGCGTCTAGCCAGCGGTAGCCGTTCCCGGCGGTCATGCTGAGCAGATGCCGGATCGTCATCGCCCCGACACCGTCGGCCGCGTCGGCACTGAACTGAGGCAAGTGGCTGAGCACGGGGTCGTCAAGGTCAAGCAAGCCCTCTGCTTGGGCAATCCCGACGGCGATGGCGGTGAATGTCTTCGAGACCGAGAAGGTGTCGCGTCGGTCATCGGCGACCCAACGGTGAGCAACCTCACCGCGGCCGTTGAGCGTCACGTGCAGGCCCTCAATCCTCAGGTGTCGTTCAGCGACCACTTGGCGGAAGCCGACTACGCCGGCCCGCAGGGAGTCTCTAGCTGACATGGGACCAAGCTAGCCGTAGCTCTGATCATTGTTCGGGGAAGACTTCCTGACCGTGTCGCGCTCTGGTGGTCAAATCGGTAGATCTGTGTGCGAGCGCCGCCCAGCTGAGCCGCCCGGGTCCGCGGGTGAGCGCATTGTCGGCTGGCGCGTCGGACTGGGGCTAGCCTCGCCTCGTGACTGGCGCACTCCAGATGGGGGTTCGCGACGCCGTGACTGCTGACGCTGCAGTAATCGCTCGAGTTCATGTCGATGCCTGGCGGGAGACCTATTCCGGCGTGCTCGCTGATCGTCACTTCTCTGAGGAAGTGTTCAGCCGGCGCGAGCAATTCTGGACCGGGTACCTGTCGCTTTCACCGCGACCGGGGCGCATGGTCGTCGCTGAGCGTGCCGGAGTTACCGTCGGCTTCGCAAGAGCGGGCGAGGCGAGGGGGCCTGACGCAGAACATGGGTTCCCGCCTGTCCGGTCGCTGCAACTCTTCTCGATCTACCTGCTCGCAGGTGCCCTCGGCAGCGGGCTTGGTCAGTCGATGCTCGACGCCGCGCTCGGTGACGATCCTGCGCAGCTGTGGGTGCTGCGCGGCAATGATCGAGCGGTCGCGTTCTACGAGCGCAACGGGTTCGCCGCTGACGGCGTCGAGTACATCGATCCGTCCGAGCCCGGTCTCGCTGAGCTGCGAATGGTGCGCTGAGATGCTTTCGTTGCTGAGACCGTTCTGCTTTCGATGGCTGGTTGAGTGGCCGACTTGATCGAACGGGTTCTTCAGGCCGTCGCGGCGCGGCTCGGCGCCCCGGTGCTGCTCGATGGTGATCTGTTGCCGGCGGGTGCGCGGTCGGTGGTGGCACGGGTCACCGTGGCTGGTCGTCGTGAGCCGCTTGTCGTCAAGGGATACCGGTCGGACGCTCGGGAGAACTGGGTTCGCGAGGTCGCCGCGTCGGAGTCTCTGGTGGGCCAATCCGCAGTGGTGCCGGCCCTCGTCGACACCCCCTCGCGGAGGGGTTTCACGGCTCCAGCGCGCTCATCCGTCGCGGCGGAAACGCAGCTTGCGATTTACCACGTCGTGCGCCAACACCCCCAGCGGTACGTTGTTGGCGAAGGCTCTAGCACGCAAACGGGCGAGGGCATCCTCGACGGCGAGGCCGAGCTGTACCGACACCATGCCCGTTGCCTGATGAACCTCGGCGCGGTCCCAGACCCCGGGTGGGACTCTGTCGACGTGCGACAGCCGTTCGGACAGCTCAAGGAGGACACGATCCCGAAACGACGCCAGCAGCTTTTCGGCTGCCTTGATCTGGACAGCACGGAGCGGGCCGGGTTCGCGACGATAAGTCTGAAGCACGGCGAAGGACACGCCACCCTTGAGCAGCGGGAACGTGTATTCCGCGCCAGCTCCCAGCGTGGCCGCGGCGCGCGCGAACGCTGGCCACCGCTGCTGCGCTGCCGCGGAGGCAAGCGTGTCGGCGAACACCGGTGCCCGGGTGGCGACAGCATCGATACACGGGCCTTCACCCAGGCCGAACTGGAGTTCGTCGAGATTGAACGACAAGGCGTCGGTGGAGTACACGAACAGCCGGCCACCAGTGCTACCAACGATCGTCAAAGCGGCACCATCTACTGCCAGGGCCGCGACGCTCGCCTTACAGAATTCGGCGATCACCGAGAACATGGGCGTGGGCTCAGCTCAGACGTACGAGACGCCGACTCCCTCGCCGTTGTCATGGATATTGACCCTTTCGCCTGACGCTAGCCGATGATCATTGGACCCTAGCCAATGACTCGGCGTGTTCGTCATATCACAGGGATGCCTCGTGCGCTAACGCGTCCACGCAATCCTTCGCTGGATCAGCCGGGATGACCACCCCCGGCGGGGTGTGGACCGTGCCGCGGACAGGCTCACTACGCGCGGGTCCCAAACCGGTCGGGCGCTCACACGCGGATGGTGGGCGAGAGCGAGCGCGGATGTCCGTTGGCTCTGCCCGACGCAGGACCGGGCTATGCGTACGCGCCGCTCACCAAACGCGTGCAGGACCCTGACTTGGCTTGGCATCTGCGGAGCGAGGGCCTCGGGTGTCGGTGACTTACTGGGAAAGGTTCATCTCCAACCGGTCCAGTAGCGCTTCCAGTGAGATCTCGAACTCCTCGGCGCTGTGGTCCTCGCTGAGCATTGTCTGCAGCCGAGCGGTGGTCGGGCAGCCGTCGAGCTCGGCTCGGCCGTCCTGGTTCGGGATCTGTGCGTCTCCTTCATCGAACGGCTCTTCGATGGGCGACGTCTGCGCTCCACGCGTCGCAGACTCCAGCAGAAGCTGCCCCAGCAGGAAACTGCTGAACGCACGATAAGCACCGACCGTCTGCTCGTCGGTGAGACCATGCGCACCCAAGGTCACCAGGAAGTCCTCAACCAGCTCCAAGCTACGCAGCGGCGGTCGCAGCCAGGGAGCAGCCGGGTGGCGGGTGGCCACCAGCGGGAACGCCGACGCATGATCGATCGCGATCCGCCGAACCGCGTGCGCCAGCGACATGAGATAGCCCTGCCACGTCTGGGAGAGCTCTATATCCACCTCCCGCCCGACCCCGTCGAGTAGCGCCGCCACCACCGCCTCCAACAGATCTTCGCGCCCACTCACATAGCGATACAACGCCATCGCGCCCACTCCGAGCTCTTGGCCCAGCGCGCGCATCGTCAGCGCCCGCGCCCCGTCACGGTCGATGAACCGCAAGGCTGCATAAACGATCGTGGCTCGATCAAGAGTCTTGTGAGCCCCACCGGTGCCGGCTGCCATTTCCCCCTAGCCCCAATCCGCTGCACTCCTCCACCTGGGTCGCCGACCTGAGCGATCCACGGCCAGAGTGTACCGATTCAGTCTGGCAACGCAGGCGGTTGAATTGACCTTCGTCGGACAGCGTGCACAGGACCAGTGTCGATCGTAACTGCGGAAACATGAACCGATCGCCCGGAGCCCGGCCTGGCCGGGCAGCGCGCTAATTCGGCATCGCGACCACGTACAACGTATTCGTGCGCGCACTTACAGCGTATACTCGATCGCACGTCACTAGCTTGTCAACGCTCTCGTGCGCAGGGCTACGCGCGGGCGTCGAGGAACAATACGAGGAGTGGTCCTGATCACGATCGCACAGGGCAGCCGGCCGCCAGAAAATCCAGGCGCCGATCGGCGTGGACGCCCCTCGGCCGCCGACACGGGTCAAACCGTCGGTACCGAAGTGCTTGCCGATCGGTTAAGGGATGTTGCGCGGCTGCTCGAGCACCAAATTGATGTGACGGAGACGCTCACCGCGATCGTGCGGAGTGCGGTCGGGACCGTGCCCGGATGTGCGCATGCCAGCATCTCCGCGACCGAGGGCAAGCGCGTCATCACTTTGGCGGCAAACGATGACCTCGCGAGTGCGATTGACGTAACGCAATACGAGACGGGGCAGGGTCCGTGTCTGGAGACGCTATTCGACCAGGAGACGTTCCGGCTCTCGGATATGGCCGACGAGCCCCGCTGGCCTGCGTTCGCACGCCGCGCGCAGTCGCTGGGCGTGCACAGCATGCTCTCGGTTCAGCTGTTCGTCGAAGGTGACCAGTTGGGCGTGCTGAACCTCCACGGCGATCAAATAGACGCGTTCACCGACGAGTCTGAGCATGTCGCTCTGCTCTTCGCCGCGCACGCCGCGGTAGCAATGGCGCGATCGCAAGAACGACACAACTTGAGACGCGCTCTGAGCACTCGCGAGGTCATCGGGCAGGCACAAGGAATCCTCATGGAACGGTTCCGCGTCACCAGAGACAGAGCCTTCCAAATCCTTGTGCATGCCAGCCAGACCGCGAACGTCAAACTGATCGACGTTGCCCTCGACCTCACGACCACAGGTGAACTCTCGCGTACAGGCGACCCGGCCAGCGACCGACGGAAGCTCTGACGCGACGGGCTAGCCATTCCAACATCACTCCTGCGCCACATCACGTCCCGCCCGTTTGCCAGCTCTGACGCAGCGATAGCCGAGCAGCTGCTGGCTACCCCGTCCTTCGAGTTATACATCGCCGGGCCGAGCAGGGACCAGCACTAACGTGATCGTCCGCGAGACTGCAAGGCCGGCCGAAACAAGGGTGCTTGCGCAGCATGACCCGCTCGTGTGGGTACCGGAGTTTCATGGGGCCGCGTCGCGCTAGCGCGGCGTGCCGTTAAGTCCGCCCAGTTCAAACTGTGTGCTGGGCGGGGACTGCTTCCTCACTCATCTGGTGGTGGGACCGGGTCAGGAACGGTCGGGGGCAGTTGACGAGTCGCCACAATCTGACCGGCTACATCGCGTAATGGCTGGTTGGCGTGCTGGGAGTAGCGGGCTTCCAGTCGTGCCTGGAACGCCATCAGCGGCGAGCTCGAGAGCCCATGAGTGACGCCAAACAGCTCGCTCACAACTACGAAGACATCGCGTATGCGGTGAACAAGTATCGGCCAGCGAACGTCATTGACAACAGTGCACTGAGCATTGATGAGACTGTCGCCATCATCGAGCGCCTGACGCAGACGTAGGTTTACGCGGCTGTGCGTCAATCCATCCTCTTCAACGCGCATTCGAGCCTGGACACTCTTCAAATCAACGATTGAACACATAGAGGGGCGTCGCCGCGATGTTTGCATTCTATGGTGAGTGATGCGAGCCCGCCCACGGTGGCTCAGGTCCTCGATGCCTTCGGTGTCGAGGTGGATACGTTGGCCCCCACCCCAGGCGGGTTCGAGGCCGATGGATTTTCTGACGGCCGCTGGTTCGTCAAACTCTGGCGATACGAGGCCGATAGTGACGCCGCGCTGGCCCTGACAGGTAACCTCGCAGCTCGAGGCCTGCCGGTTCCGGCCGCGCAGCGAGCCCTCGACGGAACGCACACCTCCGTCCACGACGGCCGACCATACGCGCTGTTCCCGTTCGTCGAGGGCCGTGCAGGGACGTGGGACGACGCCGAAGAGATCGCGCGGGCAATGCGTGCCGTGCACGAGATTGCGGACCTCCACCTCCCTACGACAGACATGGAGGAGTGGTGTGTCGAGGTGTTGCGCGATCGGCGCGACCATCCCTGGAGCGGCAACCTTCGCAACGAGATCATGGCCTACGTCGACCGGCTCGAAGCAGTGATCGAGCGCGGGCTCACCATCGAGGTACCCCACGTCGTCTGTCACCACGACCTGTTCCCTCACAACGTCCTGATCGACAGCGGCGGCCGCGTCGCAGCTCTGCTCGACTGGGGCCACACTCTCGTGGCGCCGCGGGAACATGACGTGTTCACCGCCTTATGCGGGCCCGATCCGGTGCGATTCCTCCTCGCCTACGGGGCCGAGGGGCTCGACGCCACGCACCTTGAGTACGCGCGATTGGCCCGCTCGGTGCGGGACCTCGCAGTCCGTGTCGCCAATGAAGTCGACCACGAAGGCTTCAGTACGCGGTGCATCGAAGGGCTACGCCGCGTCGACACCGACCTCGCGATCGCCCAACCCTTCTGCAATCAGTGAGCGTGGTGGTGTCCGGTCGGCAGCTCCGCTAGACGGTATGAGGGTTGAGGCTGGGGCCTCGCTCGCATAGAACGTGGGTTGCGGGCAGGGGTGGGCCCTGGCCGGAGAGCCACATATGCGGGAGGCCCCAGTGAGGATTGAGCGTACGAGTGTCG
>JAABUT010002990.1_pt1 | contig 15219 bp, 18 predicted proteins | sample 5559281 | NCBI WGS metagenome assembly JAABUT01 (sample SAMN10711880, study PRJNA513359) | rock metagenome | isolation source: Antarctica rocks | place: Antarctica: Victoria Land, Ricker Hills nord | collected 2016-01-04 | reverse complement strand
CCGCACCATACTCCGCCGCGATCGTCGCGACCGCCGCCGCCCCCGCCGCCGCATCGCGCCCGACGATCAGCACGCGCGCCCCCTCGCGCGCGAAGGTGCGCGCCGTCGCCAGCCCGATCCCGGTGGTTCCACCGGTGATCAGCGCAACGTTGCCCGTCAGTCGGCCCATTGGGTGCCTCCTCCCCGATACCACTATCGTCTCCCCTGCGGCAGCTATTGTGCCGCAAGGGAAACGGAAAAGTGCCGACTCACTCGAATGAGTCGGCACCGATCCCGAAAAATGCATTGGTACGCCTGACAGGATTTGAACCTGTGGCCTCTTGCTCCGGAGGTAGACCAGGGTGACAAACTACCAGATTCGCCGAAGTACGTAGTAAGCTGGATTTGTACGTCCCCATGCGGTAAACTCTCAGTAGGGTTTTGTACGAACTACTTGTACATACTGCGGCGAACGAGGACGATTCGCGGCGTCCGTGAAGTAACCGTGAAGCAGACCATCGAGTGTGGCCCCGCGCTGCGTCAACAGCCGGGGCGTTGACAAGCCACTGATGAGGAGTGACTCGTATGCCTAGTGTAGCATCCCTCGCCGCCAAGGCTGCGGCTATGCCGCCGCAAACCTCGCCCTCTAATTTCGGACAAATCGACATGGCGGCGCTACTGGGTCCAAGCTACGCGACGATGCGGGAAGCCTTCGGGCTCCACCAACCACATCACGGGTACGCCGGGCAGAGTATCGCGGCAGTTACCATGCTCCTTGGTGGCTCTTTGCCCGCGTTAGCCCCCTTCGGGCAGATCGATGCAACGATCAGAGAATTGGCGCATCGGCAGCACCCTATTGCTACTATGGCAGGGGATGCAATGGCCGCATCGGCGAAGCGCGAGGCGTATGGCATCTCCAGATTGGCCGACAGTATCTCTAAAATAGACGCCACGTCCTTCACCTCCGGGATAAGCTCCGCAACTGCCGCTATCAAGCTGGCCGCAGTATCGCAAGTATCGCTGCCGGACACAGGGATAGGGTTCGGACGTTGGGCCGATTCGCTCACTCGCCTGACCCAGGATATTGCCAGACTCGGCGCGATCGACAGCCCCCCGATTCTCTATCAGGCCCCGACCATCCATATCCGCCGTGCGCCTGTATCTTCACCGATAGAGGAAGAGCATCTGCTTATCGCGCCCGAACGCCGTGGGCGACGCCTGGGACGCCCGCGCGGCTCCTATCAGTGTTCGCCGGAGCTTGTAATCAGCACCTATAAAAGACTTGCTGAATCGGGGCGCTATATAACGCAGGAGGAATTGGCGCGCGCACTTGGCGTCGAGCCACGCACACTCCAGAGCTATCTTTCGCCACGGCGGATGGGCCTCGGCTGGCCTCTAAAAATCTGAACTGTACTTTTTTTCGCCTTTCGATCGTATTGCGATCGTAGATCACCTTTGTACGTCGGCGTACTCTTATATCTGGGGCGATGCAACGAGCATTGCCGCAGGATAGGAGAGTACGCCGATGATCGTTTCCCATCAGACAACGCCACCGATAGAGCGGCAAGGATTACGGATCGAGGAGGCCGCGCACGCGCTCGGCTGCGGCCGCACGACCGTTTTCAAGCTGATCCGCGAGGGTCGGCTGCGCGTCGTCAAGCTCGGCACGCGCACGGTGATCCCGCGTAGCGAGATCGAGCGGCTGTTCAATGATCGGTCCTCCGATGTCGCGTGAGGGTCACAGGCCGGGCACCCTGCATGTTAGTCGCCCGGTCAGGGGGCGCATCATACGCGAGCGTGTGGGCAGGAGGTGGGGGTGATGGAAGCACACGCTCCCCTTTCCTTGCTCCCGCACCATCTCGCGCTCATCCGCGATTCCGCCATCGACGCAGGAATCGCGCAAGAGCGCGGGTACTTCTCGGCGACCACGATCCAGGACCTGAAGCGCTACGGCTTCGCCGAACGACAATGCCGCGTGCCCGCGCTCGGCGTGCCGCTGTGGGGCGTGGACTGTGCGGTCGGGATCTATCAGTGCCGCCCGGACTCGCCGCGCACCGATGCGAAGACGGGCAAAGCGATCAAGTACGAAACACCGGTCGGGGCGGCGCTCTGCCTCGATGTCCACCCGCGCGCACACCAGTTCCTCGGCGACCCACATACGCCGCTCTGGATCACCGAGGGGGTGCGTAAGGGCGACAGTGCCATCAGCAACGGGATCGACTGCATCATCGCCCTGCCCGGCGTCTGGGGCTGGCGCGGCAAGAATGCGGATGGCGGTCTGACGGCGCTCACGGACTGGGATCGCGTCGCGCTCAACGACCGCGAGACGTACATCGCGTTCGACAGCGACGTGATGACCAAACCGCCGGTGCGCGCCGCCCTGGCCCGGTTGAAAGCCTTCCTCGAATCGCGCGGGGCGCGCGTGCGGCTCGTGTTCCTCCCCGCCGGGCCGGGCGGGGCGAAGGTTGGCCTCGATGACTTCTTCGCCGCCGGTGGCACCGTCGCCGAACTGGAAGCGCTGGCCGTGGATGGCCTGCCGGAACGCGAGGCGGTCTGCGTGCCGCCATTCCCGCTCGACGTGTTCCCGCCGACCGTGCGCCGCCACATCGCCGATCGGGAATACCCGCGCGCTGCTGGTCAAGCCGGGGTGGATCGAACGCCCGCTCATCTGGACGGCGGTGATCGCCCCGCCGGGAAGCGGCAAGTCCCCCGCGCTAGGTGTCGCTCGTGCGCCGCTCGAAGCGCTCCAGAACGCCGCCTACGAGCGCTACGAGCGGGAACGGGATGCGTGGGAGCGGGAGGTCGCGGCGGCGAAAGCCGAGAAGCGGCATGACGAGCCCCCGCGCCCGGTGCTTGAACACTTCTATACGGCTGATGCGACCGTAGAAGCCCTATCGCGCATCCTGGCGACGAGTGCGGGAGCGACGTTCATCTGCGATGAGCTCATCGGCTGGGTCAAGGCGCACAATGCCTATCGCAAGGGCGGCGATCGTGAGGCGTTCCTCTCACTCTGGGCCGGGGCACCCTTGAAGGTCGATCGCCGTAGCGCCGAACCATTACTTGTGCGCCGCCCCGCGCTCTGCATCACGGGCGGCATCCAGCCCGACCGGCTGACCGAATTGCGCGCCGATGGCGGCGTGCTCGACGGCTTCCTCGACCGCTTTCTCTTCGCCTATCCCGAGACGCACCCGCACCTCTGGACGGAGGCGATGCCAGACCCCGCCGACGCGGCGGCGGTCGCCCGTCTGTTCGAGCGGTTGCGCGCGGGCGGCACCGAGGACGGCCATCTCATCCGGTTGTCCCCGGCTGCCCGGCAGGCGTTCGCAACGTGGTACAACGAGAATGCCCGCTATGTCGCCGCCGCGCGCGGCCTCGCCGCCGGATTCGCGGCGAAGTTCGCCGGGCAACTCGCCCGCCTGACACTGATCCTGCACAGTCTCCACCGCCCCGACGATCTGCGGGGTGAGGTGCCTGCGGAGACGGTGGCGGATGGGATCGCCCTGATCGAATACTTCGCGGCCCATCTCGCACGCGTCCTGCCCGCACTCGGCACCGCCGCGCCGCCGCGCGAGGCCGGGCTATCCGGTCGGATCGCGCGCCTCCTCGACCAATCCGGCGGCGAGTGGGTGGATCGCACCGCGATTCACGAAGGCTTGGGGAGGAGCGTAGCAAGTGTGCAGATCACGGCCACTTTGGCCTCATTGGCCGATGCGGGTCGGGTGGAATCGCGCGTCGTGCCGACCGGGAAGCGCCCGCGCGAGGAGTGGCGGATGTGCGCGCGAAAAAATGAAGATATGCAGAAATCGACCGCCGCGACGGGCATAACTTCATATCTTCATAACTTCAACGCGGGCGATCCCATGCGGGAGGTGTGGGAGCCGTGAGCCGTGCCATAGCCGCCGCCGAACTGATGGACGCGCTCGCAGCGCGCGGGGTGCGCTTCGGGTTGCGCGCGGGTCGCCTCGTCCTCGACGCGCCGCATGGTGTGCTGACGCCGGAAGTGCGCGCCGCTGTCGCCGTTCAGAAAGCGGCGATCGAACGACTGGTACGGGTGGCGAATGGCCTGCAACCGCCCGCTACGCCGACCGTATTGCCGTGTCCGGTGCGGCGCTGTCGGAGCTGTCAGACGCGGCGCTGGTGGCAACGCGCGGATGGCGGCTGGGTCTGCGGGGTGTGCCATCCGCCCGTGACGAACGTGATAGGGAAGCAGAGCAACAGGCCGCTCCGATTGCGTGTCGGCGAGCGCACACCAGTTGACCATAACGAAAGCGCCGCGCAAGGGGAACGCGATGTTAGATACGGCTGATTATGCGCCTTGTGCGGCCCCTAAAAAGACGGAGAGCACAGGACACGCCGCGTTGCTCGCCGCGCTCGGCGCGCTGCCGCCGGGGCGGGCGCGCGTGGCGCTGGCGCTGATCGTGCCGCGCGATGCGCCGACCTATCCCAAGGTCGCCGCCCGGCTGGGGATTGGGCTGGGGACGGTGCATACCCACCTCAAACGGCTGCGCGCGGGACAGCCGGACGTGTACGCCGCCGTCATGGCGGAACGCGCAAGGTCGTTAGCCCGGCGGCATCGGGCGGCGCTGGCGCGCGACGCGGCGCACAGTCGGCGGTGGCATCGCAGGCAGGCGAATCGGCGGTTTCATGCGCGGTACGGCTACTGGCCGTGGGAGCGGTAGACAGGGGGCGACGATGAACGGTGGGCGCTGGCTGCGGCACGAGCGGTTGATCGCGCGGGCGCTGGGCGCGCGGCGACTCCCCGGCGCGGGGTACGGGCGACCCGACTGTCGCCCGCCCGGCTGGGCGGTGTCCGTCCTGACACGGGCGACCGCGCCGGGCTGGCTCTGGGACGCGCTCGACCGGGCGGGGCGGCAGCACGCCGAGGGGGAAAGGGCGGCGGTGGTGCTGACGGCGGTCTCCCAGGGGGTGCGGGCGCGACGGCTGGTACTGCTCGACTTCGAGGAGTTCGCCGGGCTGGTTCGTGAGGCGCAGAAGCGCGACGAAGCGGCAACAGAGGACGAAACGGGCGCGGTATAGGGGCGTTTTCGCGTGCTTTTCGCGTCTTGTCATCGTCCTGCGGGCCAGAAACGCGGCACTATCGGCCCTTTCAGGGTCGGAAATCGGACAGAATCGGCACCTTCGTGCGCCGGACACTTTCTCGATTAGGGTGACAGAAAAAGCGCATGAGGTGCGCTTTTTCGAGACCCAGTTGTCTATTGATTTCGGTAAAACGCTACGCGCGCGAGGGGGTGACGGATGGGCGGGTTGGGCTCGGGGCGGCATGACCGCTGGGACGCGAAGGAGACGACGGCGGGGGTGCGTCGGCTCGATGTGCGGGCGCTGCACCGGGCTGGACGACTCGCGCCAGGCGGGGACTTCGGGTGGTACTGGTCGGATGGCGGGATGATCACAATCCGCGTCGGCACGCTCGCCGATGCGGGGCGGGCGCTCTTCGTGGTGTTGCACTACCGCTCACGGCGTGGGCAAGGAGAATGGGAGGATGTCGCCGAGATTGTGACGCTCGCCTGGACGCCCTGCCAGTACGGCGGCTGGCGACCCTGGTTCCATTGCCCGGTGACAACCAACGGGGCCAACTGTGGAAGGCGCGTGGCGATCCTCTACGGGGCGGGGAAGTATTTCGCCTGTCGCCACTGCTACCGGCTCGCCTATCCCTCCACGCGGGAGGACGCGACCGACCGCGCGCTGGCGAAGCACCAGGCGTTGAAAGTGCGGCTCGGCGGCTCGCCCGCGCTGCCTGCGCCGTTCCCGCCGAAGCCCAAGGGGATGCACTGGAAGACGTACGACCGCCTCTTCTGGGAGGCGCACCGGCTGGAACTCGACTACCTGGCCCGCGTGGGGGCGGAGACTACGCGCCTCGGCCTGATGCTCGCCCGGTATGAGCGCGCGGAGTAGCACAGCTCACTATCGGTTCACACCTCGCCGTATCGGTACTTCGTGCTCTCTTCGATCAGCGCGATCTCGGCTGGCGTGAGATCGAACAGCGTATAGACGCGGCTATTCAACTCAGTTTCCAGGCGCACGATCTCGGCGGTGTGGCGCTGGTGTGCGGCTCGTTGCTCCGCCAACCATGCCTCCCAGCCATCGCGCTCTTTGACGGCGATATCGCGCTTGAACACCTTCAGCAATTCGGCACGGAAGGCGGGAAAGTCTAGGTTCCACCAAGCCGTGAGTTTCTGGTTGAGAACTTTGCCTGGGGTGCCAAGGTCGGTGAGAATGCGACGGCGGATGCGAGAGTGGAGGTCGTAGCGGGCGCGTGCCTGCTCCGTGATCGCCAGGGTCAACGCGCCGATGGACTCGCGCTCGTCAGTCGGGGCGTCGGGGATGGGAAGGCGCGAAATGAACTGTGGCAACACCCTGTATTCCCATAATCCACCTCGGAACTTGTTATGAAGGCAAATCTTCGACAATATCATCCAAGCAACCCGCGATCCCAGGAACCCCAGCAGGAACGTATCATTAGTAGGTATGAGATAGCCAGTATTGCCGATATACACTCCGGCGGGCGCGAATGAAAAGCGCGGAATCTTAGCGATATCGGGCCAAAATACCTTCGGCTTATCAAATTCGTTGTAGTAGTCTACTGAGTCCTGAATCTCATACCACTTGTAAGAGCCGGGTTTTCGTCCGGGCCACGAACCTATACCTTGCCAACCTGTCGGACGCGGCTCTAATTGCTCACGGAACTGTTCTAGATGAGCCTTTATCGCAGGGTAAGCCTCAATATCGATCCCACGGCGGGGAAAGATTAGCCACTTCCCCTCATCTTCCTGATACCACGGTCGCAAATCCTCACCACGCACCAGTGGTTTGATAATCTTTGTGCTGATTGGCTCGCTCTGAACTAGAAAATCACGAGTCGCGGTATCAATGACAAATGCCTCATTGAGACCCGTTGAGACCCCTCTATACATCTGTCCATCCACTACTTCGCTGAGTGGCTTACCCTTCTTCATTAGCTTTGCAAAAATGAGCCGATTCTCATCTTCTTCGAGTTGCCAACCCTCGTCGGGCTGATCACCCTGAGCGATGCTAATAGCCTTGGCCGACAGCGTTGTTGCATCCAGATTGGGCGCTTCGCCGCGATGGAATACGACACTGGTGAAGCGGTGATCGGGCTGCGGCGTCTCCTTGTCGAAGAGGAAGATCGTTGGACAGACATCGGGCGCTTCGCTGAAGGTGCGATTGTTCCCCAGATCGATGAGCGTCTCGACGCGGGCGGTTGTCCGAATGAAGCGGCGCAGGGGTTGGGCGAAGTTGGTTTGCAGCCAACTGTTGCTGCAAATGTAGGAGAGGCACCCGCCTTGCCGCAGTTGCCGCAACCCCTGGTCGAAGAAGTAGACATAGAGGTCGGCAACGCCATGATATGTGTCCCGGTACTCGCTGGCGAAGTAGGGCTTGAACGGGGCCATCTGCTCCTGGCGCACATACGGCGGGTTGCCGATCACCGCGTCGAAGCCCGCCTGTTCGCCAAGCGCCTGCCCGTTACGATCGAAATAGACTTCGGGGAATTCCAACTCGTAGTGAAAGAAGCGCCGCTCATCCGCTAGCCTATCCGCCGCGTCGAGCCATTCCGTGAACCGCGCGGGCGCGGCGATCGTGCGGCCTGTCGCGAAATCGGCCAGCGGCGTCCACAGCGCGGCATCGATGGTCGCGCCGAAATGGGTGGCGCTGACGAGATCGGCCAAGCGCCCGTACTTGCGATTCAGGCCGTCGCGCAGTTGGGCATACGCGCGCTCCTGCGCCTTAACCTCGGCGATCGTGTCGCCCGCCGTGCCCTCGATCCGCCACATCGAGCTCACGGCGCTCCCCATGCTCTGCCGGAAGGTGTCGTCATCGAGCATGGAGAGTTGACCCGCCGCCGCCGCTTGCTGCACCTTCTTGCCCGGTCGCTTGCGCGCTGTGGTGTCTTGCGCGCCGATCTGCAAGTCGGCGAGCCGCGCGCCGACCAGCGCGTTGCCGGTGCGGAGGTGATGATCGAGGAACGAGAGCGGGCGGTCTTTCGCCACCGTTGCCAGCCAGAGGGACAGCTTCGCCAGTTCGACCGCTAAGGGGTTGATATCGACGCCGTAGATGCAACTCTGCGCGACACGCCGCTTCCAGTACGCCAGATCGGTCTCGCCGCCCGCGTCCGCAGCGGGCGACACCGCCAGATCGACCAGGAAGCGCGCGATGTACTCGGTCGCCTCGACCGGGAAATGCCCGCTGCCCATCGCCGGATCGAGGATGTTGACGCCGAGCACGGCGGCGATCTTCTCCTGATCGGTCGCCGTATCGGCCACCGCCGCGCGCAGCACCGGGCCGATGGTCTGCTCGACCATGTACTTCACGATGTAATCGGGCGTGTAGTAGGAGCCGGTGGCGTGGCGCTCGCCCTTGTCGTTGAGCAAGTCGATCGTCCACTCCCCATCGGGGGCGATGGTCGCCAGGTGGAATTCGAGCAAGCCCTCGTAGATCGTCCCCAGGTGGCGCTCGGCGAGGTCGCGGTAGTCCACGAACTCCCCCGCGACGCGCGCCAGCCTGTCGATCGCCGCCGAGAGCCGCGCGTCGCCGACCGTGTGCCGCGTCAGGAACGGATGGCGGTCAGGATCGAAGAGGCCGCCGTTGAAGGTCGCCACGCCGAGCGGCGGACTCCCCGCGTCGATGATCTCGAAGAGGGCGGCGAGGCGCGGCCAGAGGGTCGCGGTGCCGGGGAGCAGCCGCCGGTCGAGGCGCGCACCGGCGGCGATATCGCGGGTGATCGCGTGGAGGCTGTAGGTATCGCGGTACATCCCGCCCTGACGCGCCGGGAGGAGATCGCGCGCCTCGGCGTAAAGGATGAAGAGGAGCCGGTACAGCACAATCAGCGCGTTGCCGTAGATCGCCTTGCGCGTGGCGGGATCGTCGGCGTCGAGGCGGTTGCCCGGATAATCGAGGAAACCTTGCGCCAGATGGCGCAGCGCCTCGTAGACCTGGGCCTTCAGCGTGTTTCCCACGCCTTGCGCGTAATCGGCGCTCTCTTTGAGGAGCGCGGCCACACCGAGGGGGCCATCCTCGAAGGCGTCGCGCCCGAAGAAGGCGGCGAAGTAGAGGAAGCGGGCCGGGTCGTTATCGGCTAACAGGGCGGGGAGGTCCACCTCGTAGAAGCGATCGAGCTTGTGGGCGGTGTCGCGGTGGTAGAGCCGCCAGAGTCGCCCGTTGGTGAGGATGCCCCAGGCGAGGCCGCTGTGCTGGATGTAGAAGGCGATCTGATAGGAAGGGTTCTTGTTGGTGAACGGGTCGCCGCCGCTCGCCTTGATCGTCACATCGAGCGGGCGGTCCCAGTATTTCGCGTCGCCGACCGCCAGCCCGCCGGGGCGCAGGCGCTCCTCGGTCAGGGTGGCATCCTTGTTGGCATCCAGCGCGGCGCGGTCGCGGTAGAAGACGTAATCGGGCTTCTTCGTGCCGTCCGGGGTCCGCAGCGCGGCCTGCACCTCGAAGGTGTGCCCCAGCGCCGCCAGGATCGGCTGTACCAGATCGCGCTCGGTCTGCGCCTCGATGGTACTGGGGGTGAAGGCGGCGTAGATCGCGGCGATCCGCGCCAGCAGCGGCCCGGCCGTCGCCGCGCGCAGCTGCCAGTCGCCGCGCGCGGGCAACGTGACATCGAGATAGTGATCCGCGAAGAGTTGCCGATTGTTGTGCGCCGGGGCGGCCAGGGGCAATTGCTGCGCGACCATCTGAACACCTCACCATCGCGACTGTGACCGAGCGAGCGCAGTGTAGCATGGGCAGCCCGCGAACGCGCCCCGATCGGCGCGCCTCACCCGCTGCACGACGGTGGCGCGTCGGGCGGCACGGCGGGGAACGGGAGGGGGGCGATGGTCAGTTGGACGACGGTCCCGCCATCGCGCGAGGCGACCGTCCGCTCATCGAGCACGACAACGCGACCGCGCAGGGCAAGCGCCGCGTAGCGCAGGAAGCGCCGCGCCGTGCGCGCGTCGTAGCGCAGCGCCCACCAGCGCGCCGCGATGGTGGTCCGCACGAGCCAGTAGGAACCTCGCAATGGTCGCACGATGCCGTCCCCCTCCCGAGAAGGATAGCATCGCGCGGTAGAGATGCGGTGTGGTGAGCGGCCGCGAGCGGGGCAGGTGCTGCCGCCAGGGGTTACTCGGCGCTGCCGCAGGCGATGTGCTCCGTCGCGGCGGCGAGCGGCGGCGCGAGCAAATCGCGCCAGTGGCAGAAGGCGGCCACCGCCGCCGTATGCACGGCGGGGCGGGCGGGATGCTCCTCGGATAGCCGATAGAGAAGCGCGCGCAACTCCTCGAACAGCGCATGGGCCTCGGCAGCCACCTGCGGGGACGGCACAGCGTGGCGCGTCATCGTAACCCTCTCGCGCGATTTATCGGTCAAGTACCGATACCATAGCACATTTGGGCTATATGTCTAGCTGGCCGTATACAGGACTTTTCTCCTATATCGCCCCTCGTATTGTAAACGTGTGTCAGCCTCGCGCACCACGACAGGACAGGCAATCCCACCACGGTCGTTCGCACGGGCTTGCTTGTCCTAACCAGGCCATCCGCGATGAGAGAGGGGGAGCCCCGCCCGCATGGGGGACGGGCGGGGCCGGAAACCGGGGAGGGAATGGGGGGAGATGAAGTTCCCCCGCAGCGTATCGTGCCGGACGCGCCGCGACTAAACTGAAGCGCCGATGAAACCCGCAGGGTAATCGGGTATGCTGCGCAGCGCTTCAGTTTAGGCGCGGGCGACACTCGCGGACAGTCCGCAGCGAAACGGCACACGGCGTCGCGCGAGATACGATTGCCCTGTATCCTTGATCACCGAGGAGGTGTGACGGTGGCAGACAGCCTGGGGGCGTGGTCGCCCCTCTCGCTACCAGAGGTGGCCAAGCTCCTCGAGGGGGTACGCGAGCCCTGGTGGATCGCGGGCGGGTGGGCGATCGACCTCTTCGTTGGTCGGCCCACGCGATCGCATGGCGACGTTGATGTGCAGATCCGCCGTGGCGACCAGCTCGCGTTCCAGGCGGCACTCGCGACGTGGGACCTGCACGCCGCCGACCCGCCGGGCACCCTGCGCCCCTGGCGTCGCGGCGAGGTTCTGCCGCCCGCTGTGCAGGATGTGTGGTGCCGCCCGGTGCCGACAGCGCCGTGGGCGGTGCAGCTGATGCTGGCGGACACCCTCGGTGATCAGTGGGTCTTCCGGCGCGACCGGCGCGTGCGGCGGACGCTGACGGCGCTGACGCGCCGGAGCGTTGAGGGGCTGCCGTATGTCGCCCCCGAGGTGCAGTTGCTCTTCAAGGCGCGCGCGACGCCGCAGCCGAAGGACGAGCACGACTTCGCCATCGCTCACGGCCTACTCAGCGAAGACGCTCGTGCCTGGCTCGATGCCGCGCTCGCGCTGTACAGCCCCGACCATCCATGGCGTAAGCGGCTCTGATGGTGCCCTTCCCCCTCGCGCGATAATCTAAACTGAAGCGTCGAGGGGAGCTGCATGGCGGGCCTCCTGGTGCGATTCCTGCGACACGGCCTCGGCCAGGGTTTGCAGCGCACGGCGGCAGCGGGACCGGACCTCGGCGGTGCGGGTCGACAGCCCGGCAAAGAAGTGCTGCATCCGCTCCTGCACCGCCGCCTTGGACCCGAGGCAGGTGTTGGCCGTCACCTCCTCGCGCGCCCAGGCCCAGATCGCCTCGTCCGGGTTGAAGTCGGGGCTGTAGGCGGGCAGGCGGACCAGGCGCAGGGCGAGGCCGGGCGTGGCCAGGTAGTCGCGCACCGCCTGACCGCCGTGAGCGGGGCCATTGTCCCAGATCACGACCAGTGGCCCGGCATAGTTGGCCCGCAACTGCCGGAGGAAGGTCGCGCTGGTCGCGGACGAGCTGGTCCCCGTCAGCTCCATGTGCTCGACCTCCCCGGTCTCCAGGCAGACCTCCGAGTAGTAGCTCGCCTTCTCGCCCCAGCGCGGGCAGGTGGAATCGACCAAGGCCGGCTGGCCCTTGAGCACCCACTTCCCCGCCAAATCGCCGTCGGCGCGGAAGTGGGCCTCGTCGGCGAAAAAGACCTTCGCCCCCGCCGCCCGCGCCTCGGCCAGCAGGGCGACGTACTCGGCCACGAAGGCGGCGCGCTTCTCCTCATCCGCCTTGAGCAGGCGCTTCTTCGGGCGCTTATAGACGAAGCTGAGCCGGTGCAGGTAGCGCGTGCAGGCGCTGCGGCAGAGCCGCACCCCGCAGCGGTCCTCGATGAACTGGCGCACCACCTTCCAGCTCCAGTTCGCCAGGGCGATGCCGACCTCGGCGGGCGCGGCCTGGACCGCGACCTTCAGCCCCGCCTGGGCCTCAGCCCCGAGGGCGGGGGGGGGGACCGCCGGTCTGCTCGAAGGCCAGGGCCGCCGGGCCATCCTCGGCGAGGGCCGCCAGCCAGGCCCCGATGGTGTGGGCGTCGCGCTCCAGCAGCTCGGCGACCTTACTGGCCGGCCAGCCCTGCACCAGCAGCCAGAGGGCATGCCAGCGTTCGCGCTCGCGCGGCGTCGGGGCGCGGTACATCCGCTCGCGGACCTGCCGCGCGTCCAGCCCCCAGCGCGTCAACATGCCCGCGACATCGACCATGCCCCGCCCCCCACCGTAGCCTCGACCATCGTGGACAGCATACCCGACGGCCATGGAGTTTTCATCGGCGCTTCAGTTTAGGGCCGGATGGCCGGTACGATCGGCCCGCGTCGGATTGTGTGCTTCGGCACCGGGCGTACCCGCCGCAGCGGCGTCGGCGCATCCACCAGGGCGGCGACCTCGGCGGGCAGCGGCTCCCCGGCCAGGCGGGCGAGATCGGCCCAGACGAGGGCGAGGGTGCAGGGCTGCGCCAGCGGGTCCGGCACGTCGCCCTCAGCCATCTCGGCGACCAGGGCGCGCAGCGTCTCGTTGATCGTGGTCATCGTGTCCCTCCCTCCCCTTACGCGGCCACGGCCACGGCGACGGCGGCGACGATCGGGAAGGCGACCACCGGGGCCGGGGCCGCCGCCCGGCGGCGGCGGTATTCGACCCGGCTCTGATAGTAGACCGCGATGTCGGTGACGGTGGCGCTGCCGTCACTGAGCCGCGATCTGGCGGCGCTGCCGGTCGCGCATAGCGCGGCGGCGTCCAGGCTGGCAACGAATGGGACGACGCGGGTCATGATCCAGGCGGTCTCCAGCCAGTCGAGGTGCCAGCACCGCCGCCCGCATTCCGCGCCCCGGCACTCGCAGTGCGCCTCCCCCGTGACGATATCGCGATAGGTGAAGTTCCGCGCGCCGGGGCGGCTGGCGCTGGCGCTGGAGAAGACGGCGATCTCGCCGCTCGTGCCGTGGTAGGCCAGTTCGTCGGCGGTGTGCTGCGCGGCGGTGCGGGTGGCCATGCTAGAATCCTCCTGGGGCTTCGGTCCCGCTCACGCCTCGGAGTGGTGCTTACCAGGGCGTTCACTCCGGGGCTTTCTTGTCACCTCATTGATGACATCATTATGATATCATATTATCAGGGGAATTGCAATATCTATACAATATCAAATTGATATTGTATACTAAAGTGTAGGAAAGGAGGCGCTATGCCGGAGACAGCCCGATTCGCGCTGCGATTACCACCCGAGTTGTACGAGGCGCTGCAAGCGCTGGCGACACGAGACCGGAGATCGATCAACGGGGAAATCGTCTACATCCTGGATCAGTACGTGGAAGAGCAGGGGCAGGGCACGGTGCGAGCGTCTGGGGGCAACGTAACGCCGGGAAAAATCAGGGCGGCAGCGTGAGTTAACCACGCCACCGCCGTTGCCGCTGGTGGATTCAGCACCAGTGGCGGGAGGATTGTAACAGCATGGCCGGGAGCATCCAGAAGACGAGCGGCGCGCAGGGCACGGCCTATCTGGTCCGGGTCGAGTTCCCGCCCGATCCCATCACCGGGAAACGGCGACAGCGATCGAAGTCGTTCAGGACCAAGAAGGAAGCCGAGAAGGCACTCGCCGAATGGCTGGTAGAGATCGAGCACGGGACGGCGTTGGAGCCGACGAAGCTCACCACCGGCGACCTCTTGGCGCGCTGGTTCGCGGTGCATCGCGCCGATCTACGCCCCGCGTCCGTGGCGCTCTACGAGACGATGCTCAACCGCCACATCGTCCCCGGTCTCGGCGCGGTGCCGCTGCTGAAACTGGCCCCGCAACACCTGACCGCGTTCTACGCCGAGAAACGCCAGAATGGGAAACTGAACGGCACCGGCGGCCTCTCCTCGCGCAGCGTGCGTATCCTCCACAACATCATCCACGAAGCCCTCGACTGGGCCGTGAAGCACCAAATCCTCGCCCGCAACGTGACCGATGCGATCGACGCGCCGAAGTTCTCCTACAAGGAGAAGCGGGTCTGGACGGCGGAGGAATCCCGCCGCCTGCTCTCCGCCGCCGCCGATCACGAGTGGGGGCCGCTCTTCCTGATGCTGCTCACGACCGGGATGCGGCGCGGCGAATGTTTGGGCCTGCGCTGGCGTGACCTCGACTGGCATAGCGGCAAGGTGCGGATCGCACAGCAAGTGACGGCGATCAAGGGCCAGATCGTGCTCGGCGAGCCCAAGACACCCAAGGCGCGACGAAGCATCACTCTCGCACCTTCTTGCCTTGTAGCACTCAAAGAGCATCGCAGCGCGCAGCTAGAGACACGACTCAAAGCCTCCGCATGGGACGATCACGATCTTATCTTCTGCACGTCTCACGGCAAGCCAATCCATCCGCGCAACGTCGGACGCACGCTAGATCGCCTCTGTGCGGTCGCCGAGGTGCCCCGCCTAAGCGTCCATCAGACCCGCCACACCCATACGACGCTGCTCTTCCAGGATGGACAGAACATCAAGATGATCTCCGAACGCCTCGGCCACAGCAGCGTGGGCGTGACGCTCGAAATCTATGCCCATCTCGCCGAGAACGCGCAGGATGCAGCGGCGACGGCGATGGATCGCCTGTTGGGACCGACCGCCACAGCGAGCTAGGCGTCTAATCTATGGGGTATCGCCACCGTCCGTGAAGTAATCGTGAAGTAAATGGGAAATCCCGCACACCATACTCATACGGTGTGCGGGATTTCGTTGCTATCGCTGGCAAAATCGGTACGCCTGACAGGACTTGAACCTGTGGCCTCTTGCTCCGGAGGCAAGCGCTCTATCCACTGAGCTACAGGCGCATATAGAACTTTGCAACGCACCGGAGTAACGACTGCAAAGCCCATTGTACGGCGCGGGTGCGG
>JAABUT010002989.1_pt1 | contig 15221 bp, 11 predicted proteins | sample 5559281 | NCBI WGS metagenome assembly JAABUT01 (sample SAMN10711880, study PRJNA513359) | rock metagenome | isolation source: Antarctica rocks | place: Antarctica: Victoria Land, Ricker Hills nord | collected 2016-01-04 | reverse complement strand
ATCGATCGAACCTCGAAGTTCGCCTTCGTTGAGCTGCATGAAAAAGCCACCCGCCGCGTCGCCGGGGACTTCTTGAGGGCGCTCGTCAAAGCAGTTCCTTACAAGATCCACATCGTCCTGACGGACAACGGCACCCACTTCACAACACCTGGAAACATCTGCTCCGCCGCCGCCGACATAAAGCTGGCGATGGACAACGGCGAGCCGATCTGGGCACACGCGTTCGAGTATGCCTGTGCCGTCAACGACATCGACCATCGCCTCACCAAGCCACGCCATCCTTGGACCAACGGCCAAGTCGAGCGAATGAACCGCACGATCAAAGAAGCAACCGTCAAGCGCTTCCACTACGAAACCAATGAGCAACTGCGCGCTCACCTGACGGACTTCGTCGCCGCCTACAATTTCGCACGCAGATTAAAGACCCTCAAAGGCCTCACACCCTATGAAGCCATCTGCAAAGCATGGACAGATGAGCCCCACCAGTTCACGCTCAACCCGATCCACCAAATGCCGGGACTAAACAGCTAACAGGACGGCGCCAGGTAGCCTGGCTACCGCTTTTTCCCCGGCGCCCGCGTGCCAGCCTTCGCATGCGCCTTCGGCCGCTTTGCCTTGGCCGGCTTCGTCGGTGCCCCGGCCCGCAGGTCCGCGATCGTCGCCCGGGTGGTGATCTGCTCCGGGTTCATCCGCAGCTCGATCACCGCCGGCCGGCCGCTCGCCACCGCGCGGGCGAAGGCGGGGGCGAAGGCTTCGGTGGTCTCCACCACCTCGCCGTGGCCGCCGAACGCCTCGATGAATTTGGAGAAGTCCGGGTTGGTCAGCGCGGTGCCGGACACGCGGCCGGGGAAGGTGCGTTCCTGATACATGCGGATGGTGCCGTACATCTGGTTGTTGAACACCAGCACGATCGGCGCCACGCCGTGGTGGAACGCGGTGGCGACCTCCTGCCCGGTCATCAGGAAGCCGCCGTCGCCGACGAAGCACACCATCTGGCGGTCGGGATGGGCGATCTTGGCGCCGATGGCGGCCGGCACGCCGTAGCCCATGGCGCCGTTGGTCGGGCCGATGAAGCGCTGGCCGTCCTTGAAGTTGATGAAGCGCGGCGGCCAGGTGGCGAAGTTGCCGGCGTCGCAGGTCAGGATGGCGTCGTCGTCCAGCGCGTCCGCAAGGTCGTGCATCGCCTGCGCCAGGTTCAACCCGCCCTCATACTCCGGCACCACCCGGCCGGCTTCACGCAGCGCCCGCAGCTCCGCCGTCCATGCCTTCCAGGCGATGCGGCCAGGCGTCATCGCGGCGGCGGCGGCGGCGAAGGCGTTCAGGTCGGACACGATGCCGAGGGCCGGGCGGAACACCCGGCCGAGCTCGGCGGCGTCCGGATAGATGTGCACGATCGGCGTGCCGTCCGCCGGCTGGAACAGCGTGTAGCCCTGGCTGACCGGCTCGCCCAGACGGGTGCCAATGGCCAGCAGCAGGTCGGCCTCGCGCACGCGGGCGGTCAGCGCCGGGTCGGAACCGACGCCGACGTCGCCGACGAAGTTGGACAGCGTGCCGTCGTACAGCGCCTGGCGACGGAAGCCCACGGCGGTCGGGATGTCGTGCGCCACCAGGAAGTCGCGCATCTGCGCCCTGCCCGCTTCTGTCCAGCACGACCCGCCGAGGATCGCCAAAGGCTTCTTCGCACCCGCCAGCATCGTCCGCAGCCGCGCCAGCGCCGCCGGGTCGGGGTGCGGCACGGACACCGGCGCGCGGCGGATGTCGGGCACCTCGACCAGCTTTTTCTGCATCTCCTCCGACAGCGCGATCACCACCGGGCCGGGCCGGCCGGAGGTGGCGACATCGACGGCGTGCGCCACCAGCTCGGGGATGCGGGCGGCGTCGTCGATCTGCGTCACCCACTTGGCCAGCGGCTGGAACATGCGGCGGTAGTCGACCTCCTGGAAGCTTTCGCGGTCGGTTTCCTCGAACGGGATCTGCCCTACGAACAGCAGCATCGGCGTGCTGTCCTGCATCGCCACATGAACGCCGATGGCGCTGTGGCAGGCGCCGGGGCCGCGGGTGACGAAGGCGGCGGCGGGGCGGCCGTTCAGCTTGCCGTAGGCCTCGGCCATGTGCGCGGCACCCGCCTCGAACCGGCAGGTGATCAGCTTCAGGCGCTTGCGGACGTCATACAGCCCGTCGAGCACTTCCAGGTAGCTCTCGCCGGGAACGGCGAACACGTGGGTGATCTCCTGGGCCACCAGCGCATCGGCCAGGATGCGTCCGCCGGTACGCATGATCGGGGGGCGCATCGCCGGTTTGCCGCCGCGTGTGTTTGCCATCGCTCAGTCCCCTTCGTTGCCGGCCAGGATAAGCCGCATGGCGTTGGCCGCACCAGCATGGCATCCTGGCGGCATCGCGGAGGATTTCTGGATGCGAGCGATTTTCGTCATGCTCAAGTGCGAGATGGGCCACTCCTATCGCGTGGCGCAGCTTGCCGCCGACACGGTGGCGGAGCTGTCCGAGCTGCACTCGACCTCCGGCCAGTACGACCTGCTGGGCAAGTTCTACCTGGAGCCGGAACAGGACACCGGCCTGTTCGTCACCGAAAAGCTGCAGACGCTGCCCGGCGTGAAGGACACCTACACGCTGATCACCTTCAACGCCTTCGTAGGCCGCTAACCCCACTTCACGTCGTAGAACTGCACGAAGCCGTTGCGCATGCCGGTCAGGCCGCGATGGTGCGCGGTCGGTGCGTAGAGACAACCCAGCGGGATATACGGCACGTCCTGCCAGAACTGGACCTGGATCTGCTCGCAGATGCGCTTCTGCGCGGCGGCGTCCGGCGCCTCGAACCATTCCGTGCGCAGCGCCTCCAGCTTCGGCGCCGTCGGCCAGCCGAACCAGGCGTCCGCACCGTTGCCGCGCAAACCCAACTGGCCCGCGGGGTCGAAGTTGTTAGTGCCGTTCAGATAAGTGAAAAAGATGTTCCAGCCGCCCTTGTCCGGTTGCTGCTTGCTGGCGCGGCGCTGGATGGTGGTGCCCCAGTCGACCTGCTGGAAATCCACGTTCATGCCCACTTGGCGCAGCGCGTCGGCCCCCACCAGCGCTGGCCCGTTGGTGGCCGGGTAGTCCGATGCCCCCAGCATCACCACCCGCTCGTTCCTGTAGCCCGCCGCGGCCAGCGCCTGGCGCACGGCGGCCGGTTCGCGCGGGCCGGTCAGCACCTCGATGCCGGCTTCGGTGGCCATCGGCGTGCCCGGGCTGAACACGCCCACGCGGTCCTTCCACAGCGAGCGGTCGTTGCCGGCTGCGGCGGTCATGAACTCGGCCTGGTCGACGGCGCCCAGCAGCGCGCGCCGCACGGCGGGGTTGTCGAACGGCGGGAACAGGTGGTTGAAGCGCATCACGCCGATGCCGCCGGCCGGGTCCAGGCCCCACACCTTCATGTTGCGGTTGGTGCGGATCAGGTCCAGCAGGTCGGGCGCCGGGTTCTGCACCCAGTCCACCTCGCCGTTCATCAGCGCGCTGACCGCGGTCGACGCATCGGGGATCACCTGCCATTCCACGCGCGGGAAATGCGCCACCTTCGGCCCGGCGGTGAAGGTGGCCGGCCCGTCGGCGCGTGGCACATAGGTCTCGTTGCGGATATAGACGGCGCGCGAGCCGGCGACGCGCTCGCCGGCGACGAAGCGGTACGGGCCGCTGCCGACCATGTCCGTGACCTGCTTGTTCGGGTCGGTCAGCGCCAGACGCTCGGGCATGATGCAGGGCATCGGCGTGCCGGTCTTGCCTAGCGCGTTCGGCAACAGCGGGAAGCGCCGCTTCAGCCGGAACCGGATGGTGCGGTCGTCCGGCGCCGACAGCTCGTCGGTGGCATCCATCAGCGCCCTCCCGAACGCGTCGCGCGCCGCGAAACGCCGGATCGAGGCGACCGCGTCGCGCGCCCGCACCGGCTCGTTGTCGTGGAAGCGCAGGCCGTCGCGCAACGTCAGGGTCCATGACAGGCCGTCGTTGTCCACCACGTGGCCGGCCAGCATCTGCGGGCGCATGACGTAGTCGGCGTCCTGGCCGTACAGCGTGTCGAACACCAGGTAGCCGTGGTTGCGCGCCACCGTGGCGGTGGTCCACACCGGGTCCAGGATGGCGAGGTCGCCTTCGGGGATGAACCGCAGAACGCGGCGGTCGGCACCCCGGGCGAAGGCGGGCGCCACCAGGGCGGCTGCCGTGCCAGCTACGAACGAACGTCGTTTCATCGGTGTTCTCCCCTGCCCGTTCCGGCAGCTTAGCCGCGGGATCACCAAGCGACCATCTGGTGCGTCGTTCGATCGGGCCATAGAGTTGCCGAAAGCGAGGAGACACACCATGCGCGCAGCCGTGTTCCGCAAGGGCGACTTCGTGGTCGACACAGTGCCGGAGCCGCAGCTGCACCCAGGCCAGGTGCTGGTGCGCACGCTCGCCTGCGGCATCTGCGGATCGGACCTGCACGCCGCCCGCCACACCGCGCAGTTCGTCGCGCTGTCGCGCCGCGGCGGCGCCCACTGGACCCTGGACCCTGACCGCGACACCGTGTTCGGCCACGAGTTCGCCGGCGAGATCCTTGAACACGGACCCGGTGACGCCGGCCCGCTGAAGGCCGGCACCATGGTGACCTCGATGCCGCTGACCATCGCCGAGCGCACCGTCATCGGGCTGGGCTACAACAGCGACATGCCCGGCGGGTTCGCCGAGCGCCTGCCGCTGGCCGCGCAGATGCTGCTGCCGGTGAAGAACGGGCTGTCCGCCGCCCACGCCTCGCTGACCGAGCCGATGGCGGTTGGCTGGCACGCCGTCGAACACGCCCGCCTGGGCGAAGGCGACCTGCCAATGGTCATAGGCTGCGGGCCGGTCGGCCTGGCGGTGATCGCGGCGCTGAAGATCAGGGGCGCCCACACGATCATCGCCGCCGACTTCTCGCCGGCCCGCCGCGCCCTGGCCCTGGTGATGGGCGCGGATGTCGTCGTCGATCCGGCTGAAGCCTCGCCCTACGCCGGCTGGACGGAGATGGCGACGCCGGCGGACTACGATCCGGGTCGTTTCGCTCAGCTGATGGGCACCGGCGGCAGCCTGCGCCCGGCGGTGTGGTTCAAATGCGTCGGCGTGCCCGGCGTGATCCAGCAGATGATCGAGGGCGCGCCGCCGTGGGCCCGCATCGTTGTGGTGGGCGTCTGCATGGAGGCCGACCGTTTCGAGCCGTTCCTAGGCATCGTCAAGCAGACCAGCCTGCAGTTCGTGCTGGCCTACAACGCCGCCGAGTTCGCCCGCAGCCTGCACCACATCGCCGAGGGGATGATCGACGTGGCACCGATGATCACGGCCACCATCGGCCTGGACGGGGTGCGTGACGCCTTTGCCGAACTGGCCAGCCCGGACCGCCACGCCAAGATCGTGGTCGAGCCGTTCAGGTAGCGGCTGGCGTTAGGCGTTCGCCGACCACACGGCGCGGTACAGCGCCACGATCTCCGCCTTGTCCGGCACGCGGGGGTTGTTGGCGGGGCTGCCGGACGCCAGCGCCTGATCCGCCATAAGCTCCAGCTTCGCCTCCCAGGCCGCGCCGTCGATGCCGAACGCGCGCGGGGTGGGCACGCCGAGTTCGGTGTTCAGCGCCGCCAGCCCGTCGGCCAGCTTGCGGCAGGCGGCATCGTCGTCGTCGTCGGCGCCGGCGAAGCCGATGTGGCGGCCGGCCTCGGCGTAGCGGGCAGTGGCGCTGGCCAGGCCGAAGCGGGTGATGGCAGGCAGCAGCATGGCGTTGGACAACCCGTGCGGCACGTGGAAATGCGCGCCGATCGGGCGGGACATGCCGTGCACCAGCGCCACGCTGGAATTGGTGAAGGCGATGCCGGCCTGCATGGCGCCCAGCATCATCGCCTCGCGCGCGGCGGCGTTTGACGGCTCGTGGTACGCGGTGCGTAGGTTGGCGCCGATCAGGCCCATCGCCGCCAGCGCCTGGGCGTCGCTGAACGGGTTGGCGCGGCGCGACACATAGGCTTCCAGCGCGTGCGTCAGGCTGTCCACGCCGGTGTCCGCGGTGGTGCGCGGCGGCACGCTGAAGGTCAGCTCGTAGTCCACGATCGCCGCCAGCGGCAGCGCGCCCAGCCCGGCGATCAGCATCTTCTCGTCGTGTTCGTGGTCGGTGATGACGGTGAAGCGGGTGGCCTCGCTGCCGGTGCCGGCGGTGGTGGGAACGGCGATCACCGGCAATGCTGCGCGGTCGGCGGCATGCGGCACCTTGTAGGCGCGCATCGGCTGGTCGCCGGCGGCCAGGATCGCCATGGCCTTGGCGGTGTCGATCGGGCTGCCGCCACCGAAGCCGATCAGGCAGTCGTACTGGCCGGCCCGCAACACCGCGGCACCGGCCGCGATGACCGTGTCGGTCGGTTCGGGAACGGTGTCGCTGAACACCGTCGCGGCGATGCCGGCGTTCTGCAGCGGGTCGAGGCAGCGGCGCAGCAGGCCGGAGCTGACCATGAACGGGTCGGTCACCACCAGCGGGCGCGACAGGCCGAACTTCGCCAGCACATCGGCGATCTCGGCCACGCTGCCGCCGCCGACGAGCATGAACCGTGGGGAAACGAGTTGGAACGGCGTTGCGGTCATCTGGTGGCCCTGTCGGTTTGTGCCGGCGCAGTCGCAAGACTGAGGCTTAACATGGAGACCCGGGGAAAGATAAAGCGGCACGCTGGCGGTCGGGGTGGCTGGCGGGCGTTCGCCGGAAACGCCGTTCCGCTTGGACAAAGGCGAGTTTGCCACCGTGCCTGACACGGCCGGTAATGTCGCCGGCGCTACGGGGCGCCGCGCGACGACATCGCCCTGGATACATTCATCGTTGCCGGCCTCGACCACGCGGTGAAGCTCACCCAATTTGTAACCGACCTGCTGTCGTCTTCGCGCGCAGGAAGGGTGACGCTGCGCTTACCCATCCTACGGCGCCGGGGCGCTACTCTGCTGTTTGCTAGCCGGCTGTCGCCGCGACCCGCGTCCGCCGCTCGGCATACAGCGCCAGGCGCCGGGCCGCGGCGGGCGAGGTGGCGTGGACGCCTTCCACCTCGGCGGCGTCAGGCAGCTTCTCGGCGTGGTGGCAGGCGGTCATGTGCGCCGCACCGATGCCGTCCAGCGCCGGGGTGCGCAGCGGCGGGTCTTCGCGCAGGCAGATGTCGGTGACGAAGGGGCAGCGGGTGTTGAAGCGGCAGCCGTCGGGCGGGTTCATCGGGCTGGGCACGTCGCCGCCGGCCACCTGGCGCGCGGTGCGACGGTGCGGGTCCGGGCGCGGGATGGCGGCCAGCAAGGTGCGGGTGTAGGGGTGCAGCGGGCGGGCGAACAGGTCGTCCTTGGCGGCGATCTCGACGATCTTGCCGAGGTACATCACCGCCACTCTGTCCGCCATGTGCTTCACCACCGCCAGGTCGTGGGCGATGAACAGGTAGGACAAGCCGAGCCGCGCCTGCAGGTCCTTCAGCAGGTTCACCACCTGCGCCTGGATCGACACGTCCAGCGCCGACACCGGCTCGTCGCACACCACCAGTGCCGGTTCCACCGCCAAGGCCCGCGCGATGCCGATGCGCTGACGCTGGCCGCCGGAGAACTCGTGCGGGTAGCGCTGCGCGTGGTAGCTCGCCAGCCCGACCAGCCCGAGCAACTGGTTGACGCGGGCGCGGCGGGACATGGCGTCGCCGATCTCGTGCACGATCAGCGGCTCCTCCAGGATGTCGCCGACGGTCATGCGCGGGTTGAGGCTGGCGAACGGGTCCTGGAACACGATCTGCATCCGCCGGCGCAGGCGGCGCAACCGCTGGCCCTGCATGTCGGTGATGTCGGCGCCCTCGAAGCGCACGATGCCGGACGACGGCTCGATCAGGCGCAGCACCAGCCGCGCGGTGGTGGACTTGCCGCAGCCCGACTCGCCGACGAGAGCAAGAGTCTCGCCGCGGAACAGCTTGAAGCTGACGCCGTCCACCGCGCGCACCTGGCCGACCGTCCTGGCCATCACCAGGCCGCGTTTGACCGGATAGTGCTTGGCCAGGTTCTCGACTTCCAGCAGCGGGCCGCCGGTGCGGTCGACGCCGCTCATCGGGCCGGCTCCACGATGGCTTCGACCGGCGCGCGCAGGCAGGCGACCTCGTGCGCGTCGCTGAGCGGGCGCAGCTGCGGGTCGATCTTTTCGCACTCACCGGCGGCGAACACGCAGCGCGGATGGAAGCGGCAGCCGGACGGCAGCGCGAACGGCGGCGGCACCGCGCCCTCGATCGCCAGCAGCCGCTCCTGCGTCGCCTCCAGCTTGGGGATGCTGCCCAACAGGCCAAGCGTGTAGGGGTGCTGCGGGTCGTCGAAGATGTCGATGCCGGAGGAGCGTTCGACCACCCGGCCGGAATACATCACCGCCACCTCGTCGGCCATCTCGGCCACCACGCCCAGGTCGTGGGTGATCAGGATGATCGCCATGCCGGATTCCTGCTGCAGGTCGCGCAGCAGGTCCAGGATCTGCGACTGCACGGTCACGTCCAGCGCGGTGGTAGGCTCGTCGGCGATCAGCAGGTCGGGGTCGCAGGCCAGCGCCATGGCGATCATCACGCGCTGGCGCATGCCACCGGACATCTGGTGCGGGTACTCGTCGAAGCGGCGCGCCGGGGCGGGGATGCGCACGCGGTCCAGGGCGGCGACGGCGCGCGCCTTCAGCTCGGCCGCGCTCGCGCGACGGTCATGCGCGCGCATCGCCTCGGTGATCTGGTCGCCCACGGTGAACACCGGGTTCAGGCTGGTCATCGGCTCCTGGAAGATCATCGCGATGCGGCTGCCGCGAATGCCGCGCATGGCTGCTGGCGACAGGCCCAGCAGGTCCTGGCCGTCGAACATCACCCGCCCGGCGGCGATCCTGCCAGGCGAGGGCACCAGCCGCATCAGCGAAAGCGACAGCACCGACTTGCCGCAGCCGCTTTCGCCGACGATGCCCAGCGTCTTGCCGCGCCCCACCGACAGCGACACCCCGTCGACTGCGGCGATGTCGCCGGCGCCGGTGCGGAAGACGGTGCGCAGGCCCTCGATCGAAAGCAAATCGGTCATGTTGTCCTGAAGGTCGAGGGAAATCATTAACGTGCCGTTACGCCATGAAACTGTCCCCTGACAGCCGGGAAGCGTCAAGCCGTGATCGCCCTGCATCTGTTGACCGGTCAGCCCGGGTATGCGAATGAACGTTCGTTCGCAAGGAGCCGACGACATGGACGAGGCTGTGGTGCCCACCCGGGAGCGCATCGTGCAGGCGGCCATGGCCTGTTTCGCCCGCAGCGGCTTTCACGGCGCGTCAATGCAGCAGATCTGTGCGGAGGCGCATGTCAGCCCCGGCGCCCTGTATCGCCACTTCCCCGGCAAGGACACCATCATCGCCGCCATCGCTCTCGCCGAGCGCACCCGCCACGCGGCGTTCTTCGACAGCATGGTCAGTGCCGACGACCCGGTGGAGGCCCTGGTCGGCGTCGGCATCGGCTGCCTGGAGGCGATGCTGGCCGGCGACACCAACGTGCTGTCCGTCGAGATCACCGCCGAGGCGATCCGCAACCCGGACATCCGCGAGAGCTTCATGTGCAACGCCCGCGAGGCGCGGGAAACCATGATCGCCGCCATGCGCCGCGGCCAGGACCGCGGGCTGGTCGATCCGGCGCTGGATGTCGAGGCGGCCTGCGACCTGATGATGGCGATGGGTGACGGGCTGATCGCGCATCAGGCGCTGAACCCGGGCATGTCGCCGACCCGCTTCCGCCCGGTGCTGGAGACGATGGTGCGCCGACTGTTCCGCCCGCCCTCGCCGGCGCGGCCATGAGGCACCTGTTGCTGGCCTTGCTGCTGGTCGCGGGTCCGGCGGCGGCACAGCCCGCGGCCTCCGGCCCCAAGCCGCCGGCGGTCAGCGTCGTTCGCGCCGACACCGGCACCCTGGTCGACAGCGTGGTGCTGAACGGCACCCTGGTGGCGCGCGAGGAGGTGCTGGTCAACGCCCAGGTCGACGGCCTGCCGATCCTGGAAATCCTGGCCGAGGAGGGCGACACCGTGCGGCAGGGACAGCTGCTGGCCCGGCTTTCGCACGAACAGCTCGACACCAATCTGGCGCAGAACGCCGCCCAGATCGCCCGTGCCGCCGCCGCCATCGCTCAGCAGCGCAGCGCCATCGTCGAGGCGCAGGCCAACTTGGCGCAGGCCGACGCGGCGTTTGCCCGCACCCGCGAGCTGGTCGGCTCCGGCATCGCGTCCCGCGAAATTTACGACCAGCGCCAGGCCGCCGCGCGCGGGGCGGCGGCACGCCTCACGCTCGCCGACAGCGCGTTGCTGGTGGCGCAGGCCGACAGCAGGCTCGCCGAGGCGCAGAAGAACGAGCTGCTGGTGCGCCTGGCCCGCACCGAGATCCGCAGCCCGGTGGCCGGGCGGATCAGCCGCCGCGTCGCCCGCCAGGGCGCGGTGGTGTCGATGGCCGGCGACCCGCTGTTCCGCATCGTCGAGGCTGGCGACATCGAGCTGGATGCCGACGTGCCGGAAACCCAGCTGGCCAGGCTGCGGGTCGGCCAACCGGCGGTGGTGACGGCGGACGGCGACCGGCCCGCGCGGGTGCGGCTGGTGGCGGCCGAGATAAACCGCGCCAGCCGGCTGGGCCGGGTTCGCATCGCCATCGGTCGCAACGACGGCCTGGTGATCGGCGCCTTCGCCTCCGCCCGCGTCGAGGTGGCGCGGCGGACCGGCGTGCGGGTGCCGCTGTCGGCCGTGCTGTTCCAGCTGGACGGCCCGCGCGTGCAGGTGGTGGCCGACAACCTGGTGCAGACCCGCGCCGTCACCATCGGCCTGCGCGCCGGGCGCATGGTCGAGGTGACGCAGGGCTTGGCCGACGGCGAGACGGTGGTGTCGATCTCCGGCACCTTCGTGCGCCAGGGCGACCGGGTGACGCCTGTCGCGGCCACGGTCCAGAAGGGCGGCTGAGCCATGGCGCTGAACATCTCGGCCGCCGCGATCCGCCGGCCGCTGCCGTCCATTGTGCTGTTCGTGGTGCTGATGGTGCTGGGCAGCTTCGGCTTCCACGCGCTGCCGATTACCCGCGCACCCAACATCGACGTGCCGGTGGTGTCCGTCACCGTCACCCAATCGGGCGCGGCACCGGCCGAGCTGGAGGCGCAGGTCGCCAAGCGGATCGAGGACGCGGTGGCCGGCATCAACGGCGTCAAGCACATCTCCACCAGCATCACCGACGGACGCGCGGTCACGGCGCTGGAATTCCGGCTCGAGGTGGGCGTCGACCGCGCCGTCAGCGACGTGCGCGACGCGGTGGCGAAGGTCCGCGCCCAGTTGCCGCGCACCGTCGACGAGCCGATCGTGGCGCGCATCGACGTGGTGGGTCAGGCGATCCAGACCTTCGCCGCCACCGCCCGCGGCATGACCCTGGAACAACTGTCCTGGTCCATCGACGACGTGGTGCTGCGCGAGCTGCAGGGTGTCGCCGGCATCGGCCGGGTCGAGCGGCTGGGGGGCGTGAGCCGCGAGGTCCACGTCAGCCTGGACCCGGCGCGGATGGCCGCCCTGGGCATCACCGCCGGCGACGTGAACACCCAGCTGCGCGCCACCAGCGTCGACCTGGCCGGCGGGCGCGGCATGGCCGGCGGGCAGGAGCAGTCGATCCGCACCCTGGCCGGCGCGCGCGACATCGCTACGCTGGAGGCCACCCGCATCGTGCTGCCCGGCGGGCGGGCGGCGCGGCTGTCCGACATCGCCGCGATCACCGGCAGCTTCGAGGAGCCGCGGCTGTTCGCGCGCATGAACGGCGACACCGAGGTGGTCAGCTTCGCCGTCTACCGGGCCAAGGGCGCCAGCGACGTGAGCGTGGCGGAAAGCGTGGCCACCCGGCTGGCGCAGGTGGCCGCGTCCAACCCCGCCGTGACGTTCAGCCTGATCGACGACAGCGTGCGGTCCACCTACGGCAGCTACATTTCGGCGATGGAAGCGCTGATCGAGGGTTCGGTGCTGGCGACCGTGGTGGTGTTCCTGTTCCTGCGTGACTGGCGGGCAACGTTGCTGGCAGCGGTGGCTTTGCCGCTGTCCGTGATCCCGGCGTTCGGCGCGATGGAGCTGATGGGGTTCAGCCTGAACTTCGTCAGCCTGCTGGCGATCACCCTGGTGACCGGCATCCTGGTCGACGACGCCATCGTCGAGATCGAGAACATCATCCGCCACATCCGCATGGGCAAGCGTCCGTACGAGGCGGCGATGGAGGCGGCCGATGAGATCGGCCTGGCGGTGATCGCCATCACCCTGACCATCGTCGCGGTGTTCGCGCCCGTGAGCTTCATGAGCGGCATCGCCGGACAGTATTTCAAGCAGTTCGGCCTGACCGTGGCCGCCGCCGTGCTGGTTTCGCTGCTGGTGGCGCGGCTGATCACGCCGATCATGGCCGCCCACCTGCTGCGCCCGCTGGCCCCGGAGCCTGACGCCGGTGGGCCGGTGCGGCGGGCCTACCTGGCGGTGCTGGGTGCCACGCTGAACCATCGCTACCTGACGATGCTGGGCGGCGTGGCGCTGTTCGGGCTGTCGATCTGGTCGACCACGCTGCTGCCGACCGGCTTCATCCCGCCGCAGGACGCCGCCCGCATCGTGGTGTCCGTGGAACTGCCCCCGGGAGCCACCCTGGACGACACCGCCGCCCGCACCGACGCGGTCGCCCGCAGCCTGCGCGCGATCCCGGAGGTGACCGACGTGGTGACCTTCGGCGGCAAGACGCCGATCGACGTGCGCGAGGTTCGGCGCGCCACCATGATCGTCAACCTGACCCATAAGTCCGCCCGCGCCCGCACCCAGAAGCAGATCGAGGGCGAGGTTGCCACGCGGCTGTCCGACATCCCCGACATCCGCGGCTTCTACGTCAACGACCGCGGCGAGCGCGAGCTGTCGGTCACGTTGCTGGGTGACGAGCCGGTGGCGCTGGACCAGGCGGTGGCGGCGCTTGAGTCGCAGATGCGCGCCCTGCCCGGCTTCGCCAACGTCGCTCCCAGCGCCGGCATCGACCGCCCGGAGCTGCGCATCACCCCGCGGCCGGACCAGGCCAGCCGCTTCGGCATCACCACGGACGCCATATCCGAGGCGGTCCGGATCGCCACCCTGGGCGACGTGGACGCCAACCTGGCGAAGTTCCGCGACGGCGACCGGCTGATCCCGATCCGCGTGCAGGCTGACCTGGCGCTGCGCACCGACCCGCAGGCGATCGCGGCACTGCCGATCTCCACGCCGGCCGGCGTTCCGGTGCCGCTGGAAGCGGTGGCGGACGTGGCGATGGCGCAAAGCGCGTCGTCGGTCGAGCGTTACGACCGGGTGCGTCGGGTGGTGCTGGGCGCCGACCTGTCCAGCGGGCTGCCGCTGGGTGCCGCCCTCGCCCAGCTGTATGCGTTGCCGGCCGCGAAGTCGCTGCCCGCCGGCGTGCGGCTGCAGAACAGCGGCGACGCCGAGATCATGGGCGAGGTGTTCCAGGGTTTTGCGACCGCCATGGGCGCCGGGCTGATGATGGTGCTGGCGCTGCTTATCCTTTTACTCGGCAGCGTGTTCCAGCCGCTGACCATCCTGCTGTCGCTGCCGCTATCGCTGGGCGGCGTCATCCTGGCGCTGCTGCTGACCGGGCAGCCGGTCAGCCTGCCGGTGGCGATCGGCATCCTGATGCTGATGGGGGTGGTGACCAAGAACGCCATCATGCTGGTGGATTTCGCCGTCGAGGCGCAGGCCGCAGGCATGCCGCGCCGCATGGCCGTGCTGGAGGCCGGGCGCAAGCGGGCACGGCCGATCGTGATGACCACGGTCGCCATGGTCGCCGGCATGGTGCCGAGCGCGCTCGGCCTCGGCGACGGCGGCGAGTTCCGTGCGCCGATGGCGATCGGGGTGATCGGCGGGCTGATCGTGTCGACCGTGCTGTCGCTGGTGTTCGTGCCCAGCGTCTACACGGTGATGGATGACCTTTCTTCCTTTGTCGCACGCCAGTTCCGCCGGCTGCTGACGCCGCGTGATGCGGCGTTGCTGCCCGATGCGGCCAAGGCTACGAAGCTGCGATCGACTCAGCCTGCTGAATAAGGTTCCGCCATGCCGCTCCCTCTACCCCTCGACCGCGGCATCTTCGGCCGGCTGCGCCGTGACACCGGCGCGCTTTGGGACGGCTACGTGAGGCACCGCTTCGTGCTCGGCATCGGCGACGGCTCGCTGCCGGCACCGGCATTCCAGCACTTCCTGCGTCAGGATTATCTGTTCCTGATCCAATTCGCCCGCGCCTACGCCCTGGCGGGCTATAAAAGCACCTCGCTGGCCGACCTGCGCGAGGCGGCGTCGTCGATGTCGGCCATCGTGGACGTGGAGATGCCGCTGCACATTGCCTATTGCGCGCGATGGGGCGTGAGCGAGGCGCAGATGGAGGCCGAGCCGGAGGCCCTGGAGACCATTGCCTACACCCGCTTCGTGCTGGAGACCGGCCTTGCCGGCGACCGGCTGGACCTGGAAGCCGCCCTGGCACCCTGCGTGGTCGGCTACGGCGAGGCGGTGGAGCGCCTGCTTGCCGGCGTCCCCCTTGTCGCCGGCAATCCTTACGCGACCTGGATGGAAGCTTATGCCTCCGACGACTACCGCGCCGTGGCATCGGCCGCCATCGACCGGCTGGACCGGCTCTGGCTGGCGCGCGGCAGCGAGGCCCGCTATCCCGCGTTGCTGGCCGCCTTCAGTGCCGCCACCCGGCTGGAAACCGCGTTCTGGGAAATGGGCTGGGTCGCCGCTTGACCCGTCTGAACCTGAGTGTCACGGACACGCCGCCGCCGGACGCCTTCGAGGCGGTCTGGCAGCCGATGGTGCGTTTCAGCGAGAGCAAGGTCGGGCCGGCGAACGTCCGCATGCTCGCCGTGCTGCTGTCCGACCCTTCGACGAATGAGGTCATCGGCGGCCTGTGGGGACGGACGTTCTGGGGCGTCTGCCACATCGACGTGATGTTTGTTCCCGAAGCGGAACGCGGTGCCGGACTGGGCGCACGTGTCATGGCCGCCGCCGAGGAAGAAGCCACGCGCCGCGGGTGCCGGCTGGTCCATCTGGACACCTACGAGTTCCAGGCCCGGCCGTTCTACGAGAAGCTGGGCTACACCGTGTTCGGCCAGCTGGACGGACCGCCGCCGATATATCCCAGGTACTACATGCACAAGCACCTGGAAGAACCTTCGCAG
>JAABUT010002988.1_pt1 | contig 15227 bp, 20 predicted proteins | sample 5559281 | NCBI WGS metagenome assembly JAABUT01 (sample SAMN10711880, study PRJNA513359) | rock metagenome | isolation source: Antarctica rocks | place: Antarctica: Victoria Land, Ricker Hills nord | collected 2016-01-04 | reverse complement strand
CGGTTCGCTTCCCGCAGTTTCAGCGCATCGTAAATCGGTCGCAGCGCTCGGATGGTGATCGCTAGAATGTCGCGCATTGCATAGAGGCCAAGCGGCTTGTTGTGGATCTTCGTTCGAGCCGAAAGCTCGTGGAGTGCTTTCTCGGCGTCCTTTGGCTCGCCCTTGTGAACGCCTCCGGCTGTGTTAGCCACGTATCGGATATATTGAGCTATCGATATGGTCTTACCGTCCACGGCTTTGACGGGGACCGTTATGAAACGGTCGAGGTTCATCCGAACAATCTTCATCGACGGAAACTGTGACGCTGGTGAATAGGGATCGATGCTCTGCACTGTCATCATGTGACCAGCCATCGACTCAGCATCTCTCGTAACGTCAAAGGTATGAACGACCTCGAACACAACCTTATGCCCAACGTTCTTATTGCCCTTGCTTAGCAAGCGGTCCAGAAGCAGGTGCCTGAGGAGGCCTGATGCGCGCAAGAGCGATTTCTCAGTGTTCTCAGCCAAGCATGTCTCCATTTCCTCGAAGTCCATACAGAACACTTCTTGGTCGGAATACACGCTAAACTTCCCCTGCTAGCCGGCCACCATCCTTATCGGCGGCCGCTTGTCCTTCCCCTTGGGGAGAGGAAGCTCGGCCTGACGAGGATCTTGCACTTCGATCATGGGCTTGCAAAGCCGGCCGGAGAGCATCAGGAAGTGTGGGGCGGTCCGGGGGCGAGACCGTAGCGAACTGGTATGCCATCGGATCGTCGCGCGTCCCCCGACACGTTCGGATGCGGGCACCCCACACTTCCTGATGCTTTCCATATACCGCCGCGCGGCGGCCTGGCCTTCGGCCATCACCACGACGGGCACGGCGATGGCGCCGGGGAGGGCAGGGACGTGCGCATCGGGAACGATCAGGTCATGCGCCATCGCCGGCCTCCGCCAGGTATTCCGCGGCACGCAGGATCCGCACACCGCGCCAGGGGTGAAGCACCAAAAGGTCCCCGTCGCTGCTGACGATCCGGTCCGCACCAGACGCCAGGGCCAGCTCCAGGTATTTGTTGTCCTTGGCGTCGCGGCAGTCGACTACGGGCACCGTTGGCGTGAAGCGGACGCCGAGCGCAAGCAGCTGGCTTACCAGTGTCAGCCGACGGTCAGGGTCGATGAAACCCGCCAGTCCCGGCCGGTGCAGGACGTCCAGCAGTTCGGCCAGCACCGGTTCCGACACCGCCACCTGGTCCGTCCGCAGCGCGTGGCCCGCTGCCTGGGCTGGAATGCCGGCGCGACGGAAGGTGGCGCTGACGAGCGTGGAAGCGTCAAAAACGATCACGCCGTCGGCGGCGCGTCCCGGCGCTCGGTGTTGTAAGCCGCAAGCTCCGCCTCAAGGATCTCGTCAGTCAAGCCACGCCGTTCAGCTTCGGCCGCGATCGCGTCCATGGTCTCGAACAGGCGCTCGACGCTGGCGGGCTCCAGCATCCGGCTGACCATGCGCCCGGCCAGCGCCCGTGTGACCGCATCGTTCAACGCGGGCGCAACGCTGGCGTCGACGGGGATCGGGACGTCCACGGTGGCGGTGTCGGGCATGCGGCAGAGTCTACGCCCGCAGGGCCTCAGGGCAAGGCAGAATATGTGATAAAGGACATTATCAGGCATGAAACAGGGGCGGCGGAATCGGGCTTACCGAAGCATATTAATCCGGGAAGAGTGATTCCCGGAGGGAATGAGATGCCAGTAAGGCAGCTGATCGTGATGCTGTTGTTCGTTGTCATGTGCTCGCCCGCGCAAGGCGAAGGAGCCGGCGCCACAGACAATGAGCTATTCGCCGGCTATTGCTTCGGCATGCTCCAAACGATGGATCAACAATCTCAGTTTGTGAAAGACACCACCCTCCGGTTTAGGAACTACCTCGTTGCCCGTGGTGCTCTCGGCAACCCACAGCGCACGCAAGCCGGCTCGGGTGTTTTGATAGCTATAGGTAGGGGCCAGGCAGAGAGCCGGCAGTGCATGCGGACATGCTATGACGATCCAACCATGAATGGTGATGCGCAGCGCGCTTGCACGCACCAAAATCAAGCGTGTCAGCGCGGATTGCGGTGCTTCATGCCCGACGCTCTACCGTTCTAGTGGATAAAACCTCACGGAAGAGTCCCGCTAAAAGCGAGAAGTTCTTCCATTTTCGGCCAATGGTTGGGGTACCTTCCGTTAGATGTTATCCACTAGATCGGCCCGGCTTTCCATAACGTCCAATCCGCGACTGGCCGCCCATCAGTCCCACATCTCCACAATCCCATCCGGGATGAAGTCCTGCCACGGCATGCGCTGCGTCACCGTCAGGCCGGCCGGCATCTGCGCGTGCAACTCCGCCAGCGTTTCCGCCACCAGCGCCCCGGGCAGGTACTTGCCGCCTTGGTAATCCAGGGTGTGCGCACGGGCTGTGAACTGGTCAGGGTGGTCAGGGTCGGCCTCTGACACCAACCATGCCAGCTGAACACCGCGATCTGCGGCATTGTCCTGCAGGGTCTGAGCATCACGACGGGTCAACACTGCATCGCCAGAGTCCACAGGATGGCCTACTGCCCGACGCCGCGCGCCAGCAGGTTGCGCACCGTCATGGCGTGCCACGTACAACAGAGGTGGCTCGGCGGATCTGAACAGGGTGTTGAGTGGATTGTCTGCCTGAAGGCGGCCAGGATGGCGGCGATCAGGAGAGACGATGAGCAAAAGACCGAGGCGGGAACTGTCCAGCCCCCAAAGAGTGGTCCATGCAAAGTGTTAGTGCAGCATGGCAACGGGCGGCTGATTTGAGCCGGTTGAACCTGGATTGCCGGGCAGCATAGCCACTCCCAACACGATGACCTCCGGCGCAGGCGGCCGATAGCCCAACGATGAGTGTGGACGTATGGTGTTGTCGTGCACGCGCCATTGCTCGATCAGCACCTTGGCTTCGGCGAGCGTGTTGAACACCTCGGCGTTCAGCAGTTCGTCGCGCAGCTTGCCGTTGAAGCTTTCCACATAGCCGTTTTCCCACGGGCTGCCCGGCTCGATGAAGGCCGTCTTGGCACCAACGCCGTTGATCCAGCCCTTCACCGCCGTGGCCACGAACTCCGGTCCGTTGTCTGAACGGATACAGCCAGGCGTGCCCCGCGCGATGAACAGGTCGGCCAGCACCTCGATCACGTCAGCTGACCCCAGCTTACGACCAACCCGGATCACCAAGCACTCGCGGGTGAACTCGTCCACGACGTTCAGCAGGCGGATTTTGCGCCCGTCCCGCGTGCGGTCTTCGACGAAGTCGTAAGCCCACACATGGTTCGCCCGCTCCGGCCGCAGGCGCACGCAGGAACCATCGTTGAGCCATAGCCGGCCGCGTTTCGGCTGACGTGCGGGCACTTTCAGGCCTTCACGGCGCCAGATGCGTTCAACGCGCTTGTGGTTGCAGTGCCAGCCTTCAGCCCGCAGCAAGGCCGTCACCCGACGGTAGCCGTAGCGCCCATGCTGCCGCGCCCAGGCAATGATTGCGGCTGTCAGCGCCGCTTCGTCGTCAGTCGTCTTCGGTGCTTTGCGCTGCGTCGAGCGGTGCTGATCCAGCACCTTGCAGGCAAAACGCTCGGAGACGTCCAGCTTGGCCAAAACGTGCGCAACGCACGCCCGACGACGAGGGGCGCTCAAAAGTTTCCCGAGGCAGCTTCCTTCAGCACCAGCTTCTCCAGCGTCAGGTCAGCCACCGCCCGACGCAAGCGCCCATTCTCTTGCTCCAGGACCTTCAACCGTTTCACCTGATCCAGCTTCAAACCGCCAAACTCAGCACGCCAGCGGTAGTAGGTCGCCTCCGTCACCCCAATCGTCCGCACCGCGTCAACCACTGGCTTGTCTTGACCAACCAGCACCTCAACCTGACGCAACTTGGCGACAATCTCCTCCGGCTTGTGATGCTTGCGCGCCATCCCAGTCCCCTTCCGCGTGCCCCCGGCCTCTCATAGCCGGTGGCTCACTCCTAAGGGGTCAGGTCATCACGACGTCGCCGGCGGCCACGACTTTCAGCATCCGCTGCAGCTGGCGCCGGTCGGCCTGCGCGCCACTGGCCTTTTCGCGATAGACTTTGGCGCATCCCTCGGCGCGGAGCTGATCGAGCTGGGCGTCGAGCGTCTGGCCATAGGTGCTGACGCGGGCGTATCCCAGGTGGCGAATTTCTGGTTTAGTTTCGATCATATCTTCTGCAAACGCTAACCCATTGGCAGCGCTCGTGCTAGAGTTTTTTGCAAAAGTCTTGCAGACCGTGTGAAAACTCGGCCGGGTGGATTCCGGTGCGGCGACGGAGCGGGTAGAATCCCGCCATGGCGCACATCTCTGGTCACGACCGATCGCAGACCCTGCTGTTCCCGGAATCGGTGGACGACTATGTCGGCTCCGACAACCCGGTGCGGTTCATCGACGCGTTCGTGGACGGGTTGGACCTTGCGGCCGCCGGGTTCGTCGGGGTCGACGCGAAGCCAATGGGCCGGCCGGGCTACGCGCCCGCTGATCTGCTCAAGCTCTACATCTATGGCTACCTGAACCGGATACGCTCGAGCCGCCGGTTGGAAGCCGAGACACACCGCAACATCGAGGTGATCTGGCTGTTGCGGCACCTGAAGCCCGACTTCAAGACCATCGCCGACTTTCGACGCGACAACCGCGTCGCGTTCAAACCGATCTTCCGCGAGTTCGTGCTGCTGTGCCGGCAACTTGACCTGTTCGGGCGCGAGCTGCTGGCTATCGACGGCACGCGGCTCAAGGCCGTCAACAACAAGGACCGCAACTTCACCCGGTCCGCGCTCGAGCAGTTCATCAGCAAGGCTGACGAATGCCTGGCCGGCTATTTGCGGCGGCTCGATGACGGCGACGTTGAGGAAGGCGGAACGGGCGGCAGTTCGCGCGTGCCAAACCTTGCCGAGAAGATCGAGGCAATCCGGACCAAGCGCGACCGTCTCCGGTCCTTGCTGGAGAGCCTTGACCGCACCGGTGAGAGCCAGATCTCGCTCACCGATCCTGACAGCCGGGCGATGGCGGCGCACACGCGTGTTGCGGTCGGCTACAATGCGCAGATCGCGGTGGATGCCAAGCACAAGCTGATCGTCGAGCAGGCCGTGACCAACCAGGTGCTCGATCTGGGGTTGCTGACGCAAACGGCAGAGCCAGCTCGCGCGATCCTCGGCGTCGCACAAATCAACGTTGTCGCCGACCGCGGTTACTTCAAGTTTGAGGACATCGAGGCTTGCGAGGCGGCAGGGATGACGCCGTATGTCCCCAAGCCGCAACGCGGATCGGCGGTGCGCGAAGGCTTCTTTGCCAAGGATGAGTTCCGCTACGACCCAGCTGAGGACGTGTATGTCTGCCCAGCGGGCGAGCGGCTCGGGCACAAGTACGAGAGCAAGTCGCGGGACCTGACGAAAATCGATTACAGCAACCGGGCGGCGTGCCTGACGTGTGCCCTGCGGCCACGATGCACCAACAGCTTCCGCCGGGTCTCGCGATTGGAGAACGAGGCCGTGCTGGACCGCATGGCCGCTCGCCTGAAGGCCCGGCCTGAGATCCTGGACCGCCGCCGTGATACCGTCGAGCATCCGTTTGGCTCCATCAAGCAATGGATGGGCCAGGGTGCGTTTCTCATGAAAGGGCTGGAGAACGTGCGGGCGGAGTTCAGCCTCACGGCGCTGGCCTACAACATGCGGCGCGTCATCAACATCCTCGGGGTCAAGGCCATGATCGCAGCCGTCCGAACGTGAAAGCAGGTGCGTTCCCGGCCAGCCACGGCATGGGGACGACACTCGGCACCACGGCGGACAGATCCCGCCTCAACCCGTAACGGCAACAGACGACTCTCGCCAGGCGTATGCCGCCGCTCGTGCGCTTGCTCAAGCCGAGTTTTCACACGGTCTGCTTGAGTTCTGAACGCCCCATTTCCATTGACATAAATTCTGTGTCTCTACATAAATGGAGATATGGAGAAGATTTACGCTATCGCCGCTCTGGCAGCACTCGCGCAGGAAACCCGCCTCGACATCTTCCGTCTGCTGGTGGAGGCCGGCACTGAGGGGATACCGGCTGGCCAAATTGGCGAAAAGCTCGGGCTGCCAAGCGCCACGCTGTCGTTTCACCTGAACCAACTCAAGCACGCCCACCTAGTGAAATTTCGGCGGGAAAGCCGGTCGCTCATCTACACGGCCGAATATCCCGTGATGAATGACCTGCTGGCCTACCTCACAGAGAACTGCTGCCGAGGCGACACTGCCGCGTGCGGCCTCGCTGCCTGCGAACCTACAACCGCAAAGAAGGAGGAACGTCATGAAGCGCCTGCACGTGCACGTGTCCGTCGATGATCTCGCCACGTCGGCCCGGTTCTACAGCACGCTGTTCGCAGCGGAGCCGACGGTTACAAAACCTGACTACGTGAAATGGATGCTCGACGATCCGCGCGTCAACTTCGCGATCTCGACCCGCAGCGGAAAGTCTGGTCTGGATCACCTGGGGATTCAGGTCGAGACGCAGGACGAGTTGCACGAGGTCTATGACCGGCTGCAACAGGCTGACCGGCCCGTGCTCGATGAAGGAGCCGCGACCTGCTGTTACGCGCAGTCGGAAAAATCCTGGATCACCGATCCGCAGGGGCTGTCCTGGGAGACCTTCCTGACCTCAGGCGAGAGCACGGTCTATGGCGACAGCGCCGATCTCGGCCTGATCCGGGTTGCGTCGGCCGCCTGCTGCACGATCGAGACCCCACAAAATGCATGCTGTGCGCCGAAGCCCGAGCTTGCCGCAGCTGCCGCGTGCTGTGGGCCGAAGGCAGACTCGCATGTCTGAGCGCATCTACAACGTGCTGTTTCTCTGCACCGGCAACACGGCACGATCGATCCTTGCCGAGGGTATTCTACGCAAAGCAGGACAGGGACGTTTCCAGGCGTTCTCCGCCGGTAGTTTTCCGAAGGGCACGGTCAACCCACTGGCCTTGAAGGTGCTCGAAAGCTACGACTGCCCGACCGACAACATGCGCTCGAAAAGCTGGCAAGAGTTTGCCGAGCCGGGCGCACCGGTGATGGATTTCGTGTTCACGGTCTGCGATCAAGCGGCCGGCGAAGTCTGCCCGGTTTGGCCTGGTCAGCCGATGACGGCGCATTGGGGGATTGATGATCCTGCGGCCGTTGAAGGGCTGGAGATCATGAAGGAAGCCGCTTTCGTGAAAGCATTCCGCTACCTCCAGAGTCGTATCACGTTGTTTACCAGCCTGCCACTCGCCGGCATCGATAAGATGGCGCTTGGCGCCAAGCTGCGCGAAATCGGCCAGGGTGAAGGTTCAACCTTTGGCCGCTCCCAGGCGAGCTGATGGCGGGGTTTGATCTTCCCCGTCGCGTTGCGGCCGAAGTGCTGGGAACAGCGCTGTTGGTTGCAACTGTGGTGGGCTCGGGCATTATGGCCGAAACCCTGACCAAGGATGTGGCCCTGGCTTTGCTCGGCAACACGATCGCGACCGGCGCGATGCTGGTGGTGCTGATCACGATCCTCGGACCAATCTCGGGCGCGCATTTCAACCCTGCCGTCTCGCTCGTGTTCGCCATCAAGGGCGACCTCGCGCGGCCTGACGCGCTACTCTATACCGCAGCACAGATCGCCGGCGGCATCATCGGCACGGCCGCCGCACACCTGATGTTCGCCCTGCCGATCATCACGACTTCCGAGCATGCCCGCACCGGCAACGCGCAGTGGTTTGCCGAGTGGGTGGCAACCTTCGGCCTCGTGGTCACCATCCTCGCCGGCATCCGCTTCGCGCATGCGGCGGTGCCCTGGCTGGTCGGCCTTTACATCACGGCGGCTTACTGGTTCACCGCCTCGACCTCGTTCGCCAATCCGGCGGTGGCGATCGCCCGATCGTTGACCAACACGTTTTCAGGCATTCGGCCGATCGATCTGCCAGGCTTTATCGCGGCCCAGATCACCGGCGCCGTCTGCGCCTTGGTGCTCGTGGGCTGGCTGCTGCGAACGCCGGCCGGCGCCGTCACCCCTATCAAGGCTGAGGCGCAGCTGTGAACGTCACGATCTACCACAACCCGACCTGCGGCACGTCGCGCAACACGCTGGCGATGATCCGCGCCACCGGCACCGAGCCGACCGTCATCGAATATCTCAGGACACCGCTGACGCGCGATGAATTGCGCGGCCTGGTGCGGCGCATGGGCGTGAGGCTGCGCGACATCCTTCGTCAGAAGGGAACGCCCTATGCCGAGCTCGGACTCGACGACCCGACGCTGTCCGACGACGCGTTGCTCGATGCGGTCGCGGCGCATCCCATCCTGATCAACCGGCCGATCGTCGCGACATCCAAGGGCGTGCGCCTTTGCCGGCCGTCCGAACAGGTGCTCGACCTGCTCGATGCGGCGCTACCGGCCGACCACGTTAAGGAGAACGGCACGCACGCTGCCGCCCGGCCGGCGTGATGGACGACACGCACCTCGATCGGTCGGAGTTGCCGGCGCTTGATCGCGCGCACTTCCGGGCGCCCGATCAGGCTCGGCTGACAGGCCCGGCATCGTGCCACCCGCCGCGCATCCTGCTGCTGCACGGCTCGCTGCGGCAACGCTCCTATTCGCGCCTGCTGGCCGACGAGGCCGAACGCCTGCTGATCGCCATGGGATGCGAAACGCACCGCTTCGACCCTGCCGGCCTGCCGCTGCCCGACGCCGTCGATCCGTCGCATCCGAAGGTGCAGGAGCTGCGGGCGCTGTCGCTGTGGTCGGAAGGCCAGGTTTGGAGCAGCCCTGAACGGCACGGCACCCTGTCGGGTGTGATGAAATGCCAGATCGACTGGCTTCCTTTGAGCGAAGGCGGTGTGCGGCCGACGCAGGGCCGCACGCTCGCGGTCGTGCAGGTTTCAGGGGGGAAGCCAGTCGTTTAACGCCGTCAACGCCATGCGCCTGCTTGGGCGCTGGATGCGCATGGTCACCATCCCCAACCAGTCGAGCGTGCCGAAGGCCTTTGAGTTGTTCGACGCGGCGGGACGGCTGCCGGCCGGCGCACATTACGAACGTCTGGTCGACGTGTGCGAGGAACTCGTGCGCTTCACCTGGCTCGTCCGCGACAACGCCACCGAGCTGGTCGACCGCTACAGCGAACGCATGGAGAAGGCCGGCAAGGCAGCCGCCGCCACGCGCAGCATCGCCGAAGCCCGAACAGAGTGACATGGCACGCACGGCGTCATCATAAAAGCGTCGTCGTTTCGGCCCTTGGCATCACGCAGACGCTCGCCTGGGCATCGACGTACTACCTGACGGCGGTTTTCACCGATCCGGTGTCGGATGACCTGCGACTTTCGCGCACCTGGTTCTACGGCAGCGTGTCGGCCGCGTTGCTGCTTTCGGGACTGCTCGGCCCTGTCGCTGGGCGCATGATTGACCGCTACGGCGGGCGGGACGTACTGACGGCGACCAACTTGGTCTTTGCCGCCGGCCTGATCTTGCTGTCATTCGCCACTGGCCCGGTTAGCCTGGTCGCGGCCTGGCTGGTGCTGGGAATCGGCATGGGCTTCGGCCTGTACGAGGCGGCGTTCGCGACCGTCGCCGGGCTGTACGGTCGCGACGCGCGCAACGCCATCACCGGCATTACCTTGTTCGCCGGCTTTGCCAGCACGATCGGCTGGCCGCTCAGCGCCGCCCTGATTGATACCTTTGGCTGGCGCGGTGCGCTGCTTGGCTGGACCGCCCTGCACCTGCTGCTCGGGCTGCCGTTCAACCGGCTGCTGGTGCCGCGATCACCGCCGCCGGCGCCCGTCGCGGTGTCACACGAGGCCGCGCCTACCGGCGTGCCCTGGACGATGATCATTCTGGCAAGCGTGTTCGGGGCGACCTGGTTCGTCTCGACGGCGTTGGCAGCACATCTGCCGCGCCTGCTGGAAGCCATGGGGGCGACGCCTGCGGCCGCCATCGCGGCCGGGGCGCTGGTCGGCCCGGCGCAGGTTGCCGCGCGGGTGGCGGAGTTTAGCCTGTTGCGTCGCGCCGCGCCGATCCTCTCGGCTCGCTTGGCGGCGGGTTTGCTGCCGATCAGCGCGGTTCTGCTGGCAACCGTCGGGGCGCCGGCGGCCATACCGTTCGTGCTACTCCACGGCGCCGGAAACGGCATGCTGACGATCGCCCGTGGGGCGTTGCCGCTCGCGCTGTTCGGCGCCACCGGTTACGGCCTGCGCACCGGCCTGTTGGCTGCGCCGGCCCGCATTCTTCAAGGCGGCGCGCCGCTGCTGTTCGGCTTGGTCCTGGACCGCGGCGGGCCGCTTGCGGCGCTGCTGCTGACGGGCTCGCTCACGGGTTTGTCGTTCCTGGCCCTGCTGTTGCTGAAAGCGCCGGCATATGCAGACACGCTGCCGAGTTCTTAAACTCTGCATAGTCACCGACGCCACCCTGCAAAGTTGTTTGTTCGTATCATTGCGGAAAACGGTCGTTTGACAGAGTGATACACTATCTAACGATTTTGTCATTTTCCAAAGTCGGCTGCAGCAACGGTCGTTGATATCCAGCAGTCAACCCTGCCACACTCGGCTTCAATCCTGATCGAAGTGGGCTTCAGTATCCTGCATCGAGTCAAAGCCGACTACGACGTGGCGCACCCAGGGGGCGAGGCATAGCTGACCTGTTTCGTCCCCGGCCAGATAGGACCCAGGATTTAGCCCGCCATGAAGGACCAGCCGAGGGAGCCATCTCACACCGCGACGAGCTTGCTTGCACGCCTGAAAGGCTGGGCGCAGCAGGTGAAGCAAGACGTCGTCGCCCTCTGGCTGGCCGCCCGCGACCCTCGTACTCCCTGGTCTGCGAAGGCTGCCGCAGCAGCCGTCGCCGCCTACGCACTCTCGCCCATTGACCTGATCCCGGACTTCATCCCGGTGCTGGGCTACCTCGACGACGTGATCATCGTGCCACTCGGCATCCTGCTCGCCGTCCGCTTGGTGCCGGCAGACCTCATGGCCGAGTTCCGGGCAGAAGCGGCGCGGCGCGCGAGCCGGCCTACCAGCCGCGCCGGAATCGCCGTAATTGTCGCACTCTGGGCGGCCACAGCGGCGGTGCTGCTTTGGTGGCTTTGGCCTCAGTTCGCACGCTGACCAGAACGGACGTTCAGAGCGTTGAAGCCGGATGTCGCCTGACACCGGCTATGGCAAGCCGCTGCAGCTAACTTTGGAAAGTGACAGGCTGCATCGTGGGTGTTGCGACTCTATCTCTATCTCTGGGTTTGAGTTCATACACTCTGCGTCACCAACGGCTACCCTAGCAGGACGCCACTACTTTACCGCTGCCAACAGCGACGTTGGGTCAGGTCCTGCTAGAGTGGCCACCATGAAGCTTTTGATCGTTGAGGACGAGCCGAAGACCGCCGCCTATCTCAAGAAGGGGTTGGAGGAGAACGGCTTCGTGGCCGACGTTGCCGCTGACGGCGAGACCGGCGCCTACATGGCGCGGCAGGGCGGCTACGAGCTGGTTATCCTCGACGTGATGCTCCCTGGCCAGGACGGCTGGTCGGTACTGCGCGAACTGCGCGAGCGCCGCAACCAGGTCCCGGTGCTGTTCCTGACCGCGCGCGACGGCGTGCCCGATCGGGTGCGCGGGCTTGAGCTTGGCGCCGACGACTACCTCATCAAGCCGTTCGCCTTCTCCGAACTGCTGGCCCGGCTGCGGACCATCCTGCGCCGCGGCGCAGTCCGGCAGCAGACCACGACGCTCCGGGTTGCCGACCTGGAGATCGACGCCGAGCGGCACAAGGCCATCCGGCAGGGCAAGCCGTTGGACCTCACACCGAAGGAGTTCCTGTTGCTGTCGCTGCTGACCCGTCGTGCCGGCGACGTGCTGTCGCGCACCCTGATCGCCGAACAGGTTTGGGACATCAACTTCGACAGCGGCACCAACGTGGTGGACGTACATGTCAGGCGGTTGCGCTCCAAGGTGGACGACCCGTTCGACACCAAGCTGATCCACACCGTGCGCGGCATCGGCTACGTCCTGGAAGCCCGCACGTCCAGCGACTTAGCATGATGGGCTTGCGCCCCTGGACGGGATCAATCGTCGTGCGGATGACGGCGTGGTACGCCGGCTCCGCCCTGGTGCTGATCCTGGCTGCGACGGGTTTCCTGTACTGGGTGCTGGCCACGAGCTTCGACGCCGAGGACCGGCGCACCCTGGCCAACACCGTGACCGACCTCCGGCTGCTGCTGCGCGCATCGGGCGAACTGCGCTTGCCAGAGGCGGCGACTCCCGCACCGAGCCATTCCCTACGGCAGCCGCAAGAAATTTGGGTGCGGATCGTGGATGCCGAGGGCCGGATGCTGTTGGAATCACCGGGCATGGACGGGGAGCTTCCCGCGACGGTGTTCCCCCCGCCTGCCCAGGTCGAGGCAGGACACGACATCAACGGTGAAGCCGCCACCGCTTCGGGCCGGCTGTTCCAACTGTTGAGCGCACGCGCCCTGTCCGACCCCGGGCGCCCGGACGGGCGCGTGCTGCAAGTGGCGATGGACCGTGCAGCCGAGGAACTCCTGTTAAAGCATTACCGCGAACGCCTATGGCTCGTGGTCGTCGTCTCGGTCGTGCTGTGCTCGGCGATGGGCTACGCCATCGCACGGCGCGGCATCCGGCCCATCGAGCGCGTCACCATGACAGCGCGCAGAGTCCGGTCCTCTACCCTGCACGAGCGCATTGATACCACGGACCTGCCGACCGAGCTGCGGGCGCTTGCCGCCACGTTCAACGAGATGCTCGACCGGCTGGAGGAGTCGTTCGAGCAGATTTCGCAGTTCTCGGCCGACGTGGCGCACGAGCTGCGCACGCCCATCAGCAACTTGCGCGGCGAGCTTGAGGTGGCCTTGGGCAAGGACCGCCCTGCCGGTGAGTACCGGGACGTGCTCGGCTCGGCCTTGGAGGAGTGCGTCCGCATCAGCCGCGTCATCCAGAGCCTGCTGTTCCTGGCGCGTGCCGAGATCGCCACGGGCGATGGCCACCACAACACCATCCAGGTGCGCCAGGAGATCAAGGCCGTCCTGGATTTCTACGAGGCTGCCGCCGCTGACGCCGGGGTGGCGCTCCATGTCGAGGGCACGGCCGACTTCGCTGCCTCCTTTGATCGGACGCTGTTCCAGCAGGCCGTGGGCAACTTGGTCGCCAATGCCATCGCCCACACCCCGCCGGGTGGGCGAGTGACGATCCGCCCGGGCAGCGATGGCGGGCTGCTGCGTATCGAGGTAGCCGACACCGGCCGCGGCATTGCGCCCGAGCACCTGCCGCACGTCTTCGACCGGTTCTACCGCGCCGACCGCGCCCGCTCCGGCTCCAGCGGCAACCTGGGCTTGGGGCTAGCCATGGTCAGGAGCATCGCCACCCTGCATGGCGGGTACGTCGCGATCGCAAGCGAGGTCGGACGCGGCACGCAGGTCACGTTGGCAACCCCGCTCACCGGGACCGCGGCGCAGCCCAGGGGAGCGCACCAGCTCGTATGACGGAATCGTCATGTCGGTGTTCATCAAACGTCAGGTGAGCCGGCTACCCCTCCGGGTCTGAGGAGCACTGCCCCGGATGGCCGGTCAAGGCGGATGCTCGTGGCGCAATCTCCGAGGACGCATGACCCCGACCGACACCGGCATTCCCGACATTACTTTCATAGACCTCACCTCGTATGCGGGGCTGGCGGCGACCGGCCTGCTCACCTTCAACCTGCTACTCGGGCTGCTGCTATCCACCCGGTACAACCCGGTGGCGAGTTGGCCACACCGGCGCCTGCCCTTGTTCGACTTGCACAACTGGACCGGCTACGTCGCCCTTGCCGTCGTGCTGCTGCATCCCGTGCTGCTGCTGCCCTCCGCGACGGCCAAGTTCGGTTGGCTCGACATCGCGCTGCCCTTCTGGGCACCGGACCAGCCGGTCATCAACACCATCGGCGCGTTCGCGGCCTACGCCCTGATCTTTGTCGTGGTCACGTCCTACTTCCGCAACCGGATCGGCATCCGGACTTGGAAGAAGCTGCACTACGTCGCCTATGCCGTCACGGTCGCGCTGTTCGCCCACAGCCTGCTGACCAACCCCAACCTGAACGACGACCCGATTGACTACCTCGACGGCGGCAAGGTGTTCGTCGAGGCTTGCACCCTGCTGGCGCTCGCGGCGATCACCTGGCGCGTGCTGCACGGCGTGCGGCACGCAGCGCTGCGCGAGGCCACCGCGGCGGTGCCGGCCGGCGCCTTCATGGACCAGCCCACGACGTGGGCAGGCCAGCTCCAGGTGGCGCGCATCTTCCAGGAGACGCCCACGGTCAAGACCTTCCGCATGGTCTCCACCGACCGCCGCCGTCTGCCCTTTACCTTCAAGCCTGGCCAGTACCTCACGCTGTCCTTGCCAGTCGGCGGCAAGGAGGTCCGGCGCACCTACACCGTCAGCTCCCCGCCGACGCGGACCAGCTATGTCGAGATCACCGTCAAGCGCGAGGCCGAGGGCGTGGCTTCGCATTACCTGCATGACCAGCTTTACGAGGGGGACTTGGTTGCCGTCCGCGCCCTGTCCGGCCGCTTCACCTTCACCGGCGACGAGAGCAGAGGCGTCGTGCTGATCGGCGGCGGCGTCGGCATCACGCCGATGATGAGTGTGCTGCGTAGCCTGACCGACGTTGCTTGGGAGCACGACGTTTGGATGGTGTTTGCCGTCCGCACGCCGCGCGACATCATCTACGAGAAGGAGCTGACCTACCTCCAGGAGCGCCATCCCAACTTCCACCTGCAAGTCGTTGTCGAGGGCGTTGCTGGCACTGACTGGCGCGGCTTGACCGGGCGGATCACCGCCGGGCAGCTTTCTGCCTTTGTGCCCGAGTTGCCGTCCCGGCGCATCTATCTATGCGGCCCGGCGCCGATGATGGATGCGGTGCGCTCCACGCTGGAAGGCTTGGGCGTGCTGCGCGAGCAGGTGCTGACGGAGCTGTTCAGCACGCCGGTGGACCAGATCGAACGCGACGAGACGGCTGCCATGGCGCAGGGCGCCTGCGAGGCACAGGTCAAGTTCCGCGTGACCGGCAAGACGGTGCCAGTCACGGCCACGCAGACGTTGCTCGACGCAGCGGAAGCAGCCGGGGTGAAGCTCGACTACTCCTGCCGCAACGGCACCTGCGGCACCTGCCGGGTCAAGCTGGTGTCCGGCACGGTCGCCATGGTCCACACCGACGCCCTGCTCAAAGGCGATGTCGCCGACCGCC
>JAABUT010002987.1_pt1 | contig 15228 bp, 12 predicted proteins | sample 5559281 | NCBI WGS metagenome assembly JAABUT01 (sample SAMN10711880, study PRJNA513359) | rock metagenome | isolation source: Antarctica rocks | place: Antarctica: Victoria Land, Ricker Hills nord | collected 2016-01-04 | reverse complement strand
CATCCGCGACCGCGCCGGGCAGTTCACCGCAAGCTTCGACACCGTGTTCGCCGACGCCGGCATCCACGTAGTGAAAATCCCGCCCCGCTGCCCACAGGCCAACGGCTATGCCGAACGATTCGTCCGCACAGTCAGAGCAGAGCTGACCGACCGCATGCTGATCTTCGGACAACGCCACCTACGCCGGGTGCTCGCCGAGTACGTCCGTCACTACAACCAGCAGCGCCCACACCGAGGCCAAGACCTGCGCCCGCCGTCACCGCTCCAACCCGCCCCTACCGATGCACTCACGCCGGTCATCCGCCTACCGATCCTCGGCGGCCTTATCAACGAGTACCACCAAGCGGGGTAGCCACCTGAGTACGCGCGCCGAGTTTTGGCACCCCACAGGATCGGGTGATCAGCTGAAATTGGCGTCCCGCCGCTCTTGCATCTTCTGCAAAGGACTTAAGCGCGTTCTTGGACTCTGCCGCACGCCGGACGAAGTCTTGTATGCCTTCCCGCGTTGTTCGCTGCCAGAAGACGTTGACCGACACGCGTAGCGAGTCGGGATCTCGATCTATTTCGTCGCAGCGATCACGGATCGCAGGGATCGCCTTAGATACCTGATCTGGCTCGAGCCCGGCAAGGTCTATTTCGTCAGCGAAGCGGGCTGCTAGGCAGCAAGTGACATTTGGTCCGTCGCACTCGCGGATCGTAATCGCCGACTCCAGATTTCGTGTCATCACGAACTCCAACTTTCGCGTCCCGCAACATGAGCCCGCTGGCTCGGCGGTTGTCATGCGCCGCCGAACCAGCGAGCCGGCCCTAGGCGATTGCCGCGGCACTGCCGCTTCTTCACGCCCGCTGGCAGGTTCGTTGCTGGCTACGGTGCTACCAGAACACGATCCGCCCCAACGTAGCTATTCGTGGCCGAGGAGTTGTGAGTTCCGAGCACGGTGACCGTAAGGGTGTGCGACGAGCGTGTGAGTCCAGACACGGAGAAGGACTGGTAATTGTCCTCGTGTTGGGCGGAATACATATCAACGGTTGTGGCCGATCCCCCGTCGATGCTGAAGGTGGCGTAGCCGTCCAGCGGGCCGATGCCGTTGAGCACGGAGATACCCGTTCCGGTAAACGCCACACTGTAGGTCGCGTTCGCGGTGTTCGTATAGTGTTCGTCGCCGCCGAAGCAACCATCGCAGGCAGAGCTGCTCGTCCATGAGGAGCTGTAGTTGAACTGAAGGCTCCCGGTCCCGGTGGTCTGATCGTTCACGGTTTGCTGTTCGGTGACGGTGGCCTGGTCGGCTTCGACAGCGTCGTTGAGGGCGCTCGGATCGCCCTTTTGGCCAACAACTCGGACCTTCAAGGTGTGCTGCGTTGCAGGCGATAGTCCGGTATAGGAGATCGTATTGACGCCCCATTTTCCCGTTGCGGAGTAGAGGTTTACCTGCGTCTCTGTTCCGCCGTCGATCGAGACCGCCTCGATACCTTGATAGGGAGTTTCCGGCTGGTAAAGGCGGACTTCCGAGCCCGTGAATCTGACCTGATAGTAGTCGCCGGCCGTGGTGCTGTAGTGACCGGTGTCTTGATAGCACCCATAGCAGGTCGTGTCGGTCGCCCAAGCTCCGTGCAGGTCGAATTGTCTGTCACCGGCGCCAAGAGTGGCGTCGTCGACAGGCGTGGAGGCAGTGCCGACTAGGCGGCCCTTCGCTGCATCAGTATCGACCGAGTCGTACCAATGCAGAGACATGGTGTTGCTGGGGCCGAAGGTGAGAGGCGCGAAGAGGAAGCCGGATTCGTTCAACTGGGTGCCTGCCTGAACGAATCGATCACCAATGTAGAGATAGCTCGTGGTGTTCGGTCCGTTCAGGGCAAGGATGTGTCCGATCTGGCTGTCATAGGTGTTCGACCCCGACGGCGGGGCGAGCGCGGACTCACTGGACCATGTGCCGCCGAGCGATGTCGTGGTCCGGTAAAGATTGTCGTTGCTGGCCCACCCGGTGCAGGTCGAATACGCCAGGTAATATACGCCGTTGCGTTTGACCATCTCGAGCGCCTCCCGGCATCCGGTGAAGGTCACGGTTGGCGATGCCGCCGAACTGAGGTAGTCACTGTTGAGTTGAACGATGCGGACTGGGATTGAAGTCAGAGGCAGGGTCGCGAAGTTGGTGTAGTCGGAGAAGATGACGTAGGCGTTGCCGTTGGAGTCCTCGAATAGTGATTCATCGCCGACTTTGTATCCGGCTGGGCGGTAGCGCCCTTGATAGGTGTAGTGGCCGCAGGGTGTGGTGCTGGTTGCGGTGGTCACATAGCCGTCTGTGTAGCTCGAGCTGTTGTTGGTTGCGTAGAGGACGTATTTCGAGGTGCTGGCGTTGTAGATCACGTGCGCGCGAGTGACTATCCGGCTCGAGAGTTCGCTACTGTCCGATGCGGTGAGGACAGAACCGACATGAGTCCAAGCCTTGAGATCGGGAGACGAGTAACATTCGAAGGATCCGAAATTGTATACGCCGGTAGTGGCGTTGTAAGCACCCATATCGTCACCGATGAGGTAGTAGGTGCTGCCTGCTTGAAATATTGTGCTGCTATGGGCCTTCAGTTGCGCCCCGGAGGTGTCGGTCCAACCGAAGACCGAGTTTAGCGTCACGGGGAATGCGTTCGCCGCTTGAGGCATGAGGACGGCGAATAACGCGGCTACAAAAATGGCGACTTTCGTTCTTAGGGGCTTCTTCCTGCGAATCTGGGTCATTGTCGGCTTCCTATGTTCTGAGGGAGAGACTCGTGGGTCTTGTCTTGCGTAGGTCACGCATGATTTGCGGTTCTGCGCAAAGTTGGCGCAGCCGTGGCGCGCGTGACGCATCGAATTCGGGCCGACAGCCAACGTGTGAGCTCAGCGTGGTTGAGGCAGCTGGAGGAGACCGCGACTGCTGAGCTCGAGGAAGCATCTGTCCTCCGGGAACCGATCCTGGAAACGTATCCAGAACGTGCTAGCTAAAATCTAACTGTTTTGAGGGAAATTGACTAGCCCGTAGGCGCAGCAGGCCTGTCCTGGGCGGCGATCATGCGGCGCCGAATCATAGGCTGTTGTCTATGAACCTCGGCGCGGTCGCGGGTGGAGATGAGGCCGAGCGGTGACCGGTCGCTCAATCCAGCCGTAGTGCCTGTTTGAACGCAGCGCTCTCAAGCCGTTTCTTCATGGTTGTCAGGAAGCGCGCGGCATCGGCGCCGTCCACGATGCGGTGGTCATAGGAGAGTGCGAGGTAGACCATCGAGCGGACGGCGATCGTCTCGCCCAAGTCGCCGTCCTTGACGACTACCGGGCGGCGCTCGACTGCTCCGGTGCCGAGGATGGCGGACTGCGGCTGGTTGATGATTGGGGTGTCGAATAGTGCGCCTCGGCCGCCGGTGTTGGTCAGCGTAAAGGTTCCGCCGCCGAGTTCGTCGGTGCTGACTCGGTTGGTTCGGGTCCGTTCGGCCAAGTCGGCGATCTTACGGGCGAGCCCACCGATGTTGAGATCGCCAGCGTGGTGGATCACCGGTACCACCAGGCCGCGCTCGGTGTCTACCGCGATGCCCAGATGCTCGGCGTCGTGATATGCGATCGTCTTCGCGTTAACGTCGATGCTGGAGTTCACGACCGGATGCGCCTTGAGCGCTTCGATCGCGGCCACCGCGAAGAAGGGCAGGAATGTCAGCCTGACACCCTCACGCGCCTCGAAGCCGGGCTTGGCCTGCTCGCGCAACCGCGCGATCCTCGTGACGTCGACCTCGACCACCGTGGTCAGCTGGGCTGCCGTCTGCAGCGACTCCACCATTCGCGACGCGATGAGCTGACGCGTCCGCGACATCGGCTCCACGCGGCCCTGCATCGCCGACGTAGGCGGCGCCGCAGCGGCCGAAAAGGCGGCTGGCGGTACGGATGGGGCCTCAGCCAGCACGGTCGCGGCCTCGGTCGTCGGAACCGAAGCAATAGTCGTTGCTGCCACCACATCGGATTTCCGGATCCGACCGCCAACACCAGTGCCGCGCACCGTATCCAGATCGACTCTGAGCTGGTCGGCCAACCTGCGTACCAGCGGCGTCAGGTACATCCCCGCATGGCCGCCTTTCGGACCAGCATGCGAGACAACCGCGGCAGGCGGGGGCGACTCGGGAGCGATAGCCGGAGCGGGCTCAGCAGCGGGCTCCTCGGTAGTCGCAGCAGGCGCCGAATCACCCGGCTCGTCTGCGTCATCGATGACAGCTAGCTCGACGCCGACCCGAGCGGTCTCGTCCTCACCGACCCTGATCGACAACAATGTGCCCGACGCGGGAGCTGGGATCTCGGTATCGACTTTGTCAGTCGACACCTCAACCAGCGGCTCGTCCGCGGTGACGCGGTCGCCCTCGCCCTTTAACCAGCGGCTGACGGTGCCCTCCCCAACGCTCTCGCCAAGGCGCGGCATGATCACAGAAACAGGCATGCAGAATCTCCGAACTCAGCAGACGGGCAATGAACGCAGCTCAGTAGTACGAGAGCACCTCGGCCACGACCCGCTCCGGTGTCGGCAGCCAGCGAGCCTCCAGATTGCTGGCGAAGGGTGTGGGAACGGGTGGTGACGTCACTCGCCGGATCGGTGCATCCAGTGACCAGAACCCTTCGTCGGCAACCCGGGCAGCGACCTCGCTCCCCCAACCACAGACGCCCGAGCCCTCCTCGAGGATCACCAAGCGCGACGTTCGCTCGACGCTTGCCAAGACTGACGCCATGTCTAGCGGGTAGAGCGTCCGCAGGTCGATCACTTCGGCGTCGTAGCCACGGCTAGCAAGATCATCGGCTGATGTGACAGCGACACGGACCATCGCGCCGAGCGCAACGATGGTGAGGTCCTTGCCAGCACGCACGGTGCGTGCGCGTCCCAGCTCGAGGCTGAACTCAGCGTCCTCGACTTCTTCTTTGATATCGAATAAGCCCTTGTGCTCGATGAAGATGACCGGGTCGGGGTCATCGATAGACGCTTGGAACAGTCCGATCAACTCCCGCGGGCTGGCTGGCATGACGACTTTGAGTCCGGGAACGGTCATCGCGACGTTGTCGAAGAGTTGGGAGTGTTGCGCTCCGAATCCGAGGCCAGCACCACCGTGGGCCCTGATGACTATGGGCACTGTGAGCTGCCCGTTGGACATATACCGGAGCTTCGCAGCGTGGTTCACGATTCCGTCCCAGCAGGTGCCGAGGAAGTCCGCGAACATGATTTCTGCAATCGGCCGCAGGCCACGGATGGCCGCGCCTATTGCTGCGCCGACGATCGCTTGTTCGCTGATCGGCGTGTCCCAGATTCGATCTGGCCCGAACTCCTCCATCAGTCCCACGGTCGACTTGAAGGCACCACCAGCGGCGCCGACATCTTCGCCGAGAAAGACCACCCGGTCGTCGCGGCGCAGTGCTCTCGCGATTGCTTCGGCGATCGCTTTTCGGTAGTTCATGGTCGTCATGCCCCGGCCCCCTCGTAGAGGTCTCTGAGCAGGGCGTCCGGTTCCGGTTCCGGTGAGGCGAGTGCCGAGTTCGCTGCCGAGGCAACGGCCTCGAACGAGCACGCTCGGGCGTCGGACACCTCCGCCTCGGACATGTCGTATCGGGCCACGTACAGATCGATCGGATCTCGCAGCATCCAGGCGGCGACCTCGTCGGCAGGTCGATATTTCGCCGGGTCTGCCCGTGAGTGGCCCCCGTGGCGGTATGTGACCGCCTCGATCAGTGAAGGCCCCTCCCCTGCCGCCGCGCGACGTCGAGCAGCGGCGACGGCATTGTGGACGTCGTCGACCACGTTGCCGTCGACCACGATCGGTTCGAGGCCGTACGCGGAGGCTCGATCGGCAGCGGGACGCTTGACAGGGACGACGTCTTCGATACGGGTGTACTCGCTGTACCCGTTGTTTTCACAGAGGAAGATGATTGGCAGGCGCCACACTGCGGCTAGGTTCAGTGATTCGTGGAACGAGCCGATGGTGGTGGTGCCGTCACCGAAGAAGCAGCAGGTCACGGCGCCGTCGCCGGTGATCCTGCTGGCCCAGGCAGTGCCGACCGCGATCGGGATATGGCCACCGACAATGGCGTAGCTTCCGAGTAGGCCGAGCTTGGCATCGGTCAGGTGCATGGAGCCGCCCTTGCCGCCGCAGCAACCGCCGCTCCGTCCGAGGATCTCGGCGAAGGCGGCAGTCATGGACATGCCGCGGGCCAGACAGTGGTGATGTCCGCGGTAGGTGCAAAACACCAGGTCGTGGTCCTGTAAGCCGGCAGCGGCGCCGACTGCCACTCCCTCTTGTCCTGACGCCAGATGCGTAGTGCCGCGCACATGCCCGTCGGCGAAGAGCGTCTGAATCCGTTCCTCGAAGTGCCGGATGTCGAACATCTGCCTGAGCAGGGTGAGGTCGCCGGCGTGGTTCGCCACTACGCGTCCCTTTCGGATTGGTGGAAACGGACCGGTTCTTCAAGCGCCCGGGTATCGACGCGTACCTGCAGGAACGCGGTGCAAGTGCCGTTTGCGGGCACTACAAGGGATTGCCCGTTCTCGACGGCGCTGGTCAAGGACGTCAGCGGGGATGTGAACGGTTCGATGGTGACCAGTCGGTGGCGCCCCCACAGCGGCCAGTCCGGGTGACCGCCCAGCACCATCCACGTCCAGCAATACGGGAACACTGTGGCGTCCCAGTCCAACTCGATGACGAGAGGAAGCTCGTCGTTTCGGATCGCTGCGGTACCGATCGCTAGCGGACCGACGACGAACGTGCCGTCTGTTCCGTCGTCGGCTGGCAGCACGTCGAGGCGTGTCGTGTCCGTGTTTCGGCCGACAGCATGAGGCCAACAAGTCTGACCTGCGTTGAACCTGTTGCTCGGGCTCTCATCGCCGGGAATCGTCACGCCGGCACCGGCGGGCATCGAGAGGACAGTGCCCGGGCCGACGGCCGGGCCGCCGAATGCGATGTGGTGCCCCCATTGAATGTCGATCGGGGTCGCTGCGAGGTTCTCGACGGACTCCTCGAAGCGCAGCTCGCCGCCGCGCAGAGTCATTTCTCGGGTTACCCGAATCGGTGTACGACGCAGCTCAACGCTCAACCGGATCACCAACTCGTCGGGGCTGTCAGTGACGAGTTGCCAGCTCCACGGCAGCAGTGCAGCTTCACCGTGCTGTCCGAGCCGGGCGCCCCGATACTCGACCGGGAACTGGGCACTTGGAAGGATCTCCTGCCAGCCGCCGGCGAAGTCGTCGAGAAAGTTGCCCTGCGGGAGAGGAGTGGTCGCGGTCCCGCCTACGTTTCTCACCACGTCGGGGTGGCCGTGCCACAGCAGGTCGAGATCGAGGTGCTTGGTGCGCAGCTCGAGTATCTCGGCACCCCGGCTCGTGCTCACCACGACCTTCAGTTCGGGCGACTCCAACTCGATGAGTTCGTGTCCCTCCCAGTTGATCACGCGACCACGGTGATGCCGTGCCCGGCTCTCAAAAGGATCGCCGCGCCCCTGAGTCATCAGCGGTCTATCCGGTACCGCTCGATGTAGCCCTGGTCGAGCGTCCAGCCCAATCCGGGGAGTGTTGGCAACGGCAGCTCGCCGTCGGCAAGCGATGGACGGTTCTCGATCAGGTTCCACCAGAACGGGTCGCGGTCCGGGTGGAAGCACTCCGAATACGTTCCGTGTGGCTGACTCGCCAGCAGATGCGACGAGATCTGCGGCTCCTCGTGGTGCCCCATCTCCACGCTGAAGCTCTGAGCGATCGCCGAGGCGCGCAGCCAACTAGTCGGCCCGCCCGACCAGGATGCGTCGAAGTTGCAGATGTCGATCGCTCCCGCCTCCATCAGCTGCCGGCACCCTGCCGGGGAGAGTTCGCTCTGGCCCGCGGCTATGGGGATGCCGCCGAGTTGGCGGACGGTGGCAAGGTCGCGTCGATCGTTGGCCCAACCCACTGGCTCCTCGAACCAGCGGATGTTCAGGTCGGCAGCGGCGCGGCAGAAGGCGACTGCGTCGGGGACCGCGTACCCCTGGTTGGCATCGACGGCTATGACGAAGTCGTCGCCTCCGGCTCTGCGCGCTCGGGCCACCCGCGCGGCGTCGGTCGCCGGATCCGCTCCGCCGATCTTGAACTTCACGCCAGCGAGACCGATCGACCGGTAGTACTCGATCTCGTCCTCGATCGGACCGAGTGGCTCTCCGTAGTAGCCGCCGATGGCGATCATAGGGATGGATGTGCGGTAGCCGCCCCAGAGCACGTGCAGCGACTGCCCCATCGCTTTGCCCACGGCGTCCCACATCGCGGCGTCGACGCATGCCTGCGCCACCAGGCCGATCCGTCGGTCGCGCAGGATGTCGAACGTGACCGGGTACGTGCTCTCCCAGATCCGCTCCGTGGCGAAGAGGTTCGCTCCGACGATCCGCGGGAAGATCTCGTTGTTGATGACGTCGACGATCTGAGTCAGCGAGTCCACCTCGTCGCCGGCGTAGGCCTCGCCGATGATGCCTTCGCGGGTGTAGAGGCGGGTTATTATCGTGGCCCGCTTGGTCATGCTGTAGTAGCTGCCCTTGAACTCACGGGCGAGCGGGGCGACCACGGGGATCAGCTCGATCCGGTCGACGGTCAGTATGGAGGCGGATGAACGCGGCGCTAGATCGGGCGAGTGCGCGATAGACATGCGAATCCTTCGTTTGCGGCTTTGCGATGGATGAGAAGGTGATCGATCACGCTGGTGGCCCGCAACTGGGCGCCGGAACGAACGACGTCGTCAGCGTTACGGTGTCAGGCTCACCACCGTCGAAGCGTCGCAACAGTGAGTTGGCTGCCTCTGTCCCGAACTGCGCAGCGTCGCGGCTCACGAATGCCAGTGGCGGCTGGTAGAACTCCGTGAGGTCATTGGTGTCTGTGGTGACGAGGCTGACGTCCTCCGGGATCCGCAGTCCGCGTGCGCGGATAGCGGAGATGACGCCCGGCAGCAGCTGGTTGCCGCCGCAGATGATGGCGGTTGACGGGTTGGTAGCCGACAGCACCTTCTCGGTGGCGGCTTGACCCTGCGCACGGCTCAGTGATCCCAGCGTCACCAGTGGCTTCGGCAACCGGGCAGCGGCCAGCGCCGCGGTGACCGCTGTTTGACGTTCACGCGTGTGCCGCACTCGCGGCAAGCCGGCAATCAACGCGACCCGACGATGACCGAGCTCGATGAGGTGCTGGGTAGCAGCCCGGAACCCATGGCCGTGATCGAATAGGACGCGGGAGGCGTTGTCGGCACCTGCGTCGCGATCGAGCAACACGGTCGGCTTTCCGAAGGAGCTGAGAGCTGCGGCGGTGGCCGCCTCGTCCTCGTTGGTGAGGCTGAGTAGCAGTCCGTCGACGTGACGTTGCCGAAAGGCCGTGACGTTCTCCATGTCGCGCGCGGGCAGGTCCTGGCTGTTTGCGAGCAGAAGTGTGTAGCCGGCTTGGGCGAGTCGGACCTCGGCCGCCAGGGCTATGGCCGCCATCAGCGGGTTGGAGATGTCTCCCACGACGAATCCGACGGACATCGACGTGCCACTGCGAAGGCTCTGTGCCAAGAGGTTCGGGGAGTAGCCGGAGGCGTGCACGGCGACCATCACGCGTTCCCGCATTTTGGCGCTTACGTCAGGATGGCTCGAGAGCACACGCGAGACGGAGGACACTGCGACGCCTGCTCGCCGCGCGACGTCGCGGATGCTCACGGGAGCTTCGATGCCGATCTCGTCAGCCATGTCTACCCCTCACCGACTCTTCAACACGCGATATCCGCCATCGACGACGAGCGTCTCGCCGGTGATGAACGATGCTGCATCTGACAGGAGAAACCGCACTGGGTCCGCGATCTCCTCGGCCTGCGCGAGACGGCCGAGAGGGTGCAGGTCGGCCGGCTCCACCGCGAGGTCTCCGCGCGCTCGCGCTGCGGCGATGAGCGGGGTGTCCACGTAGCCCGGCGCCACGACGTTGACCCGGATCCCGCGGTCTGCCCACTCGACAGCGAGCGAACGTGCCATCGCCGAGATGCCGGCTTTGGCGACCGCGTAGGCGGTGCGCTCGGGCCACCCGAAGAATTCGGCCACGCTCGAGAACAGGACGATGGCGCCACCGTTGGTCATCAACGGTGCCGCTTGCTGGCAGGCGAAGAAGGAGCCGTCCAGGTGAACGGCGAGCATCTTCCGCCATTGTTCGGGCCGCAGCTCGATGGAGGGGGTACGCTGCTGGATGCCTGCGGCGCAGACGAGGTACCGGATCGGCGCGCCCCCCGCGGCGATGGTGGCGAACACCTCGGCCATGGCGTCGGCGTCGGCCACGTCAGCCAGCTCTTGCATGCAGTGTTTGGTGTCGGTCGAGTCCGGCCAGGCGCGATCGATGCCGATGACGTCGTGTTGGTCCTCTTCGACGAGGCGTCTGACGACGCTCGCACCGATACCTGACGCAGCGCCGGTAACGACGGCAGTGCTGCGGATGATCACGGCTGACCCGACTTGTCCAGCACCAGAGCTGTGGCCTCCAGTTCGACGACGAGTCCGGGTAGCAGCAGCCGGCTCACCTCCACGAAGGTGCTCGCCGGATCGATGCCCTTGAAGACCTCGCCATGGGCGCTACCGACGGCCTCCCAGTCGTCGATGTTGGTGAGGAAGGCACGGGTGCGTACCACGTCGCCCAGGGTTCCGCCGAGTTCGGTGATCGCGGCGACCATGGCCTCCAACGCGTACTTGGTCTGGCTGTACGCGTCGCCCGGGAACAGAGCCTCACCGGTAGCATTGGTGGCGGTCGTCCCACCGACTTCGATCAGGTTGGCTCGGCGCGTCGCTCGGCTGTAGGCGATCAGCGTGGCCCAGGGCCGGCCAGCATCGACAGTGCGGTAGTCGAGGGTCATGTCATTCCTTCGGGGCGTTCTGGAGCCAGCGGTTTTCGCTGCCGGCCGGGGCATAGATCCAGAGGACCTGTAGCTCGCTACCGGACCCGGCGATGGTTTGGTGCGGAAGGTGTGGCGGGGTTCTGACGATGTCGCCACGCGTGACCGGGATGACTTCGTCACCAAGCACAATCTCGCCCGATCCGGCGAGGATGACCGCGATCTCCTCGGCGCGATGATCGTGGCGCGGCGTCGATGTGCCGGCATTGAGCAGGCTCACGCCGATCGCGAGTTCCTCGGCGTTGCCTAGTTCCGGGGAGCCGAGGACCGCTACTATGCGGCCGTTGACCCACTTTCCAACCGCAGGGTCGGTTCCGGTTTGTGCCGAAGCCGAGAGCATCTGGCCGAGATCTTCGACATTGGCGAGAAGCGTCATTCCAGGTCTCCATCCGGAGGGTCAGATTCGGTGAACGGCCAGAGCGGCTTGATGAGCTTTGTGAACGGCAGATCGGTCAACCGGCTCGTTGATGCTCCCAGGCTGTCCACCACAACAGCCTCGGTCGAGATGTCAGACCACAGAGCTCGAAATCCGCCGGCAGACTTCACCTGGACCGCGCTGTAACCCTTCGGGTCCAGACCGAGATGGCCAAACAGGCTGGTGTCGAGCATGAAGGCTGGGCGCGACGTCAGCGCCAGATCAGTATTCGACACCCGCACGACAGCGCACTGGCCGACATCCACGCGCGCAGCAGGGTACTCCTGGACGTAACGGCCGTTCGAAACCGAGAGAACCGTCGCATCGGCCTGAATTCGGCGGTCGAGTCCTGGAGTGAGGGTGCCTCCGAGGCTCAGATGCAACGTCGCGCCGACGCCGGCCGCGACCGCCCGCCTTGCCGCGTCCGGATCGGTCAGGGTTGCTAGTACCGGCGATCGAGCGTGAACGATCAGGGCTCGGAGGCAGTCCACGCTGTCGCCTGGTGCGCCCGCTGACGGGGAGTCGCCGCTGTCGGCCACGAGTACCGGCGCCGAGGGGCAGGACTCGATCGCGGCCCACACGTCCTTGGTCGCGGTCTTCGTCATTCGGAACGCCTCGATGTCGTCGAGCAGTTCGGTTCGTGTCTGCGCGGCAACCACCTGCGCGCTGGCCCGACCGGTGGGACTGTGACGGTCGTAGGTCAGTGTGATCGTCCATGTCGACCGGGCGGTATCGAGCCAGGGCTGGCAAGCGAAGATGCTGCCGTCGAGCAACGAGTGTTCAGCTACCAGGTTCTGCAGCTGCGTCATGTGCCTCGCGAGCGGGCCGACATTCGTATCGTGGGCCTCAGCGGCCGTCAGCATGGGCACACTAATACGGAGGACCGCGGGCGACATGTCACCACGAGCCGCGGCGATGGCGATGCTCAGCGCGCGCTTGCCGGTATCGACATAGTCAATGTGCGGGCAGGTCTTGAATCCGACGACCGCATCGGCCTGCTGCGCGGTGCTGGTGCTCACTGCGGCGTGCAGATCGAAACTGACCACGACCGGGACCTCCGTCCCGACGACATGACGGACTCGAGCAAGCAGATCACTGTCGGCATCGTCTCGCTCAGTGGTCGTCATCGCTCCGTGCAAGGGCAGGTAGACAGCATCCAGATCGGAGTTGGCGAGCAGCCGCGCGACCAATTCCTCACGCAGTTGGACGTAGACGTCATCCGGGATCGGGGCGCCGCAGCCACCGAAGGTGTCAATCAGACCGACGAGTTCGACTGCGCCGTCGGCCACGGCTACTTCAATGGCGCCCGTCAGCTCGGAGTTCGGCTGGGCGGAGGCGATTACCTCCTTGTCGCGCAGGATGGCATGGCTGGTAAAGCAGTCACGAGGTGCTGCCGGACCGGCGAAGCTGTTGGATTCGTAGCGGATGCCTCCCACGCCGACCCGGACGGGGCGGCTCACGACATCCTCCAGCCACCATCGACCTGAATCGTTTGGCCCGTGACGAAGCGGGCCTGCTCGGTCACTAGGAAACTGACCACAGCGGCAACGTCCTCAGGGCTACCTCGGAAACCCAGGCTCTGCTTGGCCAGGACAGCAGCGTCGTCCGTGCCTTCTGGTTCAGCGGCAGTGGGTATTGCTCCAGGAGCAACGCAGTTGACAGTGATACCGCTCGCGCCGAGCTCGGCGGCCGCGACGACGCTCGCGCCCATCAGGCCGGCCTTGCTGGCGGCATACGCCCCGAGATCACGGAACCCACCTAGGGCGGTGATGGAGGTGATGTTGACGATGCGGCCCCATCCGGAGCGAGCCATGCATGCGCCATATCGACTCATCAGATCTAGGGCGGCGACCAGATTGACCTCAAGGACCTCTCGCAGTTCGACCATCCTGAGTTCCAGGATCGGCGTTCGTGGAAACCTCGCCGCGTTGTTGACGAGGATGTCCACAGTGGGGATTGCCGTAAGCAGCTCAGCGCGCTGGGACTCGTCGGCGAGGTCGCACTGGTAGAACGCCGCAGCTGAAGGGCCCTGACTCCCAGATTCTGGCGCGACGCAATCGAGTGTCGTCACGCGATGTCCCGCCGCCAGCAGGGACGCGACGATCGCGGAACCGATACCTCCGCTCCCCCCGCTCACGAGCGCATGCCGGGTGAGAGCATCGGCCCTCAAGGCCCACCAACCGTTGCCTGCTGCGGTGGCTTTGCGACTATCCCAGCCATGAGGTGAACGAGCTGTCCGCGGTCCAGTTCCGCGGTCGGACCGTCGTGGATCACCCCACCCTGGTGGAACACGAGGACCCGATCGGCGACCGCGAGGACGGACTCCAGGTCGTGGGAGATCAGCAGTACTGCGGTCCCTTCAGTAGCGATCGACTTCACCACCTCGAGAACGCGAGCGGTCTGCCGTACTCCGAGTGCGGCCGTCGGCTCATCCAGGATGACTAGTCGGGTACCCGGCTTGAGCGCCCGAGCAATCGCCACCGCCTGGCGCTGACCGCCGGAGAGCAGTCGGACGGTTCGTCTGCTCATCGGGACGGTGACGCCGAAGCGGCCAAGGCGCTCAGCCGTTCGCTTAACCGCACCCACCTCGTCGCGCAGGCCCAGCCACCGCACACCCGCGAGTCGCGGCTCGTCACCCAGGACCATGTTGTGCGCGACTGAGAGGTTGGCGCACAGTGCGAGATCCTGGAAGACCGTCTGTACCCCGGCCGCTCGGACGGCAGCCGGACCACCGCTCGGGATCGGTGCACCGTCGAGGGTGATCGAGCCTGAGGTGGCCTCGATCGCTCCGGAGATCATTTTGACCATCGTCGACTTCCCCGCGCCGTTGTCTCCGACGAGGCACAGGATCTCTCCCGCTCGCACGGAGAAGTTGGCATCAGTGACTGCTTGGACGGCCCCGTAGCTCCGGCTCACTCCGGAGCAAGTCAGTACCTCGTCGCCGAGGCGCTCGTAGAGCGGCGCGATCGAAGCGGTCTGTGGCATCTCGACCTCGTCCGCAGGTGCCGTGCCGCCACGTCTCGTCACACGCCGCAAGCTGCCCTTCTGCCGGACATTGGCGAGCACCTGATCAGCGACGAGAGCGAGAACAAGCAGCCCACCTCGAGTTATCTGCTGGTACCAGTCTTGGAACCCCATGAAGACGAGGCCGGCATCCACAACACCCACCGTGAGAACGCCGAGCAGGACGCCCAGGGGATTTCCGGAACCACCGTTGAACGCGACTCCGCCCAGGATCACGGCGGTCAACACGTCGAGGCTGAAGGTCGCGCCAGTCTGCGGTGTCGCGGAGGTGAGCTGAGCGGTCGTCACAATCGCAACCAGCGCCACGGTCACTGACTGGAGGACGTAGAGGCCGACGATGGTGCGGTCTACGCGAACACCGGTGAGGCGGGCGACCTCGGCGTTGCCGCCGACCGCGTAGATCCGAAGCCCGAACACCGTGCTGCTCAGCAAGAACGCGCCGAAGATAAAAACGATCACCGCGAGAACGGTCGGTGCGGAGAATCCGAGGACCTGTGACGAACCCAGTCTGAGAAACGACGACGGTAGGTCGTTGATCGGCTGACCCGAGCTGACCACGAACGCCAGACCGCCCCAGACCAGATTCATCGCTAGCGTGACGATCAGCGGCGAGATCCTGAGGAAGCGGACCAATCCTCCGTTAACCAAGCCCATCGCCACGCCGAGTCCGATACCGCAGGCCACCGCCGCGACGGTGCTGCGCGAATGTTCGGCCACATAGGCCGTGAACATCGCGCAAAACGCCCACTGACTGCCGATGGAGAGATCGACGTTTCCCGAGATCAGTAGAGCAGCCGCACCGATCCCGGCGATGAGGATCGGCGAGCTGTTGAGCAGGATCGCCTTCGCATTGGAGGAAGTGTGGAAGTTCGGGTACTTGGCACTCAGATAGA
>JAABUT010002984.1_pt1 | contig 15234 bp, 16 predicted proteins | sample 5559281 | NCBI WGS metagenome assembly JAABUT01 (sample SAMN10711880, study PRJNA513359) | rock metagenome | isolation source: Antarctica rocks | place: Antarctica: Victoria Land, Ricker Hills nord | collected 2016-01-04 | reverse complement strand
TTCGTCACCGGGATGCTCAGCCACTACCAGTACCAGCCGTGGTCGTGGCTACCCGAACCATCGGCACCCAAGTGGGGCTACCGCATCACGCAGGGCCTGCACGTGGTTACCGGCACCGCCGCCATCCCGCTGCTGCTGCTGAAGCTGTGGTCGGTCTACCCGAACCTATTCCGCTGGGCGCCGCTGAGTTCGGCGAAGAACGCGGCCGAGCGCTTCTCGGTGGCCATCCTCGTGTCGTCCTCGATCGTCCAGCTGTTCACCGGCTTCTTCAACGCACTGAACTGGTACCCCTGGTCGTGGAACTTCGTGCCCGTGCACCGCTTCCTCGGCTACGTCGTGATCGGTTCGATCCTGCTGCACATCGCCGTCAAGCTGCCCGACATCAAGTACGGCCTGCGGACCAAGGTCGTGCAGGGCGACGTGCTGACCGAGAAGTCGTGGTCGGAGAATCCGCACAGCTACACCAACAACGACGACACCCACCAGCCGCCACCACCACCACCGGGGGCGATCACGCGTCGGGGGGCGCTGGTGGCCGCCGGCATCGGTGTCGTCGTCGTCGCCAACGTGGGTCAGACGCTGACGCCGCTCGAACCCGTCGGCCTGCTCGCGATTCGACAGCCGAGCAAGGGCCCCCAAGGCGTCCCGATCAACCGGACGGCCGAGCAGGCCAAGGTGCGCGCGCTCGCGATGTCGCCGTCGTGGCAGCTGATGGTCAAGGGACCGAAGCCGTACACGATCAGCCTGGCCGATCTCGAGGGCCTGGCCGAGCATGAGGACAGCTTCCCGATCTCCTGCGTCGAAGGATGGAGCGTCGGCGCGGACTGGCGGGGGATGAAGCTGCTCGACGTCGTCAAACGTGCCGGTGGAGACGCCAATTCGCGGGTGAAGCTCACCTCGCTCGAGCCGAAGGGTTCCTACAACTACTCCTACGTCGACGGGCCGCAGCTCTCCGATGCCCTGCTAGCGACGCACCTGAACGGCGGCCGCCTCGATGTCGAGCACGGCTACCCGCTTCGGCTGATCGCCCCGGACCGCGCCGGCGTACTCAACACGAAGTGGTTGAAGTCCGTGGAGATCGTCTGATGAAGCTGCGCATCGCACTCGCCGCAGCCGGTGTACTGCTCGGGCTGTTCGGCGTCTTCCGGCTGATCACCGAGATAACGGGCTACAACCTGTTCGTGCTGCTCTGCTGGCTGATCGGCGCGTTGATCATTCACGACGGAATCCTGTCCCCGTCCGTCGTGGGGGTGGGCGCGGTGCTGGAGAAGACGCTGCCGCCGCGGGCCCGAACGTTCGTGCAGGGGGGCCTGATCGCCGCGGCCCTCATCACGGTGATCGCGATTCCGATGATCTATCGCGCGCGCACCCAGCCGAAGGTGAAGGCGGTCCTCGAACAGAACTACGGCACGAACCTCGCCACGCTGTTGGCCATCGTCGCTGCCGGGACGCTATTGCTCTACGCGGTGCGGATCGTGCGGGGGCGTCAGGCGGTGAGCTCGACGAACTCACGCCCGGGCCCGGGCCCGGGTGCCGACCACGCCGCACCCACCGAGTAGCCGGCGGCCTGCGCGTAGCTCATCAGCGCGGCGCGGCCCACGTGCGCCCAGGTGAAGCACGGACCGACGACTTCCCCGCCGACGCTGAAGCGCACCTCGAGCACGTCGTGCGCGGCGCCGTCCGGATGCACCTCTACCACCAGCCGTCCGCCGGCGGCGAGCAGCGTCCGGATCCGCGCGAGCAGCCGCAACGGATCGCCGCCGATGCCGATGTTGCCGTCCATCAGCAGCACCGTCGGCCAGCGACCCTCGCCCGGCAGGTCGTGGAACACGTCGCGTAGCAACGCCGGCATGCCCTGACCACGGGTCAGTGCGATCGCGGTCTCGGCTATGTCGACGCCCAGTGCGGCGATGCCACGGGCGTTGAGGGAACTCACGAATCGCCCCGGCCCGCAGCCGATGTCCAGGACCGGGCCGGTGCAGCGGTCGAGCACGCTCTCGTCGACGTCGTCGGTTGGGCCTAGCCAGCGCGCGACGTCGAGCTCGACGAACTGCCCGTCGGCGCTTCGCAGCCCCAGGTGGCCGGTCGCACGCAGCGCCTGCTCGTACGGCGCGAGTGCGCCGGCCTCCATCAGGCCCCCACCCGGGTATGGGCGAGCGCAATCGCGAACCGTGACGCCGGCGCAAGGCTAGCGACGTGCTCGGCGGATTCCACGGTGTCGACATCGGTCAGTACGTCCAGCAGCTGTACCCGCAATCCGAGCGCGCGCATGCGATGCAGCTGCTCGACGCCGGTGAAGCCGGTCGACATCGGCACCCCGAGGATCGCAGCCGCGGCGAAGCACGAGTCGGCGAAACCGATCGCCCAATACCCGCCATCGGCAGCCATGCCGAGGCAGGCGTCGAACTGCCCGGGATCGAACGCGTCGACCTGTGCGGCGCGGAACTGCGGGGTGTCCATCCCGACCAGGACGGCGGGTCCCGGCGCGACGGCGTCGAAGGCCGCGGCCAGTCGCTCGTCGAGGCCGCCCTCGGGCTGCGCGACGCAACGCCACCCGGGCGGCAGCCACGCACTCGCGTCGCCGGCGAAGGTGAGCATGCGCTCGCGCGCGGTGACGTCGCCGGCTGTGGCCAGCGTGTCGGCAAGCGCGGCACCGGCCACCGCCGCGGCCTGCTCGTAGGTCAGCGGCGGGACGAGCCGGGTCTTCACCCGTCCGGCGATCGGCTCCTTGGCGATCACGATGATCGTTCTCACGAGTTCAGCGCCGCGCTCATGTCGCGTACGGCGTTAATCGTGCCGCGCACCGTCCCGGTGACCTTCGACTTCCCGCTGCGTGGTGTGTACGAGACGTCGCGGCCCATAACGCTCCAGCCGGCCTGCACTGCGCGCAGCACCGTCTCGACGGGATAGCCGCTGCGCCGGTCGGTGATCGGCAGGTCCAGCAACGGAACTCGACGCGCCACCCGCAACGGGCCGACATCGCGCAAGGGCAACCCGGTGCGCTTACGCACCCGGCGGGCGAGCTCCAGGTTGGCGACGCGCGCATGCAACGGCCACGCGGCAAGGCTCACCGGTACCCGCCTGGCCACCACGAGGTCTGCCCCCTCGCGCAACACGTCGACGAAGGCCATCGCGATGGCGGGGTCGAGCGAGGCGTCGCAGTCGCACACCGCGACGAACTCCGATTCCGCGGCGAGCAGTCCGGCGTGGCACGCGGCCCCGTAGCCGCGCTGTTCGCAGTCGACGACCAGCGCGCCATGATCCACGGCGATCTTCGCTGAGGCGTCACGCGAGCCGTTGTTGACGACGATCGCCTGCGCACCGAACGGGATGCGCTCGAGTACCCAGGGCAGCGCCTGCTCCTCGTCCAGACAAGGTAGGACGATGTCCAGGACGGTGCTCATCGCAGTTACCTTATTCAAATTCCGGCCGGAACAACCCTTACGGTGCAGTGACGCGAGGACGACATCGAGCAGCTACCTCAATACGATGAGCGGATGGCGCAGGTGCTGGTAGTCGACGACGACCAGATGGTGGCGTCGGTCGTGGTCAGCTACCTCGAGCGCGCCGGGCACACCGCGCACCATCTCGGCGACGGCCTCGCTGCGCTCGAAGCGGTCAAGGCGCAGGCGCCCGATCTGCTGGTGCTCGACCTCATGCTGCCCGGCCTGGACGGGCTCGAGGTCTGCCGGCAGGTCCGGGCGAGCTGGCCGCACCTGCCGATCATCATGCTGACCGCGTTGGCCGAGCCAGAAGACCGCATCGCCGGCCTCGAGGTCGGCGCGGACGACTACGTCACCAAGCCGTTCTCGCCGCGCGAGCTGGTGCTGCGCGTCGACTCGGTGCTGCGCCGCGTCGCTTCGGTCGGCGTCGCGGCCGAGAAGCGAGTCTACACGGCCGGTTCGATCACGGTAGACGCGGCCGCGCGACGTGCAATGCGCGACGGCAAAGAAATCGCGCTCACCGTTCGCGAGCTCGATCTGCTGACGTTCCTCATGGCCCACCCCGGGCAGGCCTTCAACCGCGAGCAGCTCATGCACGAGGTGTGGGGCTGGACCTTCGGCGACCAGTCGACGGTCACCGTGCACGTCCGGCGACTGCGCGAGAAGATCGAACAAGACCCGGCCGACCCCACGCTGATCCAAACGGTATGGGGCATCGGCTACCGGCTGGAACTGCCGTGAGCGCACCCCACGAAAACGCTCCGCAAAGAACACTGCACGTTTCCGCGGGCATGGCCGTCGCTGACGGTCACCGACGTTGGCCGTGCCCGTGACCATCACCTGGACGAATCTGGGCGCGGCACTGCTGTGGACCGTCGTGGCCGGCCTCGCGACGTGGTTCGTGTTGACGCCGCTACGTCGGCGCTCGTTGACCGGCCTGCTCGTCTGTCTCGTGCTGACCGGCGCTGCCGCCTCGATGGGTGCGCTGTGGGGCGCGATCCACTCGATGCTCGTCCCCTGGTGGGACTGGCAGACCATGATCGTGCTGACCGCGTTCTCCGGCGGCGTCACTGCAGCCGCGGCCGTGGCGGTCGGGCGGCGGCTGGCGAGGGATAACGAGTCGTTGCGCGAGGCGGTGGCCGATCTCGGCGCCGGGCGGGTGCCCTCGGTCCATGGCCGCCGGCTGACGAACGAGGTCGAGCAGGTGCGCAGCGAGTTGCGCTCGACCGCCGCCGCGCTGGCTGCCACCCGGGAACGGGAACGCGCGCTGGAGACCGCCCGGCGCGACCTGGTGTCGTGGGTGAGCCACGACCTGCGCACCCCGCTGGCCGGCCTGCGTGCGATGGCCGAAGCGCTCGAAGACGGCGTCGTCGACCAACCCGAGCTGTACTACAAGCAGATCGGCGCGTCGGTGGAACGGCTCAACCAGATGGTCGAGGACCTCTTCGACCTGTCCCGCATCCAGGCCGGTGTCGTCTCGCGCGATTACGAGAGCATCGCTCTCGACGACCTCGTCTCGGACTGCATCGCCGCGCTCGAGCCACTTGCCGTCGCGCAGGGCGTGCGGCTGTCGGGCTCGGGCGGTGGCGCGGCGGCGATCACCGGCAGCGGCCCAGAACTCAACCGCGCGCTGACCAACCTGGTGGCGAACGCGATCCGGCACACCCGCGCCGAGGGCCGCGTCGATGTGCGAGTCACCGTGGTCACCGAGCCGGGCGCGCTCGCCGAGGTCGTCGTCAGCGACGAGTGCGGCGGCATCCCCTCCGAGCATCTCGAGCGGGTCTTCGAGGTGGGCTTCCGGGGTGAGGCCGCCCGCACGCCGCACGCGCTCGAGCACACCGGCGCGGGGCTCGGGCTCGCCATCACCCGCGGCATCGTCGAGGCGCACGACGGCACCGTCGACGTCGAGAACGCACCCGGCGGCTGCCGCTTCCGCGTCCGGCTGCCGATCAGCGCCGCCTAGATCCTCGCTACGGGCGCGGCGCGTTCGCGAGCTCGGCCATCCCGTCGGCTAAGTCGACCTGCGATGCCCAGCCGAGCTCGGCGCGGATCCGCGCCGAATCGGCCGTAATGTGCCGGACGTCGCCCAGCCGGTAGCCGCCGGTGACCTGCGGCGCGGGGCCGCGCACCGCCTGCGCCACCGCCGTCGCCATCTCGCCGACGGTGCGCGGTGTCCCGGAGCCGACGTTGAACGCTCGCACGCCGTCGGTGTGCGCCAGAGCGGCAACCGTCGCGGCGGCGACGTCCCGCACGTGGACGAAGTCGCGCCGCATGCCGCCGTCCTCGTTGACCTGCGGCGCGTCGCCCCGGCGCAGCGCGGTCAGGAAGATCGCCGCCACGCCCGCGTAGGGCGTGTCCATCGGCAGGCCGGGCCCGTAGACGTTGTGGTAGCGCAGCGCCGCCACCGACCCGCCGCTCACCCGCGCCCACGAGGACGCGAAGTGCTCCTGGGCCAGCTTCGACGCGGCGTATGCGTTGCGCGGATCGAGCTGAGCATCCTCACCGACCAGCGCCGGTGCCAGCGAGGCGCCGCACACCGGGCAGGGCGGCTCGAACCGACCGGCTTCGAGATCGGCTTCGACCCGCGGGGCCGGCCCGACGTCGCCGTGCTCGGCGCAGTGCCCGAGCCCCTCGCCGTAGACGACCATCGAACTCGCGAGCACGAGGTGACCCACGTCCGCCCGCGCCATCGCGGCGAGCACGGCTGCGGTGCCGTGCACGTTCGAGTCGGCGTAGTCGGGCAGGTCGGCGACGTCCACCCCGAGGCCTACTTTCGCGGCCAGATGGACGACCGCGTCGACACCGCGCAACGCAGCGTCGAGCACCCCCCTGTCGCGCACGTCGCCGACCCGCAGCCCGTCGAAGGACGGCGGCGCTGCGCGATGCACGTCGGGGCGCAGCGAGTCGAGCACCACCACGTCGTATCCGCCGGCGCGCAGCGCGGCGAGCACGTGCGTACCGATGAAGCCGGCGCCGCCGGTCAACAGCACGCGCATCACGGCAGGACGAATGACGACGGGTACCCGGACGTGTCTGCGCACGAGCAGGCGCCCTGCTCGGCGGGCAGCCGCTCGAGCGTGCCGATCAGCAGCGACCGCAGCCGTGGCAGGTTCTGCGCGAATGCCTCGAGCACTTCTGCGTGCGTCACCCCCGCGCCCGCTTCGACGCCGGCATCCAGATCGGTGACGAGCGCGAGCGTCGTGTAACACAGCGCCAGCTCGCGGGCAAGGCCGGCTTCCGGCATGGCGGTCATCCCGATGATCGACCAGCGGCGCGCCTGGAACTCCAGCGACTCGGCCCGCGAGGAGAAGCGCGGCCCGTTGACGACGACGAGCGTCCCCCCGTCGTGCGCACCCCCGTCGTCGGTATGCGCCTTAGACAGCGCCGCCGCCCGGCCTCTCGGGCAGTAGGGGTCGGCGAACGATGCATGCCCCACTCCGTCACCCGCGTCGAAGAACGTGTGCGCGCGGCCGTGGGTGCGATCGGCGAGCTGGTCAGGAATCACCAGCGTGCCGGTGGGCTGCGACGTGGTCAGCGAGCCGACCGCGGACAGCGAGACGACCTGGCGCACTCCGAGCGAGCGCAGCGCCCAGACGTTGGCGCGGTAGGGCACCACATGCGGCGCGAAGCGGTGCGCCGACCCGTGCCGCGGCACGAACACGACGTCCCGCCCGGCCAGCGAGCCGAGCGTCAGCGCTGCGCTGGGCGCGCCGTACGGGGTGTCGACGTCGCGCTCGACCGGGTCGTCGAGCAGCGAATAGAATCCGGAGCCGCCGATGACACCGACTGGTTCGTCCGCCGACATTCCTCAGACATTATCGGGCCTAGGATCCGGTCATGGACCGAAAGCACTACGACGACGACCATCTCGCGTTCGCCGAGGCGTTCCGCGCCTTCGCCGACAAGTCGATCGTGCCGAACTACCTCGACTGGGAGAAAGCGGGCAGCATGCCCCGCGAGGTCTTCCAGGAGGCCGGCAAGAGCGGCTTCCTCGGCATGGCGGTGCCGGAGGAATTCGGCGGCGGCGGCGGCGAGGACTTCCGCTTCAACCAGGCGCAGGGCGAGCAGATCGCGCTGGCCGGCATCACCGGCGCGGGGCTCGGGATATCGCTGCACAACGACATCTGCCTGCCCTACTTCCTCAGCTACACCACCGACGAGCAGAAGCAGCGCTGGCTGCCGGGCATCGCGTCCGGCGAGTTGATCACTGCGGTGGCGATGACCGAGCCCGGCGCGGGCTCCGACCTGGCGGGCATCCGCACCTCCGCGAAACGTGACGGTGAGCACTACGTCGTCAACGGTGCGAAGACGTTCATCACCAACGGCATCAACGCCGACCTGGTGATCACCGCCGTCAAGACCGGTGGCGATCCCGGCGACCGGCGCGGCGGCACGTCGCTGCTGATCCTCGAACGTGAGATGGACGGGTTCGAGCGCGGCCGCAATCTCGACAAGCTCGGGCTGCACTCGCAGGACACCGCCGAACTGTCTTTCACCGACGTGCGGGTGCCGGTCGAGAACCTGCTCGGCGACGAGGGCGACGGCTTCAGCTACCTCACCGCCAAGCTGCCCCAGGAGCGCACGTCCATCGCCGTCGCCGGCGTGGCCGAGGCGAGCGCCGCCTTCCAGGAGACGGTGCAGTACGTCAACGACCGCAAGGCGTTCGGCAAGAGCATCGGGTCCTTCCAGAACACCAAGTTCGTGCTTGCCGACATCGCCACCGAGATCGACGTCGCGCAGGCGTTCGTCGACCGCTGCGTCGATCGGCTGAACACGAACGAGCTCAGCGCGGCCGACGCGTCGAAGGCCAAGTACTTCTGCACCGAGATGCAGGGCCGCGTCGTCGACAGGTGCCTGCAGCTGCACGGCGGCTACGGGTACATGAGCGAGTACCCGATCTCCCGCCGCTACGCCGACGCTCGCATCACCCGCATCTACGGCGGCACCAGCGAGATCATGCGAAGCGTGATCTCCAAGTCATTGGGTCTGTGAGGTTCGTTCTCGCGTCTGCGTCACCCGCGCGGCTGGAGACGTTGCGTCGCGCGGGTGCCGCGGTCGAGGTGATCGTCAGCGGCGTCGACGAGGACGGTGTCACGGCCGAGCGCACCGGCGAGCTGGTGGGCCGGCTGGCCGACCTCAAGGCACGCGCGGTCGCCGACCGACTGTCCGGCGACGCCCTCGTGTTGGGTTGCGACTCGCTGCTCGACGTCGACGGCGAGCCGATCGGAAAGCCCGGCTCTCCCGATGCCGCGGCGCAGCGCTGGCGTCACCTGCGAGGACGCACCGGGACGCTGCACACCGGGCACTGCCTGATCGACACCGGCACTGCACGCACCGTCACCCGCAGCGTGGCGACAACGGTCCGCTTCGCCGATGTGACCGACGCCGAGATCGAGGTCTATTGCGCGAGCGGTGAACCGTCCGCGGTCGCCGGGGCGTTCACCGTCGACCGGTTGGGCGGCTGGTTCGTCGAGTCGCTCGAGGGTGATCATCACAACGTCGTCGGGGTGTCGCTGCCGGCGCTGCGCGGCATGTTGCGGGAGCTGGGTCACGGGCTGGACGCCATCGGTTACCCCGGGCGCTGAGCCGGCCTCTCGGCCTCGGCCGACTCGCGACCGGCGATGTTCGAGGGCAGGTGGTGCACAGCCTTCGCCATCCCGCCGAGCCGCCGCGCGAACGACGTCGTGTCACCGTCCACCGGCGGGACGGTGCGGTAAGTGTGCGTGGGCGCCTCCCTTCCGCGCAGCCGCAACGACCTGCCCTTGACCCAGTGCTCCCGCTCGTCCGGCGTGCAGGACTCGACCGTGGCCTCGCTGGCCAGCACCCGGCCCTCGGTGCGCTTCGCCTGCTCCGTCAGCCGGGCCGCCTCGTTCACCGCGTCGCCGATGACCGTGTACTCGAGCCGGCTCGCGGTGCCGATCTGTCCGGCGATCGCCGGGCCGAGCGCCACGCCGATGCCCACCTCGAGCTCACCAGTGCGGGCGACGCGATCCCGGATGCCGCGCGCAGTGCGCAACGCGGCGGTGGCCGGATCGTCCAGCTCGGCGGGAGCGCCGAACACGCACAGCGCGGCGTCTCCCTCGAACTTGTTCAGCAGGCCGTTGTTCGTTTCGACCTCCTCGACGACGACGGTGAAAAACCGGTTGAGCATGTCGACGAACGCGCTCGGCGCCATCTCGCGTGTCAGTTTCGTCGAGCCGGTGATGTCGACGAACAACGCGACGACCTCACGGCTCTCCCCACTCATGGTCACGCCGCCACTGATCGCCTCCGCCGCAACCGCTGACCCGACGTGCCGGCCGAAGAGGTCCTGGATGCGCTCACGCTCGCGCAGGCCGGAGACCATGTCGTTGAAGCCGTTCTGCACCAGGCCGATCTCGCCGGCGTCGTCGACGGCGACCTTCACCTCCAGATCGCCCTCGCCCACCCGGTGCAGGGCGGTGACGATGCCACGCAGCGAGTCGCCGATAGCCCGCGCCGACAGCGAGATCGCCACTCCGCTGAGGGCGAGCCCGGTCAGCGCCACAACGATGCCGGTGCTCACGATGTTCGTCTTGCCTGGTGGGGTGGTCAGCACGAGGACCAGGCCGACTATCGGTGTGGCGGTCGTCAACGCCCAGTTGAACACCAAGCGCCACTGCAGGCCGAACAACGGCGCGGTCTGCGGCGGCCGCGCCTCGAGGGCCAGCAACGCGACCGGCCGATTGACCCGCGCGAGCAGCAGGTAGGTGAGGCCGGCCGCGCCGAGGCCGGACAGCACGATGCCAGCGGAGATGCCGAGCACGCTGCGGGCGTCCACACCGACCACCGCCGCGGCCGTGCCCACGACGATGCTGCCGAGGGTCCACAGGGCGATGGAGACGATCGCGATGTCCAGGGGAAGCCGCATCGCCCGGCGCGCGTCGTCGTCTGTCGGCTCGTCGCCGCGTAGCAACCAGCGCATGGTGCGGCGTTGCACCAGGGCACCGGCTGGGATGCCGATGAGAACGGCCGCGCCCGCGATGATCGCCGAGGTGACGAGCACCACGGCCAATTGGTGCGGTTTGGCGCTGGCGTTGATCGAGCGCTGCACGAAGGCGACGACGAGGATGCCGCCGATGTTGGCAGCGATCGCCAGCGCCGACATGCCGGCGAGGGTGCGCACCACGAAGGGCAGGTTCGCCGCGACCTTCTCGACATCGAGCGGCTCGTCACGCACACGCCGGGCCGGCTCGCGCGCCTCAGCCGCCTCGGTCACCGCTCGATTGTCCCTCACGCCGTGCGGGCCGCCCTGCCGACCGGCCGCGAACGTGACGCAGCGCCGACTGCCTGATGTCGCGCCATCGCCGGTAAGAGTCGGGTGGCATGCCGCGCCCGAGGCGGGCGATGACGGCGAGCACCGCGGCCACCTCGTCGGCGGTGGCGTTTCCGCGCACCACGATCTGCGCGCTCACGTCGGGGGCACCCCGTGCCTCTTGTCCGCGAAGTGCCGCGACTTGCCGACAAGGACCGCGTAGCGGCGCAGCAGTTCGGCGCGCAGCTCCGACGGTTCGATCACGGCGTCCAGCACGAGATCGGAGGCCAGCCGCAGCAGGTCGACGTCCTGCTCGAACTCGGCACGCTTCGCGGCCACGAATGCCGCCTGCTCGTCGGGGTCGGTGATCTCGGCGATCTTGTTCGCGTAGACGGCGTTGACGGCGGCGTGCGGGCCCATGACGGCGATCTTGGCGGTGGGCAGGGCGATGCAGGCGTCGGGCATGAATCCCGGGCCGGCCATCGCGTAGAGCCCGGCGCCGTAGGCCTTGCGCACGATCACCGAGATCTGCGGCACGGTCGCCTCCGACACTGCGGTGATCATCTTTGCACCGTGCCGGATGATCCCCTGCCGCTCGACCTCGCTGCCGATCATGAAGCCGGGCACGTCGGCGAGGTAGAGCAGCGGAATGTTGAACGCGTCGCACAGCCAGATGAAGCGGGCGCACTTGTCGGCGGAGTCGACGAACAGCACGCCGCCCTTGACCGCCGAGTTGTTCGCCACGACCCCGACGCTGCGCCCGCCCATCCGGCCGAGACCGACGACGACCTCGGCCGCGAACAGCGGCTTGATCTCGAAGAACGAGTCGGCGTCGAGGAGCCCGTCGATCACCTCACGCACGTCGAAGGGGACGGACTCGTCGGCCGGCACGCAGTCATCGGCGAGCTCGATCGCAGGTGGTTCGGGCGCGACCTCGGGCGCCGGCTCACGCCAGCAGGTCGGCAGGTAGGAGAAGTACACCCGTGCCTGCTCGATGGCGTCCTCGTCGTCGACGGCGAGGTTGTCGCCGCATCCGGACACGGACGCGTGCATGCGCGCGCCGCCCATCTGTTCCAGCGTCACCTTCTCGCCGACGACCATCTCGGCCATCCGCGGCGAGCCGAGATACATCGAGGCGTTCCCCTCGACCATGATCACGATGTCGCAGAAGGACGGGATGTACGCGCCGCCGGCAGCGGAAGGCCCGAACAGGCAGCAGATCTGGGGCACCTTGCCCGACAGCGCGACCTGGTTGTGGAAGATCCGCCCGGCGCCTCGGCGGCCGGGGAACAGGGCGACCTGGTCGGTGATCCGCGCACCGGCGGAGTCGATCAGCCAGAAGATCGGCAGCTCCTCGGCGAGTGCGCGCTCGGTGACTCGGATGATCTTCTCGACGGTCCGGGCGCCCCACGAGCCTGCCTTGACCGTGGGATCGTTCGCCACCACCAGGGCCGGGCGGCCGTCCACCAGGCCCTGTCCGGTGATCACACCGTCGGCCGGCAGGCCGTCGGCGACTGCGTTGGCGAGCTGCGCGTCCTCGACGAAGCTGCCGTCCTCGAGCAGCAGCGCGAGCCGGTCGCGGACGTAGAGCTTGTGCTGCGCCGCGAGCTTGGCGGCGGCCTTGTCCGGCGGCCTGCTCGTCGCGTCCCGCGCGGCCCGCAGCTCGGTGTCCTTCACTGGACGGGCAGTCCCAGTCCGCGCGCGATGAGCATGCGCTGGACCTCAGAGGTGCCCTCGCCGATCTCGAGGATCTTCGCGTCGCGGTAGAAGCGCGCGACCGGGAACTCCTCCATGAAGCCGTTGCCGCCGAACACCTGCGTGGCTACCCGGGTGGCGGCGACCGCGGCCTCCGTCGAGTACAGCTTCGCGATCGCAGCGGCCTGCTTGATATGCGTGGCCGGGCGCGCCGAGTCCTTCAACCAGGCAGCCTTGTAGGTGAGCAGGCGCGCGGCCTCGACCGACACGGCGAGGTCGCTGAGCGAGAACGCGACAGCCTGCCGCGAGCCGATCGGCCGGCCGAAGGTGTGCCGCTCGCCGGCGTAGCGCACCGAAAGGTCGAGGCAGGCCTGCGCGAGGCCGACAGCGAGCGCGGAGATCGCGATGCGGCCGTCGTCGAGCACAGCCAGGAACTGACGCAACCCGTCGCCCCGGCGGCCGAGCAGGTTCGCCTCGGGAACCCGGCAGTCGTCGAAGCTCAGCCCGTGCGTATCGGAGATGTGCCAGCCGAGTTTGTCGTAGGGCGGTTCAACGGTGAAGCCCGCGGTGCCCGCCGGGACGATGATCGCCGAGAGCTCGCTGTCCCCAGTTTTCGCAGTGACGGTGACCAGCGAGGTGATGTCGGTGCCGGAGTTCGTGATGAACGCCTTTGCGCCGTTGATCGTCCACTCGCCGCCCTCCAGCCGCGCGCGGGTCTTCGATGCCCCGGCGTCGGAGCCGGCCTCCGGTTCGGTCAGGCCGAATCCCGCGAGCGTCCGACCGGCCACGAGGTCGGGCAACCACTGCTGCTTCTGCTGGTCGGTGCCGAAGGTGAGGATCGGGTTGATGCCGAGCCCGACGGCGGCCTCGAGCGTGATGCCGATCGACTGATCGACGCGGCCGAGCTCCTCGATCGCGACGCACAGCGAGGTGAAGTCGCCGGCGCTGCCGCCGAATTTCTCCGGCACCGCCAGGCCGAACAGGCCGAGCTCGCCCATGGCGTGCACGACGTCGACGGGGAAGTGGTGCTCGCGGTCCCACTGTGCGACGTGCGGCGCGACCTCGCGCTCGGCGAAGTCGCGCACGACCTTGCGGAAGGTCTCGTGGTCCTCGGACAGTTCGAATGTCACCGCATACCCCTGCTTGACGTTAACGTAAAGGTGAGGCAACCATAACGGCGTGGCGGCCGATCCGAAAGAGCAAACGTGGACGGTCGGCGAGCTCGCCGACGCGCTGGGCGTGACCGCTCGAACGCTGCGGCACTACGAGGCGGAGGGGCTGATCACGCCCCGCCGCTCCGGTGCGAACCGGGTCTACGGGGTACGTGACCGCGCGCGGCTGCGGCTGATCCTGCGCGGTCGCCGCTTCGGCATGACGCTCGCCGAATGCCGCGAGATCGTGGATATGTACGACGGCGCGACCTCGTCCGAGCGCCGGCAGCTGATCGCGCTGCTCGCCCGGTTGGACGAGATCGCCGAGGACCTCCGGCGCCGGCAGGCAGACCTGCGGCGCACGCTGGGCGAGGTGAACGACGTCGCCGGACGGTGCCGCGCACGGCTGGCCGAGCTCGCCGACTAGGCAGTGTCACCGCGTTCGGCGAGCACCCCGGCCGGCGTCATCCGGCGAACGCCGACAATGTTGTCGAACGCGCGATCGGGCGAAACGATGACGTCGATGCCGTGCACGAGCGCTGTCGCGGCGTGCACTGCGTCGCGCCCGCCGATGTAGTCGCTCTCCGCAACGAGCGCAATGGCCCGGTCGAGGATCGCGGCGGTGAACTCGTGCACTGTGCACAACGCCGCGGCGCTGCGCGCCTGGGCGACGGCTGTCACACGGTCGGTCATCCGCAGGCGGTGGAACAGGAATTCCTGAACCATCTCGACGCTGGCGTGCAGCTCGAGCTCGCCGGCGCCGGCCGCGACCACCACTCGCTGGCACGAATCGCGCAGTCGATGTTGCCCGCCGACCGCGTACGCGAGAACGGCGGTGTCAACGAGGACGGCCCGAGCTGTCACGGCAGTTTCGCGGCGAGCTCACGTTCCAGTGCTGACTTCGCGGCCGACCAGCTCACGGCCGCACCGGAATCGACAGAGGCGAGTAGCTGTGCGGCGGCGGATGCTTTGGCAGTCCCGCCAGCGCCCAGGCGCGCGGCGATGGCCTCCCTGATCAGCGCGGCAACGCTTTGCCCGGTGCGTACAGCCTCGCGCTCCAGCTGGCGGTAGTCGTCGGGCCGCACCAGGATCTGCACTCGTCGATCGAGCGTTGACATGCACATACTGTAGCATGCACATGTCCGAAGTGTGGAGGAGCGCTCGTGCCGCGCTACGGGCTCTTCGGCGGTGCGGCCGGGTGCGGGACGAAGCGCACCGTCCGGTTCAGCACGAACCGCACGAGGAAAATCACCATCGGGGCGCGCAGCAGCAGTTGCCAACCGACCGCGACGAACGGCGCCCATACCCACGCGGCGAACACCGCGACGACCCCCACCAGACGCCCGAACGGCGTGCGGGCCAGTCCTTGCACCCACCGGTCATAGCCCCAGCGCGCGATGGCGGCGAACGCGGAGTAGACGAGCACGCGAACGGCCTCGTCATGCACCTCGGACACCCAGGTCGCAACGAGGACGTGGCGCGGCAGGACGCCGAGGACCAACATCATGGCGAGGACGGCCTGCAGGAACAGCCGCGCCGCCAGCAGTCGCAGCGGGCGCCGATCGGGCAACCGGTACGCCGGCAGCACGGTCAACGGATGCGCCGCGAGCATGGCCGCCCGGTCGTCGAAGAGCGGGACGCCGGGATAGCGCGCCCTTACCTGTGCGCGCAG
>JAABUT010002983.1_pt1 | contig 15234 bp, 22 predicted proteins | sample 5559281 | NCBI WGS metagenome assembly JAABUT01 (sample SAMN10711880, study PRJNA513359) | rock metagenome | isolation source: Antarctica rocks | place: Antarctica: Victoria Land, Ricker Hills nord | collected 2016-01-04 | reverse complement strand
GTATAGCACGCCTTTTCAAGCCAATCGCTTGCTGGCAGCACGGCGCGCAACGAGCTTCGTTTAGGCCGGGACGAGCCGGCTTGACCTTAATCAGACGCGCTGGAGGTACAAACGACAACCCTTTCATCACTAACAGAGGCAAGAAGGACATTGATGAGTGAGTTGCACATCTGAAGCGACTTCAGCAGCATCGCTGCAAGATGCCACGGTTGGGCATCGGTTTGACCCTTGCTGTCTCCCTCAGAACCTGGGGCTCACAGCCAGATGATGATAGTTCCGTATCCAAGGCGTCCTCAGTAGACATGTCACTGTCTGACTTTGGAAAGCAGCAGCCTGCCAAGGCAACTTTTCCTTTGCTGACAAAGCTCTTGGTGTCTGCTATGATATTGCTGTTTGTATACCAGGTACGCTACTTGGGCAGCCATACCATCAGGCATACAATCCTGTTGTCCGACACAAGCACAACGATGCCATAGCCTGCCACCCAGTGCAAGTACTTGAACTTGCTGTGCTCCAGTGTCAGCTTCACTCACACTGACGCAGAGTCAGCATTTGTTACTGCCGAACTGGGCTAATCTAAACCTGCATTTTGCGTAACTCCATCTATCAGCTGCCTGAGCAATGCTTCAGTCTTGGCTAGGGAGTGATCTTGACTTCGCTTTGAAAGAACAGCAGACACTCATGCTCCTGGCGTGCAAGGGCATTGATGCTTGCTGCAGTGGTGGCCATTTCTGACCAACTTCCCGCACCAGACTTCTTTCATCACAAATGCTGCACGCAGCCGCACAGGCCCCAGCAGCTTCCTGCCAGCACTCAAGCACCTTACACTAGGAATCCCAGAGCCTGGCCATTGGTCTCATCTGACTGTGTCCTGGATGCTCGTAAGTAGCGGCTGCTCATGAGCCCAACCTTCTCGTTCCTTGACCTTTATAGATATTAGCATTGGCCGCGGATCATATCCTGAAGTCGTCCAATCAGGCTTATGTGTGCTGGACGTCCTGAGCCACATGGCTGTGGTGCGTTGAGATGTTCAGCCCCAGTTTATGTCAGCAGCTGGCCTACATCTTTGGCTGTGGCTGCGCCTGTGCATTTTGTTGATGAATGCCATTGAGCGCATAGCACTCTTGCACCCCAACCCATTCGTTCATTCATTTGTTCATTAGCCATGTGTCTTTCCTTAAGGTCTGGTATGTACAGCCCTGTATGGTTCCAATGCCTCTCAGAAATATAAACAAACCTGCTCTTGTAGTCATAATCCACTGTGCACCAATGTCCTGCTGCGCAGCGCAGGACAGAAGCCGGGTGATGTACGGCCAATGGTGGCGCTTCTACACAACAACCCTGCTGCATGCCAATCTGCTGCACCTGCTGGTGAGCCTCTGTTTGGAGCATGTTACACATTGATGTCTGCTGCTTCTTGATCAGATTGGCTGTCACGCCTGCTGCTTCTTGATCAGATTGGCTGTCACGCCTGCTGCTTCTTGATCAGATTGGCAGTCATGCCTGCTAAATTTCCCCTCTGCATTGGTGTAATGTCAGTCACATGATGCATGAGGTGTGGCATCAGTGTATACTACACTATGTTGTACTTATGCATGCACATGGCGACATGGTCAATGTGTCAGTGACCAAATTCAGACGATTGAACATGTCAATCAACCAATCACGCAGGCCAATTGCCTTGCGATTCATGAGTTTGGCAAGGACTTAGAGGCTCAGATTGGCAAGCTACAGTTCCTGGCTGTGCTGGTGTTTGCTGCCTATGCCAGCGGCCTCACCATGATTGTCACCAACCACCCTGTTGGAGCAGAAGCCTTGCTCCCTGTTGGAGCTTCTGGTAGGGTAACGGATATAATGTTCATCATGCTGCATGTCCTGCACGTACCTAGCTCATCATGAGCTGGAAAGCGTTTTAATTATTATTATTATTAGCGTTTTGTTATAATAATTATTATTATTATTATTATATTAGCGTTTTGTTATAATTATTAATATTATTATTAGCGTTTTGTTATAATTATTATTATTATTATTATTATTATTAGCGTTTTGTCATAATAATAATTACTATTATTATTATTATTAGCGTTTTGATTACTATTATTATTATTATTATTATTGTTGTTATGCTGCATAGAAACGACAACATAGGAGAGTTGCACTGCCTTTGGGACAGGCTTTCCAATGATGCACTCAATAACATTCTGGTGTTGTAGTGTGCTGAAAGCAAATGAGCCTTAGAGGTCCTGGCAAGTGCAGGAGCATGCCTCCTAAAGGATATTTTGTCAAGCATCCTGTCAAGCATACCACCTGTAGCATAGCGTGGGTTGCCTCCTTGATCAGCCCACACACTGACGCAAGTCTTTCTAATGCATGACTCATCACCTGTATGCCATGACTTCCCCTCAGACGATGTCAGGAAGCCATACGCCATTGGTTGTGTGTCTAGATATGAGTGTTTGATGGTGCAGGCTTGGTGACTGGCATCACAGGCACTCTGTTTCTGATGTCCCTGTTTGTGAAGAATCTACGGCAGCAAGGCACACTGGAGAGCAGTGGAGCAGCCCTGGTGATTGCCTTCCTGTTGGGGCAGTTCGTACCAGCCCTAGACAATGGGTAGGTAACAACCATCAGCACTTCGCTGCTGAAACTGCCATGCATAAAGTACTGAGCAGTGATGTCTGCATGTACAGATGTTGCTGCAGCATTGACACCCCATTTTGCAGCCAAGCTTGCCGACAAATGGCTAGCAGGACTGCATGCGTCAGCTTATGCTGTTTTGCAACAATAAAAACGCTGCCCACACTGCAGTGCCTGACTCTTTGCAGGATTCATGCTGGGGGTCTGATTGGTGGCCTTGCAGTGGGCATCATTATTTTAATCCAGTATGGCATCAGGGGATTGCTTGGAGGACGAAAGGCAAGAGGAGATAAGAGCTGATGATGTGCATAAAAAGACTGATTCAGCAATTGTAGCCAGTCTCAAACATTCAAAAGAGGTGCATGTTTGTGCACGTATTCAAAGCGCAGGATCAGTGCTCCAGCAAAGCTTTTGATGCCATGCTGGCATGTGCATCCTGAATCGATAAGCATGATGGGCGACTCACATGCGTACATATGGCAGGACTTATCCACCTACATTGAGCAGGAAGCTTTGCAGCACCAGCTGTCATGTACACCCAGATTAGATCAAAGTCTGATGTTAGCACGTTACATGACTTCATGCTTTCTTTGTCAACTTGTAGCTCTGAATTGTCATGGACAAGTCACAGCACAGCGCCCAGTATACAATGTGAATTTGGCACAGGTCTGATAGATGTATGTTTGAGGCAGTCCACACGTGTGGACAGGCTACAATGACTGCCATTCAGAGCTAACTTTTCGTGCAAAACTGCCAAATGCCCTTCAGGCACCTCATGCAGATTCTCTGGCATCCCCTTCTCAGTACTCAGGCGCAGAATGTCCATTGCATTCAGTCTTCCATCGCTGCACAGCATTCACTACTTCAGCAGACTTCTTGACAACACAAGACAGACAAGGCACACAAATGGACAAATGAGCGCAGCAAAGTGAGCGCAGCTGTACACTGCATTCATTCGTTTATCAGTTGCTTGATGAATCAGCGGTGCTAGCCAGGCGATTGTGCATGCTACAAAATTGCATGCCATCTGTTCTGTGTTGTCTAAGCAAATCATAGCATTGCAAGAGGAGCTTGGAGCATAGCTCTCCTGACTGGATGGGAAGGATTAAAGCCCTAGATGACAGCTGCAGCAGTATGGCAAGTGGACAAAGATACATTATGTTCAATCTGCCATTTGCGTCACCGCCTGCAGGTCCGGTTGAAGCTTTGCCAGTTCTAGGGCCTCTGGCAAAGCTTCGATCAGTTCTGCAGGCAATGGCGCAAGAGGTGAGTCTAATATGAATCCACAAGCAGTCAATGCATTGCAAACTGACTAGCCAGGTACAATGACCAAGAGCAGGCAACTCTCTTGACAAGACATCACTGGCAGAGTTGCTGACAGAGGCATACATCCAACATGCATGCAGAGTGGCCAGCATGATCAGAAAGCAGCAAGGACCTGCCAGCAACCATTCATTGTGCAGGCTCGTCTTGCTGTGAGAAGCTACTGTCGTTGCTATAGCGTCTGCCAGCAACATGTCTAGCAGACGCCACAGCCATGACAGTATCATCTCAAAGCTATGCTATGCTGTAGGTCTAACAGAGATCAGTGGCTGCATTGGGACCACCACAGCTTGGCATACAAGGTGCATCGCCTAGCTGTGCAGTGTATGCTGTTATGTACGGGCGCTGTTGCAGCTGTGTTGTCCATTGCACCTGCAGCGTACATGCACTGCAATGGCAGCCTCATGGTGAAGAGTGCATGTAAGCTTGCCAGCATCAGAACAGTGTGTTGATCTTGCATCATGTGTGCATCACAGCACAGAGTACATTGCTCTCAAGCTGAGCAACAATGCCCTGTCTGAGCAAGCTTGGGAGGCTTCTTGCTGGGCATTTCAGGTGTGGCAGAACAATGCAATTGTGCGATGCCTGGCGCAACCTAAGCAGCATGATCAAAGCATACCTCCTCTGTGTCCTGGCCCTCATTGGACAAGACACATGTGCCAGAGGGCGTTCTTGCATAGGCTGCAAAACGGGCACTTTGCAGTCAACTGCTGCCACTCTAGATCAGGAAAGCAACCATGGCTGAACTCAACTTAACACCCAGGATGGAGCATCCTCAAAGAGACAGAGCTGCACGACCTGGCTAGTCCTGGCAAGGTCATACAGGACTGTCCCTTGAGGAGGCTCCTTTTGCGGTCCCAAGCTCAGCTCAGCAACTGGTCTCTCCAAAGCTTGGAAGTGAGCAGGCATCAGTTTTGTAGGCCTGCACAACAGAATGTCCACAGTCACCTGCATACCTTTTCTTTCAGGAATGCGTTGCATATTAATGGTTGCGCAGAAGGCAGCACTGAGAGCAATAGGGAAGGCAGCTGCAGCACACAGGGCTCAATTGCAAACACGCATGCGACTGTCATCACAGGACATGCCACTCACACTGTAAAGTTCAACGTTACATCCATGCGCCTGTCAGTGAGGTTGCTTGCCTGGGATAGTACATGATGCTGCCCAATCAGCTCGGTATAGCAAGGAAAAGCTTTCCAGATGATGCAGCTCAGCTGTATCAGGCAAACAGCATAATGCAGCAGCCTGCATAAAGCTGCCATATGCATGAGAATGCAATGTTCCACTGTACAAATGCTGTTTGCTGTTCTGTACAGCTGTCCTGGACAGGAGTACAATGGTACGGAGGCTGCACACTGCTCGTGTCACAAATGCATATGGCACAGCAAAACCAGCAGCCCTGCAGTGAATGCTGCATTTCCTTACAAGCTGGTGCTGCTTTGCCATATGCAATGGTGAGAAAAGCAGTGTGCAGCTTCCATGCCATTGTACACCTGATGGTTTCCTGTTCAAAACAGCTCTTCAGAACAGCTGTTCAGAGAAGCAGTATGCAGTCTTTCAACGTGCGCATGAATAGTCAAACAGTATCATCATATTACGCTGGCTCACGTGGCCACTGGTGTACATCTTTGGTGTCCAACTACTTCAGCTCCACATCAGGACGCAAAATCAACAATACCTCATGGGTTGAAACATATCAAGATCATACATCAAGATCCATCATTGGGATTATTGGTGACTCTGGCCTGAAGCAGTGAAAGCGCATTGCCTGTGACCTCACAGCATGCAAGATATTTGCAGCTGTCCGGCAAGTCTGGCCACGCCGCCAATTATGACAAGAGCTGCCAAGAAGCACTCACGCAGCTCAAACAAGGAGCACCTCGCAATGGGCAGCCCTGCAAAAACACGCACCCAATTTGGCACAAGTCAATGACGCTGGGATTGGACGTGTGTTTCATCGAGAGCATGGCCGTAATGTGACTGTCTAGCTCATGGCTGCATGCAATGTGAAAACAACAGAAAGAGGCAATTGTGCGTAGTATTCAAGCTTGCAATGTGAAAGGTGCAGCTATGAGCCACTTTAGGCATGCAGTTGCTTACTTGAAAGGAGCAGGCTGACACAAGTGTTGTGTGCACATCACAGAGCAGTGTACATGATTCGCAAGCTGAGCAACAATGCCCTGTCTAAGCAAGTCTGAGAGGCTTCTTGCTAAGCATTTGAGCTGTGGCAGGAAGATGCAAGTGTGCGATGCCAGGGGCAGCCTGACCAGCATGATCCACAACACACCTCTTTTTCCTGGCCCTCATCAAAGCAGAACCAAGTGCCAGAGGGTGCACAGGCATGCAACTTCAGAGCGCCCACTTCAAAACCTATGCCTGTGCACCATCAATTGCTTGCCGCTGATCCAGACCAGCAAAGCAACCAGGTCATGCATAGCCGTCTTTTGAGAAGGCTCCCAAGTGCAGCTCACCATCTGGTCTCACCTGAGCACAGACGTGAGCAAGGCTGTGAGCAGGCAGGTTGACTTATGCATACGTGCACTCACCAGGACGCATCAGGCTTACATCTTCAGCGATGAAAGTGGAGTGTAGCCGCATCGTAAGAATGTGCTGGGTCTGCCCAGCTGGGTCATGCTGCTGATCGAGTCTTGGCTGACAGCACCACTGGGTCTTTAGTTATGCCAGGGCTATCCTGCTCTGATCGCATGCATTGCTAAAAAAAGCAGAAAGTTGGAGTAGTTTTTCATATGTTGGCATGACATCAATCATACCCATTGGGCCAGAAGTCTATTGATAATGCGCCCTGATGTCACATGATGTGGTGCTGAAATAGCAGGACAGCTTTGCACATAACCTCAGCAGATACTCGCAGCAGTACAGCCCCACTGGCGGGTGGTCCTTCTTTGAGGCTCAAAGTTTGAGCTACGCGAGCGCTTCTTGGCAGCCCCTGTCGCATGTGCCGACATTGGCAGGATCGCTGTACAGGGCCCTCCCGGGACATGAGGCAAGAGCTGAAAAACAAGCGCTCACGTAGCTCAAACAAGGAGCACCCCCCAGTGGGCAGCCCTGCAAAAGCAAGCACATTTTTGGAACAAGTCACTGACGCCGGAGGAATCTTGCACCTTTTGTCTGTTTTGCTGCCGTGACACAGCACAACGTGACATCAAAATGGTGTCCAAGCAGTCAGCTGCCAGGCTGGTGACCATGCAAACTTCCTGGTTGACTGACCTGCTTATCTTGGCTTCAGTTGCCAAGTCTGACATGCAGTCACAGTTTGCGCTGAGCTTCTTTGAACGCAAGGTCAAGCAATTAATTTGAATAGGTTTGCGTTTTTACTGGCCATGGGCGGTTCGTACATGTTACAGCCAGTAGGCTTGCAGCCAGCAGGAATGCATACATTACGCTGTTTTGCAACCACGAAACACATACATATGCCATGTGCGCTGCACTACCTGACTCTTTCTACGCTTCATGCTGGTGGTCTGAACACCTGACCTTGCGGTGGGCATCACCATTTCAATCCAGTATGCTACAGTAGTCAAGTAATTACGCAAATTGCCTCTTAAAAGAGCATGGGAAAGTGCAGAGGTAAACCCGGAGCCCAGCATAGGTAGTAAATACCAACTTCGATCAAAAGCTTTTTGGTACACAGATCTGACAAGGCATGCTCTGCAGCATGCTGACGCTGCATGATCATATGAGTGTCTACTTAAGTACTGCGCAGTTCCATGTTGTCGGTCCAATGGCGCACTGTGCTATCAGACATCAACAGGCAATGCAGACATTTACAGGCAACTGGCAATGCAGACATCAACAGGCGATGCAGACATCAACAATTTGTTGATGGCATCAAAACACTTGTTACACTGAACCCTAGGACAACCTTGATAAATTTTGAGTAAACATTGACCTGACAAGCCAACAATGACGACACAGCAGCTATTTGAAAGCATTTACAGAACACCAGTGGCTAAACAATCTTGGCTATGGTGCAGACACAGCAGCGCAAAGAAATGTATATATGCACAAATGCATGCCATCAACCTTGAATGCGACTCTGCTTCCAAACAGGGCGCTGCTGCTGCGGCATATGCTACGTTGCCACCCTGTTGTCCACATTTTCTTGCTCAGCTGCCATGGCACATGCAATGGCGACTGCCTTGCCTCCAAACAGCTCTCATGAGCCTGATGCTGACTCCTGAGGGGAGGTGGAGCATCTGTTCTGTACTTGAGGGCGCTGCTGCTGCTGCCTGAGACTTTGCTGCTACCCTAGTAACCTTAGCTTCCTACGCCAGAGTGCGCTTTAACGCTGTATATCTGATGGTGATACCCCAAGAAGCCTTCAGCATCTGGTCAAGATAGTGATGGCTGTGTCAGGGTCATTCTGACCTCATTTTGTGCACACACACATACAGACACAGAGACACACACGCACGCACGCACGCACGCACACACACACACACACAGCAGCTGAGCTGCTCAATGCTGGAAACATTGACCAGCCACGTTTGCTCTGCACTCTGCTGATCATTATACGACTACACTGCAAGCTTGGATACATGCTGGAGGTGCTACGAGCTACGCATTGGTTGGATGGTCCAAAAAGCTGTACTACACAGACTGCCACCTGGCACGCCGTCTGTCTGTCTGCCTAGCCTAGGAGTGTTCAGCATCACCTGAAAGCTTTCAATCTGGGAGGCAGCTGTGAAGCTGACTGCCCCTATCAGTGCACAGGTGTGTCTGAGCAGACATGCTGGTCTGTTTGCGCGTGCCAAGGTGCTGCTGATCTATGCAGAGATGCTAGACTGTCTGTCTGTGCTGAGGTGCTGGACTGCTTATCTGTGCAGATACGCTTGACTGTCTGTCTGTGCTGAGGTGCTGTACTGCCAACACGAGCCTGACTGCATGCTGAGTATGGCCTCAAAAAAGGCAGCAATGGTCATGCTGTCTGCTGCTTCTGTTTTGGGAATATAGAAGGCTCCCTGAAGGGGACACAGACCTGCACAGCTCCCCACACATGATGTCACAAAGGCTTGGGCAAAGATGACAACCCATGACAGAGTGTCAACACTTTTTTGATGCCAAGAGTCTAGTCCTGGTGATGAGCTTGTACACATTTGTTGGCCATTTCTCATGCCACAGCTGATTGATATGTTCATGCACAGAAATTGGTTTGTCAGTTGATGCAATACATTGCAAGTCATATGTCATGACTACTACTAACATCAACAGCAGATGGGAGTGCCATTGGAAATATGCTTCTGTCTGGGGAACATTTGCAGGCAAAACAAAAACACCAACAGCAAGGGCCTGCACTCAAAGATGTAAATCTACTTTAAAGTAGCAGAATGTACCTTCAGACAAATCTAGGATCAAAGCTGCAAGCGACACAGAGCCCCTTGTAAGCTACACGGGCAGTGATGGCGGTGGCAGCCCCTGTCAGAAGGGCACAGCCCAGAGCTGCCCCTCCCACAGCAGCACAGCTCATAACTCTCACAAAGATAGGTGCTGCAATAACTGCATCTGCGCCATAACCCAGTGTCGTCCCCGACCTCTGGATGGGTCACCAGCAGCTGGGCTGGGCAGGGAGCCTTGACTGGCCTGCACAGCAACAATGGGTATGTCACATGATAGCAAGCATGCCACTGCAAATGCTACACCACCAGGAAGTCTGCTCATCAGGTCTTGCGAAAGTGTGACATATATTGATGACATCAGTGTAAGTTACATTGACAATGAGAAGACACGTATGCAGCCCTTGAAGAGAATTTCACGGCTTTGTGGGCAAATCTTGCTGACACCAGATGCCACTCATGAACCACACTGACTGCAAAATGCAATACATAAGCAGAGGACTTGTAGCAGACTGATACCTCAGACATCTTTCCTCCTATGCCTATTTTTCAACAGTGCTTGTGGCGTCAGTAGCACCGTGACAAAAATCTGCTTGAGAAGCTGAAAATCAAAAAGAAAAAGGAGAAGACGTCCATTGTCCAGCTGCAACTTTACCTGGTTGCCAAGGACAAGCACAAGAAACAAGGTTGTGAGCACCTGTGAGGTTTGAAACTGAGGTGTTTGAGTGGAAGCCATTGAGATATTAGCCCAAGTGGAAAAGAATCATGATTGAGATGTATGTCATGAGACAAGACAAGCAAAGTGCCGGTACATTCCCAGCTCGCTATGCTTCCTAGTCACCCTGCCTGTGCTGAAGCTGTGGTGTGCCTAAATTCTTGCAGCAAGCAAACTAAGGCAAAACGGATTGCTTTGCACACAGCAGAGATTGCTGCCCCGCATTGCAATGCTGGAGACACTGATTTGTAGCCTGTGAGCATGCATCACTTGATATGCTCTGCACGCTACGCTTTCTAAGTCACCCTGCCTGTGCTGAAGCTGTGTTGTGCCTGAATCCCTACAGCAAGCCAATCAGGCAACAGATTGCTTTGCAGAGCATACATACATTACTGCCAGTTGTGCGTTGTGACCCTGGAGACATTGCACTGTGGCTATATGAATGCATTGCTTGACAGGCTCTGCGTTCTGCGCATGTCCTCCACCAGATGTCATTACTGTGACAGCTGCTGAGCAGTGAGCACATTTGTGCGTATGCCCTGCTTGTTGCCTAGGCCTCTTCAATCACAAAGCAGGATGATGACTTGCTGTTGACATGATGCCTGCATCAGCCAGCTGTGCCTGGATTGAGCCTCAATGATTGCAGACATTTGGCAGCATGTCAATGTGTTCAGCTCCCCATCAGCATTCAGCAAAACAGTGAGCATGCATGCGCTGTATTGACGCACAGCTTAATGCTTTGTTGTCGCAGAAGACCATGTAGTTGGTGGTTCTCCTGGACAAACATTGTCTTGCTGCAGCGTCCAAAAGGAAAGCATGACACAGGAGGGAATGATTCAGGCTTTTGCACACTCACACTTGCAGACAAAGTCTACCTTGCATTGCAGAGCAGTTGACGGCCATAGGATGATGGGCTGATGTGTCTTCGCCTGCATGCATTCAGCAGCTACAACGAGTGGATCACTGCTTTAAGTAGAGGCTGTACCGATATGTGCTGATCTGTGACAGGGCTCCTATTGGTGCCCGCATGAAGCAGAAAAATGATGTTTGCAAAGGTGGCTTGGCACAACTCTGAAAGGCCTGTCCTCGACAGTCGGTGCTGTTCCGTTCGGCACGTGGTCTTTCTGCATGGTAATCACCAGGCCGGCAGTACCTGGCTCTCAACAGTCTCAAATTTTCGGCGTGCTCGCACGGAGCAAGGGCGCTCGCGCTTCACTTACGCTAGTTTGCAGCAAAAAGCAGGTTGTGCGCCGGGAAGGCAAGCTGCTCTGCCACCTGGGCTTGTTGTGTCGAAGACGTGCGCGGGGAGCGACACGGCTCGCTCATCCCGAGACCTGCAAGCCCAGGAGACGCGCGCGACCGCTGAGCTCGGCCCGCGCTTGTAGCGGCCGGGGGCAGCTCAATGCGCGCTGGGATGGGGCGGGAATCTGTAGCGCACCATCCATAACGAAACGTCTCAGACTGCAGAACTACACTCTGCTTTGACATTTCTTCAGCTTTGTTGAACCCTTCAAAACAACATTTATAAAAGCTTCAATTGTGCAGGACTGCTTGAAGCTCAAAAAGTTCAAGCTGGACATGTATCATGATTTTTGTTGTTGTACAGCGCATGGAACTCGAATAGTCATTACTTGCATGACACGCTGAAGATCAGGCAGCAAGTCTGTATAACATGGCGAGCTGCAATGAGCTCGATGCCAGGCAATGCGCATGGGCGAGTGACTTCAAGCTATGACCATGGCCAGTGACTTAATTTCATGCCTAGGCTAGTACATGCCTCATGGCAGAAGCTTCACTGCATGAAAAGCATGAAACAGCGCATGAAACTGCACCTTAAGATGCAGCAGCGCTAATGCTTGCTGCACTTTCTGACACAACAGTGAAGCAGTACTGCTACGTTACTTATGATCTCTCCGCAAAAAAAATCCAGCCCAGCCCCAGATAGGAGATGAGCCACAGAAGGGAATTTCGCAGCTGCCGCCACAGACACAGCACGTCTGCCTCCAATTGGGTGAGTGGTTTTGGTAGCGCAGGAGGCCCATCCTCAGGCTGTTCAGCCTCACCGTGTACCCGCGCAGAATATGCTGCAATGTATGGGCGTTGTTCAAGTACACTTGTCCAGTCTACCTGCAGGTACATGCACCGCGTTGACGGCTTCACAATGCAGATTGCATGCAAGGTTGCCAGCACAGGAAATTACCAGTGGAGGACCCACTGCCCCTTCTGCACAGAGGCAGACTCGTTCTGGGCTGGCCACATTTTTTAGCTATGCAGAGTATGCCATGACATAAGTGTACAACTGGCAACACCCTGCATGTCATAGCATTACGATGCTATGCTTGTCATTAAGGCAATTTGATCTTGCATTGCGTAGACACCATAGACCGGTGTATGGGCCTCTCAGACTAAGCAATCATGTCCTGTCTCAACAAGGTCTAGATCTGGGAGGCTTTGAGGCAGGAAGATGGAAGTGTGTGATGCCAGGCGCAGCCTGATCAGCATGATGAAGAACATACCTCTTCTTCCTCGTCCTCAGCAAAGCAGACCCAACTGCCAGAGGGTGCACTGGCATATGTGGCAAATTGTGTGCTGTGCAAATGGTTGCCGCCTCTCCAGACCAGAAACGCCACCAGGTCATACATGACCATCTCTTGGGGAGGACCCATCCGGGGGTCTAAGTTGATGGCACCCACTGGTCTCACCTGACCACAGAAGTGAGCAAGGCTGTCAGAGACCAGGAGCAGACAGGCTGAGTAGCACATGTGCGCACACATCAGCAAACCCTACACCCTCAAGCCTTGAGCAGCAGGCTCAAGCCTTATTCACTGACAAAGTTGGAGTCAAATGCAGCGAACAAATGTGACGGGTGTGGGTCGTGCTGATCAGGTAACGTCAGAAGGCACTGCGGAGAGTTGTGTCACATTTGGGCTGCATTGTTCAAAAACAGAAGGTGGGATGGCAATGAGTATCTGGGTGCGCTATGACTTACTTCAATTTGATGGGTTAATGCACACATTGCACCAGCAAGGCAGTATTGCAAAAGGTCATGCGGACTATGTCAGGGAATAAACAAATGGTGTACCTCGCAGGTCCTCCTGTTTTAATGATTGTCGAGCACCTGCATCTGCACCAGCACGGTGTTGTGGAGCTCTCTGAATCTTCTCCTTCTGACTGTTGGCTTCTTGCAGTCAGGACAACCACAGCCAGCACCCTGATTGCTACTTGTGTATAGGTCCAGGCAATCTTCAATAGTCCGGCAGGTGCTGTCAAAAGGCAGGTTCAGCATACGCAAGTGCTCGTCTAGGCCACCAAAAAGGTGTTCTGGAACCGCATCAGATGAAGCAGCAGCAGGGAAAGGTGATGCTTGCTGGCCTGATCCTTGGTCACCCACTGCCGTGCATGAGCTGCATAGGTTCTGCAACAAATCCTGACCAGTTGGCACACGATGCTTTGCAACATGTCGCAGTATACAGGGCTCAATAGTGAGCACGTGTGTGGAGCTTGATGCTCATGTAAATGATTGCTACTCACACTGTGTGCTACTAACGCTTTGCATTCATGCGTCTGCCAGGGAGGTGGCTTCCCTATCACATGATGCTGCTCAATCAGCCTGGTATAGCAGGTAGGAGCTTGCCAGATGATACAGCTCAGCTTTGTCAGGCAAACAACACGGTGCAGCAGCGTTTGCTGACCTGGGTGTTGACCCTAGAAGTAAACACCAAATCCACAATGGAGTTCTGCGGTTGTAGAGCAGCTATTGCTGCTGTGCCAAATGCAGCTCTGAGATGAGCTGTGTGCACCCTTTGAAGAAGGGCCCGGAGGTACTTGCCAGGGTCCTGCTGCTGGGGCTGGTTTGCTCTGCACCAGACACATGATGGTGAGATGCAAATGGCAGGCTGACAGCAAGTGACCTGAGCAGAAGTGCACAGCAATAGTCACATACATAGCCTCACCTTGCCACCAACTTGTGCGTTGTGCCTGCTATGGTGCATACCCATCAAGCCAGTGGCTTCCCACAGCGCCATATTGAGTCCTGATGTGGTATTGCAACAAAGTGAGCGCGTTGCCTGTACCATCAGGGCAGACAAGAGACCTGCACGAGTACAGCGACTCTGCCCACGCTGGAAAATGAGACAAGAGCTGCCAAGATGCGCTCATGTAGGTCAAATGAGCGGGACCCCACATTGGGCAGCCCTGCGCAAACAAGCACGTAGTTAGACCGCGACAACGACGCCTGGGGCCACCTTGGGCACGTCACTCGTTCTGCTGCCGCGCTCTCAAGGATCAGCAACTGCACAACCCGAGATCTGCTGTACACAGCGACTTATCCTGTAGTCTATGCAACGATCAGACACGATGCACCAATACCTTGGTCTGGACTGCGTCCCAAGAGCACTTGAGATTATTGGCTGAAGACAGTAGCTTAAATCGATCGCGCCAAGCAACTGTGCCGGTTGCTTGCATCCTACGCTGGCGGTAGTGGTTCGCCATGGACGCAGAGCTAAATCAAACTTGTTGCGTACTACGTGCTTCTGCAAGCCCACGTCTGGTGTCGCCTCTTGTCCCGAGGAATATGCTGGCAATGGCCAGGAGCCTGCAGCGCGTGTGTCAAGCATGGCGGGGGCGATGGAGGTCAGCCTGTGTGCCAACTGGTGTATCAGTCCAAGAACATAGCAGTAGAAGAAGAGGTATGCTCAAGCCTGCTAGCAGAGACATTTACAGGTGGATTGCCCTGAGGTCCTGCTTACTTTCTGCGTGATGCATCACGGCATTTTATGTTATGTCTGACACGCAGAGTGTCTGAAACTGGGGGTTGCTTCACCCTCACATGCCTGTGATTAACGGATTTGCAGAGTCGCATATGGAGAGGCCACCTGGCCCTGCATGAGAAATCATGCAGATGAACCAATCTTGCAAGATGTCCTAGGCTAGCACATGTTAGCTCTAGACACAAGCAGGGAGAAAGAGCACCATAGTTGCGCACTGCTGATACATCGAGGTTATTAGTCCTGTTGACCAATGGAATGTGCAGCAATACAGTAACTGTACAGCCACTTTGCTTTGACAAGCAAATTTCAACTGTCCAGAGGGCTTCCGATTTGCTCTACACTGACTGTGATGAGCACGTGTCGGAGTGACATTTAGATGATCCAGATCAGGAGCTTCAGACCCTGACGTCATGTAGGGGCAAACAATGGCAAT
>JAABUT010002982.1_pt1 | contig 15236 bp, 14 predicted proteins | sample 5559281 | NCBI WGS metagenome assembly JAABUT01 (sample SAMN10711880, study PRJNA513359) | rock metagenome | isolation source: Antarctica rocks | place: Antarctica: Victoria Land, Ricker Hills nord | collected 2016-01-04 | reverse complement strand
TTCGCCGGCGAGCATGACCGTGCCTTTACCGAGGCTCGGTTAGCGGACGTGCGCCAGCTCCTCGACCGCGCGGACGATCTCGGGCCCGGGGTCGACGTGCCTGCGCTGCCCATTGCCTCCGGCTACGACGGTTGGGCGGTGACCTACGACGGCGAGGACAACGGCTGCTTCCCGATGCGCGAGCAGGTGCTCACGCCAATGCTCGACCGCCTGACGCCGGGTCGCGCGCTCGATGCCGGGTGCGGCACCGGCGCGGTGACGCAGCAGTTGCTCGCCCGAGGTCACGACGTCGTCGGCATCGACGTCTCCGAGGGGATGCTCGCGCGCGCCCGGAAGGCCGTACCGGACGCCCGCTTCATGAAAGGTGACATCACCGACCTGCCGCTACCCGACGACGACGTCGACCACGTGGTGTGCAGCTTGGCGTTAACCCACCTGGACGACCTCTGCCCGTTCTTCGCCGAGGCGGCGCGGGTAATGCGCCCCGGCGGCCACCTGCTCCTGCTCGACACCCGCGGCCACTTCACCGGTTCCACCCGCTACCCGCTGATCCAGCAAGCGCCCGACGGCCGAGTGGGGCACATCGCCGGCTACAGCCACGGCCTGGGCGACTACCTGCGCGCCGCGCTGCCGCACGGGTACCTCGTCCGTGCCTGCGTGGAAACGTACCGCGACGCCGACACGGTCGAGCCTGATGAGATGCCCAAACCGCTAACCCCCGGCCCTCCCGATATCTGGGAGCTGCATCCGTGGGTCCCAGACGCCGCCAACGCCGCCAAGGCCGGCCAGCCAGCCAGCGTCGCGTGGGACCTCGAACTACGACCCGATGTCTGACAACGCTGCGGCTTCAACACCGATCAGTCGGCTCCGGCAAGATCGCTCCCACCTCGTTGACCCGCGTATCCGGACCAGGCGCCGCTCGCTCACCGGCAACAGCGCGGCTCGCGGCATGGTCGGACGTTCCGTCCTCCCGGCGGCAGATGAGGACACCGAGCAACGCGGCGCCTCTGCTGGTCTTCGAGCCGCCCTGCAGACGTGGCTGCAACGCGGCGCCGACATCCTTTGACCTTCAGGCGCCGCCTGGCTGGCGGCTGTGACCGGGGTTGGCATGGACCTCGCCGGAGAGCTCGGTCCGGACTACGCGTGAGGTGGCGGTGAGCGGGGAGGGTCGGGGTAGGCGTCCCGCCAGCGGGCGCAGGGAGCGGGAACCCGTGCCTGAGCAGCCCACGCCGGACGTGGCCAGCACCGCCCCGCGCACCCAGGACGTCCCCGGGTCGGACGTCCTGCCGGTCCTGGCCGGTGACCTGTACGGCTACGAGCAGATGCTCGACCTGGAGGACCAGCGGGTGCTGGCCGACCTGCGGTCCTGGTTACAGCGCCGGGTCGCGCCGACCGTGAACGAGCAGTGGGAGAAGGCGGAGTTCCCGCACCACCTAGTGCCGGAGCTGGCCGAGCTGGGCGTCATCGGCATCGGCTACGACCAGCCCGGCCGCCCGGCCAAAAGTCGGCTGCTGACCAGCTTCGTCACTCTCGAGCTGTCCCGCGTGGACACCTCCTGGGCGACCTTCTTCGGCGTCCACAGCGGCCTGGCGATGGGCAGCATCGTCCTGCTCGGCTCGGACGAGCAGCGCGAGCGCTGGCTCCGGACATGTTCGCGCTAAGGAAGATCGGCGCGTTCGCGCTCACCGAGCCTGGGGGCGGCTCCGACGTCGCGCTCGGCCTCGAAACCACCGCCCGGCGCGAGGGCCAGGAGTGGGTGCTCGACGGCGCGAAGCGCTGGATCGGCAACGCGACCTTCGCCAACCTGGTGATCATCTGGGCCAAGGACGTCGCGGACGGTCAGGTCAAGGGCTTCGTGGTGCACCAGGACAACCCCGGGTTCACCGCCACCAAGATGGAGGGCAAGCTCGCACTGCGCACCGTCCAGAACGCTGACATCGTCTTGTCGGGCTGCCGGGTCCCGGAGGCGGATCGGTTGCAGGGCGCGAACTCCTTCAAGGACACCGGCCAGGTGCTGGCGCTGACCCGCGGTGGCGTCGCGTGGAGCTCGGTTGGCTGCCAGATGGGGGCCTACGAAGCGGCGCTCGCGTACGCCCGGGAACGCGAGCAGTTCGGCCGCCCGATCGCCGGCTTCCAGCTGGTACAGGACCTGCTGGTGAAGATGCTCGGCAACGTCACCGCCTCGCTCGGCATGGTGGTCCGGCTGGCCGAGCTGCAGGAGGCCGGCACCTGCACCGACGCCCAGGCCGCGCTCGCCAAGGCCTGGTGCACCAGCCGGATGCGCGAGTCCGTCGCGTGGGCCCGCGAGGTGTTCGGCGGCAACGGGATCCTGCTGGAGAACGACGTGGCACGATTCTTCAACGACGCCGAGGCGATCTACTCCTACGAGGGAACCCGTGAGATCAACACCCTCATCGTCGGCCGCGCGGTGACCGGCCAGAGCGCCTTCGTCTAGACAGGACTGGTGCGCGCCGCCTCCGGCTGCACGGCTCGGCCCTCCGCCGTGGGAGCCTCGCCTGACACTTGCGCGCACGGCACCGAACCGCGCAGTACCGGCTGTCGACGGAAGGTGGCTATCGGCCAGGTTTTCGGCCCTCCGTCAGCGGCAAGAGCGCTAACGCGGCAGAAGCGGACGTGGCCGGCCAGTCCGCTGACGTTCATCGTCCTGGCTGTGACCAGGCGCCTACGTCCCCGCGATCACGAGTCGGCACCGATTCATCACAGGTGCCGTCTTCGTGGATGCAGTTCTGCCGCCCGGACGAGGTCACGTCGCGCTGGCGAGACCGGCGTTCCTGGACTTCCTGCGGCTGAAGGCGGACGCCGCCGGTGTGCTCCCGGTGTGGACCCAATGGTGGGAGGAGGCCGAGGTGGCGGCTTTGTTCCCTGACGATGAGACGCGGCATCGGATTGAGCGCGAGCAGCCGCGGCTCCCGCTCTCCTACTTCGAAGGCCAGCTGCCGGCCCCCGAGGCTTGGGACGACCGACCAGCGGCCTATCTGGCCTTCGGCGACACGTACGGTCCCGAACGCGACGAAGCCGAACGCCGGCAGTGGCCCATCACCACTCTGTCGGGGGGGCACCTGCACCTCCTCAACAACCCTCGCCAGGTCGTGGCAGCGCTCGTCGTGCTGCTGGATCGCCTCGGAATCAGCGCAAGCCCGCGCTCACCGGACCCCTCCACAACGATCCTCTGCGGTCGAGATGGCCGAGGGCCACCCCCCGTCGTTCGTCGGCGTGCTCCCCAGGTGAGGTGTAGCCCGGCGTGGATGGCCGTTGCATCGCGCAGGAACTCGGCGATCCCTGGCTCTTGGCGTCGTACCGAGCCTCGAGACTCCGTTTGGCTGGTCTGCCCGCGCCGGCATCTGCAACTGGTAGAAGCATCCAGCGGTCGTGCCACCGTCTCCAGAAGGGCGACCCGCGGCATAGGAGCGGGGGCTGCACGGCGAGCGCCGCACGGCACCGACGCTGGGCGGGACGTTCTTGAGGGTTATGCGGATACGCCAACGGCGAAACAGGCGGTGCCCGGGACGGATGACTGCTTGGGTGGCGCAGTGAGGCTTCTTGTTCTGGGCGGCACGGCGTGGCTGGGTAGGGAGGTGGCGGCGGCGGTGTCCCGAGGTCACGAGGTGACGTGTCTGGCGCGGGGGAGCTCCGGTGAGGTGCTGGCGGGGGTGCGCTTCGTTGGCGCCGACCGGGATTGTGCCGACGCGGCAGAAGAGGACGTCGTCCGCGCCCGCGCTGTGTTCCGTCGACGTCGCCGTCGCCGTCGCCGTCGCCCCTCCTGCTTATCGGCTGACGGCGGTGCCCAGGACGGTCGGAGCGACGGGCGGCAGGTTCGGCCAGACCATCGCGGTGCGCACTGCGGTGACGTCGAAGCCGGCGGCCGCGACGGCGTCCCAGGTGTCGCGCCGGACTGAGCACCCTCCGGCGGCGCGTCCCCAGACCGGCTGGAGCAGCTGCTGGAGCCGGCCAACCCAGTGCCCTGGAGGGGCCGCGACGTGCTCGAGCAGAAGCAGCCGACCGCCGGGGACCAGGACCCGCCGCAGCTCCGCGAGCGCCCTGGGCGGCTGCGCGACCGAGCACAGCACGCAGGCGCAGAGCACTGCGTCGACCGAGCCGTCGGCCAGCGGCAGGGCGTGGGCGTCGGCCGAGAGCAGTGTCACCGGCACTGGGCAAGCCGTCACCCGCCCGCGGGCCAGGGCGCGCATCGACGGGTCGGGCTCGACAGCGACCACCGACGTCACGGCGGCCGGCAGGTGGGCCAGGTCGTGGCCGGGTCCGAGACCAAGGATCAGCAGCCGACCGCTCGCGTCGGCCAGCACCGACGCGCGCAGCTGGCCGAAGCCGCCGCGTTCCCCGGCCGCGGCGACGAGCCGGTAGGCCTGCGCGAAGACCGGGTGGGTGTGCTCGCGCTCACGGCTCATGCATCCAGTATCAGGTCGGGTCGGGCGGCGGACGATCGGGTGATTGTGTGCTCTGACATGCTCGATCGTGTGGCGCGATCGTCAAAGTCCAGGCATGTGGTCGCGTCCCGTCCCTCTTATCGGTGATGCGACCTCGGCTTGGGACCGGAACCACCAGCGCTCGACGCCGGCGAGGTGCCGGACCAGGCCGTGAAGTGACAATGTGGACGGCGGCATGGACTGGGTCCGGGTTTGCTCCCGGGTCAGGCCGCGGCACTTCAGCTCCGTCGTCGCCCGGTAGTACTCCAGGTACGCCGTGAGCGCCTCACGCTCAGCGGCTACGCGCGGGGATGCGCGGGCGGTCGTCGTCGGCCCAGATGGGCGAGAAGTCGTCGTCGGTCAGGCCGGACTCCGGCCGGACCGTGCCTGCTGCAGGGTGATCGCTCACGCATGGCACTCTGGCAATGCCCAACCCGACCGTCCAGTTCCCCGGGCTCAACCGCTCCGTCCACGGTCAGACCGACCACTCGACGTCATCGAGGCCACCAACGACGCAACGCAAGGCCCTCCGTTTCGAGGACTGAGCGATGAAGGACGCACCCTCATCGGCACAAGCGCAACTCGCGGCAGATGAGGACGTCAACGAGTTCGCTGCCGCCTGAGGCGGTCGAAGGCTTTTGGGGAGGGGACCTTGTCCAGGCGGTCGACGATGTAGGCGGCGCATTCCTCCGGGGAAGAGTTCGTTGAGTCCACAGTCAGGTCTTGCTCGTCGTGGTCGTAGACGCGCTGCGATGCAGCCAAGCCCACTGGTCGGTCACCCCGCAGTCGCTCACGGCGAGAGAGTTCCTCTGGCGAGCACACAACCTCCACCAGGGTTACGTCGAAAGCTGCCAGCACGCTCAACAGGTCGGTGAGTCGCCATGGCTCACTGAGGGGGTAGTCCATGAGGACGTGGTTGCCGACTGACGCCAGCGCTCTGACCACCCGGTGTAGCCGAGGCGCGTTCTGTGGAGCATCTCGCTCACCGCGGAGTCGTCCAGTGGGCGTTGATGCACCGTCGAGCGAAGCCCGCTGACGCTGTCCACGGGAACGAAAAACCACGGCTTCTCGAGAAGCGGGAGCATGGCCTTGCCAATGCTGGTCTTGCCGGAACTCGACGGCCCGTTGAGGAGGACGATCCGGCCCGCATCACGCACGCCAAAAGGCTACGGCGTTGTCGGTGCCGCCGTCTGAACGATTTTCGGCCCGCCGTTGGCAGTCGTGTCAGCGCTCGCACTCGGTGGCATGGGCGGGTGTCTTACTGCGACAAGCAAGCTTCGGCGGTCCCGCGCTGTACGGTCGGTTACCGTCCACGGGTGGGCGTGCGGAACTACTTGATCGAGGGCGTCTCGGGCACCGGCAAGACGTCTGTGTGCCACGAGCTACGTCGGTGAGGCTTTCAGGCCGTCAACGGCGACACCGAGCTGGCCTACCAGGGGGACCCGGAGACGGGTGAACCGACCGACGTGCCGTCGCACTGGCATCACCTCTGGCACGTCGACATGGTCAGGGCACTCGCCTCCGACGTGAGTGAGCAGTGCACTTTCTTCTGCGGCGGCTCGAGGAACTTCTCCAGTTTCCAGGACCTGTTCGACGGGATCTTCGTCCTGGAGGTCGACCTAGAGACCCTGAACAGGCGATTAGAACAGCGGCTGGACGACGAGTTCGGCGCCCACCCGTCGGAGCGTGAGCTCATCGCGCGGCTGCACCAGACGAAAGAAGACACCCCGAGGAACGGGACTGTCATCGACGCCACCGCGCCGCTCGCCCAGGTCGTGGACGAGATCCTGCGCCTGACCCGGGCGATCGACGGCAGTGACGCCGATCCCGCCTGACCCCGCTCCACCGCTCAGTGGCAGACGGCGCCACCTGCGGATGAGTCCGTTTAGACATCGTGGGGGTTGTACTGCAGGTCGGCGAAAAGTGCTCAGCCTGCGTGCAGGCCGAACTCGTTCCCGCCTGGGTCGGCCAGCTCGACGCCGTCAACCAGATCAGTGAGAAGGATCGCACCGAGCGTGACCAGCCGTTCGGCCTCGCTACTGGGGTCAGCGGTAACCAGATCGAGGCGCTGCCGGTTCCGACCCTGCTTGGGTTCGACCGGTGGTCCGCCCCACGAGACCTTGGTGCCGCCGAGCGGCGACTGGACCACCGTCTCCTGGTTCTCGTCCCACACCAGCGGCCAGTGCAGTGCGTCGCGCCAGAACAGGCCGACATCCCGGGTTCCGTCACAGGTGACCTCGCCAAGGAAGCCCGTGCCAGCCAGGAACCCATTCTCTGGCCCGATCACGCACACCTCGTTACCGCCCGGGTCAGCCAGCACAATGAAGTCGTCGTCGGGCTCCTGGCCCACGTCGATGTGGCGGCCACCCATGCGCACCGCCGTCTCGACGGTCCTGAGCTGATCCTCGAGGCTGCTGCTGGTCAGGTGTAAGTGCAGCCTTCGCGGGCCGACCTGATCGGTGTGGGAGGCGACGAACCGGAGCCCGACCTGGGTCTCGTTACCCGACACCAACGCACCGCCGGACTCCGCGAGGACCTCCCGGTCGAGCAGGCCAGCCCAGAACGCCGCCACCGCGCGCACCTCGGCCACCTCGAAGGTCACCGCTTCCAGACGCAAGGCCACAACTGCATGCTAGAACGGGCTCAGGGCCACGGGCAGCCGGTTTTCAGCTCAGCGCATTGCGGCTTGGCCAATTCTTGATCGGCAAGCCAGTCAAGAGCCCGCGCCGGGGCAATGAGACTGGCCCGCTGATCGGCCGCGGCCCAGCGGGCCGGACCACACCGAGACACGTCGCGCGCTTTGGGCGGTAGGACGCGTCCCATCATCAGCACGAGCGGCCCGCGGCAGATGAGTGCGTCGCCCCAGTCCTACTGGACCAACAGGCAGAAGGGATGACCAGCCGGATCGGCAAGCACGTAGAGGGGTTCGCTTCGTCCTGCGAGCGGTCGTACAACACCCGAGCACCCAACTCCTCGGCACGCTCGCGATGCCGTCCTCGACGGTGGGGACCTTGAAGTCCATGTGCATCTGCATCGGGACGTCCTCGGAAGGCCAGGTCGGGGGCGTGGTGTCCCGCATCGGCTGGACCGTCACCACTCGACTCCCGTTTTCGTCGAGCAGGACCAGCCAGTCTGCGCCGTCAGGGCGGCCGTCGGCCGGCGGCTCATCGCCCTCCTGGTAATGCAGACCGAGGAGCTCGCGATAGAACTCGGCCAGGGCTCGGCAATCCCGTGCGTCGATGGCGGCATGAAGCACGACGGGATGGTTCACGGATGCCTCTTTGCTCCTCGCCCGACCTGACTGTTGCGGCGTGAGATCCGCTCGCGTCCACGCCGCCACGCCCGGTCAGCGGCAGAAGCGGACATTGCTGGGCCAAGTGCGACTTCGAAGCCACGTCAGCATAGGTTGACGGGAGTCGAGCGTCAGCCTATGTTGACGGCATGGAGGAGACTGACGCGCATGAGGTCGTGGAGCGATTCCTGGGCCAGGCACAAGACGAGCCACTCCGGGAGCTGGGATTGACCCTCGCGCTGCAGGAGCAGCTCGACATGCTGCAGCGGCGGGCCGTCCGGAACGCAGTCCTGGACCACTCGTGGTCAGAGATCGGCACCGCCCTCGGCGTGACCAAGCAAGCCGCGCACCGGAAGTTTGTCCGCCTACTGGCCGACGACGTCAAGACCCAGAAGCGGGTCCTTCGGCAGGCCCAGCGTGCGGGCCAGCCTGCACAGGCGGGTGCGGCGCTGACCGCCCTTGAGGGAGTCGAGGTGCTAAAGAAGGTCGGGCGGCGCGCGTGAACCCCTTAAGAGCTTGCCGGGCGGCAAATCTAGACGTTGCGTAAGTCGACCCCCCGCGTCGAGCGTCGTGGTGTACGAAGGTGCGCCGAGCATGTGTGCCGGTGAGCTCGCGGCCCTCGGGCGGCGGCTTCGGCCGCCAGGTATCCCTGCCGAACTTGCTCCGCTCCGCCATGGTGGCAGCCGGCCCCTGCTGGCCACAACATCGCCTACGGCGTCCTCCGTATTGATCCGATTCCCGCGCGTCTTTGATTAACATCGGTGAGCCGCTGGCGCCACCGTCTAACCCGACACTCGAACGTCAGCTCCGGCAGTTCGCGCTGTAGTTGGCAACATGGCCACAGGACGCTCGCCTTGGCAGGCGTCCTTCGCCGATAGCCTTCTGGTGGCTGCCGTGCCAACCGCCGGGGCCGCCGCAGGAGGCTCCGTGACGAAGATGACATGTGATGTCGCAGTGATCGGCGGCGGTATGGCCGGTGCGTCAGTGGCGGCAGAGCTCGCGCAGCGGCGGTCTGTCGTTCTCCTTGAAGCGGAGCCGGTGGCGGGGGTTCACAGCACCGGAAGATCTGCCGCCTCGTATCTGCCCAGCTATGGCGGTCAGGCGGTCCGCCGACTGACCGTCGCCAGCCGGCCGCTGTTCGATGCCTGGTCGTCCGCCCTCGGTATAGAGCTGCTGCGTCCCCGACCCCTGATCTGGCTCAGCTCCGACGCGGCCAGCGACGAGGCGGCCGCCCGCATGCTGCGGGAGAACGTGTCCCTTCAGTCGCTCACCGCGGCCGAGGCGACCGCGCTATGCCCCGTGCTTAGGCCAGAGCGCATTCTGACGGCGTTGCTGGACTCGTCCGCGATGGACATCGACGTCGCTGGCTTGCATCACGGTTATCTGTCGGAACTCAAGCGCCGCAGGGGCAGGATGTTCTACAAGGCCCCTGTTACTCAAATTCGACGGTCGCCAGGTGCTTGGCTTGTGACGGTGGGCGAACACACCATCTCGTGCGGGGCGGTCGTCAACGCGGCCGGTGCTTGGGTCGACGAAGTGGCCGAGCGCGCCGATGTGCCGCCGGTGGGCGTGCAACCGAAGTTGCGGAGCGCCTTCACGAGCAAGCCACAGTCTGACGCCGCCATCGCCGGGTCGGCGCTGGTCGCAGACGCCTGTGAGCGCTGGTACTTCAAGCCGCAAGTCGGCTCAGTACTGGCTTCACCTGCTGACGAGAGCGATTCGCCCTGTGACGCTCGACCGGACGAGCTGGCCATCGCCCAGGCCATCGACGCGATCAACGAGGCGACGACGCTGCGCTTGCGTAGCGTCATGCGTGCCTGGGCGGGCTTGCGTTCGTTCGCACCCGATCGTTCACCGGTCGTCGGGGCTCGCCGGGATCACGAGGGGTTCTGCTTTCTTGCCGGCCAAGGCGGCTACGGCATTCAAATGGCACCAGCACTCGCCCTCGTGGCAGCAGACATTGTCGCCGAGGGCACGCTTTCCGCGTCCGCGCGCGCGTACGGGGTGACCGCTGAGGAGCTCTCCCCCGACCGGTTCACGACCGGCCGCTTCGCGGCTTCAGCAGGTAGCAGACCACTACCGGACACCCGTCAGGCGTGACCGCTCCGGTCCCGACGCTGTCGGGCCGAGACCGGAGCCCGGCCAGGCACACCCTCCTCCAAACGCAAAAGAGGGCAGAACACGTCAGCCGCATGCGGGCGAGAACCGACACAGGCCGTATGACGTAGGAGCGGCCTTCCTGCTCGGTTCGCTGCCGGCTTCGGGCATTGACCCTGTACTTGAGTAGCGCCACCAGCGGCAGAAGCGGACGTTCCGGCGTTGTCGGCGCCGCGAGCGCGGCGTCCGCCAGGTTGGCCGCCCTTCTCGGCATTCAGCTCACGCACTGGAAGGCATGGGGCGACACCGCCGCACCTGCGGTGACAGGGTCGAACGCGGTTGTGATGTGCACGCCGAAGTATGCCGGCGCCCTTCCGGGAGCCTTCAAGAACGCCCTGGACTGGACCGTGGGCAGCACCGTGTTCAGCGACAAGCCCGTCGCCTGGATCAAGGTCGCTGCCGACGCCCGCCGCGGTGAAGGAGCCCACGCCGAACTGGCCACGGTGCTCGGTTACGTCCAAGCCCGCGTGCTGCCTGAGGCCTGCACGCATGTGCCCATCGACCGCAACGCCGTCGACACCGACGGGCTGATCGCCGCCGACACGACTGTCCATGCCGTCACCGGCGCCATCGCCACAGTGCTGGCCACCATCCCCGCGGCCGACCCGCAGTCGCAGTAGCCGATCCCCCTGCGGCGCGCCGAGCGCACTTCGCTCAAGCGTCACGCCGAGTCTGCGCGCGGATCGCTCCGTACCGCGCCAGGGGGAATCGCTTCTGGCATTACGGGTGTCTCCGCAGGGACCGGGGATGACATGCTGAAGTCAATGAAAGGAGGTCCTGGTGACGCATGTCGTTGAGATCATCGCGGACCTGCACGTCGACGACATCGAGTCGGCCCGGGAGTTCTACGCCAGCTATCTCGGTTTGAGCACTGAGGAGTTCAACCTGGGCTGGGTAGCTCGGTTCAGTTCCCCGGACACCAAGATGAAGATCCAGGTCGTCACGAGCGACGCAACCGCGCCCGAGGAGCCAGTGGTCTCGATCAAAGTCGACGACGTCGATGTGGCGTACGAGGACGCGCAACGGCGCGGCTACGAGATCGTGCACCCAATGAGTACAGAGTCCTGGGGCGTGCGCCGCTTCTTCGTCCGGGCACCCGATGGCAACGTCCTGAACATCATGCAGCACCATGAGTGAGGGCTGAACCGAGGAGGATCCGAGGGGATCAATCAGCTTGCGGATCGTCGGACCGTTCGAGAATCTCTGACCGCAAAAGGATCCTCTCGAAAGCGGGAGGCACCTTGAAGCTCTTGCTCACCTCGGGCGGCGTCACGAACCCGAGCATCCAATCCGCGCTGGTCGAACTGCTTGGCAAGTCGATCGCCGAGTGCACAGCTCTCGCCATCCCGACCGCGCAATGGGGCCACCCGATATGCGGGCCGGCCTCGGTGCGGGGCTTCGTCGTCGGCGAGTCGCCGTGGCTCATGAGCAGCTTGGGGTGGAAGTCGGTGGGAGTCCTCGAGCTGCCCGGCTGCCCAGTATCGGCGAGGAGCGGTGGGTGCCGTGGGTCCGGGACGCTGACGTGCTGCTGGTGGACGGTGGCGACGCGACGTACCTGTGCCACTGGATGCGGGAGTCCGGGCTGGCGGAGCTCCTGCCGTCGCTGCCAGAGACGGTCTGGGTAGGGGTGAGCGCCGGCAGCATGGTGATGACCCCACGGATTGGTGATGACTTCGTCGAGTGGCCGTCCGCGCCGGACGACCGAACGATCGGGGTCGTTGACTTCTCGATCTTCCCGCACCTGGGTCACGAGATGATGCCGGAGAACACCCTGGCCGAGGCTGAGAGGTGGGCCGCCGAGATCGGGGCACCTCGTACGCCATCGATGACCAAACGGCCATCAAGGTGGTCGACGGCGCCGTTGAGGTCGTCTCGGAGGGGCATTGGAAGCAGCTCAACTCGTAGCGGCAGCGTCGGCCGGGCGTGCCGGGCGACCGCCCGTGCTCCGGTGCGATCGCCCAACCATGCAGCGATGAGCGCCCAGTGCCCCGCAAGCGGATCGACAGTCGGAACGCCTGCCGGTTCTCGGTACCGTCAGCGAGTGGACCTAGCCACCTGCCCCTTCGACTCGACCATGCTCCTCGTCCAAGATCGGCGCAAGGGCGACGAGCGCGGCCCTCTGGTGCAATGCCCCTCGTGTGAGCGCTACTTCAACTTTGGCAGTAGGGGGCTGGAGCAGGTGCCGGCGGAGCCGGACCGTCCCCCCTAACGATCGCCGAAGCAGATGAACGCCGCCCTGCCCAAGGTCCATAAGCAGATCCAGATCGCCAGTCGAGCGCTGGAACAGGCCAAGACCGCCCTGCGACCCATCCCGACCAAGGTCTTGGCCACCGACCTGGACCCGCACGCCCAACGAGCCCGATGGCGGGAACGACGCGGCCTACAGATGGTGCTGCGGCTCCTGGCGTTCAACGCCGAAGCATGGCTCGCCGAGCACTTCAACGCCTACCTGGCCGACCCGAACGAGTACCGCGCGATCCTGCGCCACCTGCTCCATCTCGGCGGCCAGGTCGACTACACCAACAGCGCCATCACCGTCACACTGGACCGGCCCGACAGCCCCCGCGTCGCCCGCGCCCTGAAACTCCTCGCCCAGGAACTCAACGCAGCTGTCCAAGGGCGAGGAGGCGGTCAAGAACGGCTGGGAGGTCACCTGGCACCTGAAGTCGGAGCTGTCCCCCGGCCTCATGAGACGCCTCCGGGAGCTCCAGCAGAAGTACCCCGGTCAGTTCCACTACGACATCGTGAAGTGAGCCACCAGTGACGCCTAGCGAGGACGAGCAGCAGCAGCACGACGTTGTCCAGCACGACGAGAAGTTCCTGTCTTGGGTGGAGATGAACGAGGGCGTGCTCGAGCTCGAGTTCGACGAGGACGTTCCCGACCTGCCCGAGAAGCCATGGGGGCAGGGGGCCCTGCGGATCGCCGAGGCCCGCGCGCTGGAGATCTTTGCCTGCAAGGCCGAGGTGTTCGACGAGGAGCACTGGGACACCTCATGGCGGTTCGTGCGCTTCATCGGGCAGACCTTCATCGACGCGTTCGACGGGTTCTGGGTCAACCTGCCGGGCGAGGACGGGGCCCGGGCGAAGGTGGTGGTCCAGCTGCCGTTCGGGACGATGTACCTCGAGCCGATCAACCTGCTCACGGCCGCGATGAGCCGGCGCACCGGCGAGGAGTGGGCACGGGTCTACGGCTACGCGGAGGAGGACTACGCGGCATACCGTGCGTCGAAGTGGGACAACGCGTGAGCCGGAGCCTGTCGGACGACGCTCGCCACGGGGAGCATCATGGTGCGGAGCCGTCCTATGTCGGCGCGTACTGGGGCGCTCGCGCCGAGAGCGTCGGGTCGTGCGCCGAGCGCCTACCCGGTTCCTGTCGCTGCTGGGACGGGCTGACACCGCGCTGGGTCAGTGGTATCTCAAGGGGCCCAGCAGGAAAGCTGCGCGCCGACCCGTCGCGGGTCCAAGCAGGCGCTGGTGGACCTGCTCGGCCGGACGCGGACACCGGCAAGCTGCGCGCTGCCGGGGCGGCGTGGGTCAAGGCCGGTCAGATCAGACCCTGTCCTTCGACACCTCCTACGTGGACTCCGCGGCGTCGGTGATCGGCAGCCAGCGCTCACCCGGAGGTGCCCGACGCGGTCGCCGCGTGCAACGAGATGGCGGGACACCTGGGCGACCTCGGGGCGGCGTACACCTCGATCGGCGGGGCGTGCAACGACTACGCCCAGCAGGTCGACGAGCACCACCAGATGGTCGAGGTTGAGCTGGCCAGCTTCATCAAGTGGACCATCGCGACCGAGGCCGCCGGTGCGGTGGGAGCCTTCTTCACCTTCGGCGGGGCGGAGGTCGCCGCGCAGGCCGCCGGGGCCGCCGAGGTCGCGAACCTGGCTACCCGGGTGATCCGGATCCTGCAGAAGCTGATCGAGCTCGCCCGGCTGGTGGCCACGAGGATCGGCAGCCTGCTGAACAAGGTCACCGAGATCGCCGGCAAGCTGAAGAAGCTCGTCGGCGCCAAGGTCGAGAAAGCCCTCGCCAGGTCGGCGAGAAGCTCGGCCCGGAGGGCCTGAGCAAGGAGGAGAAGGACGCCACCCCCCCCTATTTACCGGGAGACCCCCGCCCGCTGACCTACCAACTCAGCGCGGCATGAATCTCAACAGTCAGCCCAGCCCTAACTGTCGGCCGACACCACCGGCCCGAACGACAAGACCGTAGTTACCGAAGCCCTGCTCGACACGTTCTCTACGCAGCCTGACACTGCGAAGTCCACTTACCCGTTGCCGAAGATGCCGGATTCCGGCGCGCCTTCGGGGTCGAACGCTCGCACTCCGAGCGCTTGTAGGACTCGGGCAATCAGGATGTCCGCTGCTGCGGCGTCGGAGGCTCGGACGTGAAGAGCGAAGGAGTGCAGCGGGTCCTCGTCACCAAGACTGACCTCGATGTCGACGCCCGGCAGTGAGATGTGGCCCAAGGTGGGGTCTGTGAAATCCGCCGACGGGACGAGCTCCGACAGGGTCGCGACGACAAAGTCACCGCCGAACGGCAGCGACTGCGGCATCCAGTCGTCCGGAATGTCCGCGACGCCGTAGGCTCCGACCGGGAGGTCCTGAACGAAGATGTCGCGGCTCACGGGCTCGACGGTAGCGGTGAGCTTCCAGAGCTGACGGAGTTTGGCCCGGGTGTCACGGCGTTCGAATCACCGCTCCCCTCGGCACGAGCGCCGACCCATGAGCGGCACGGACGAGCGCCGTCAGCGGCAGAAGCGGACGTGCTTGCCCGGACAGCATGGCGCCCGAGACGGGGACATTCGGGTGTCCAGAGGCCGGTCGGCTTGCTTGGGCTCGCCGGTGCACTAGCTCAAGGTGGAGGCGGGCGAGCTGGCGCGTCGGCCGGTCCACGTGATAGATCAGCACCGCATCGCGCGAGCCTTCTGCCAGGTCGCGTCACGTCAAGAGGTGGCCTCGCGGCGCACCCAGCGTCCGCCCGGCGGATCGGCTAACGGCAGGCACTCATGCGTATCCGCTTCGCTCCGCTCGACCCTGGCTCCCAGGCACTTTCTCCCTTGCGCCGATGATCCAGTAGGCCGACGGAGCGCCAGGGCGCGAGACGGCGTCGCCGACGTAGCCCTGCCGCGGGCGAGATGCCGCTGTGCGAGTGCTTGTGAGCGCCGATGAGCACGGACAGGCAGTCGGCGGCGGCGACCGCTTCGCTCGACTGCCGCCCCCCCTCTCTGTCAGGCTCTCGTGAGACACCTTCAGTAGACCTTCATCCCTGTAGGGCGAGAGTGGATTACCAACCTGATGACCATGACGACAGCTGTTCTCACCCGCGCACATGATGGGCGTGTGACC
>JAABUT010002981.1_pt1 | contig 15239 bp, 15 predicted proteins | sample 5559281 | NCBI WGS metagenome assembly JAABUT01 (sample SAMN10711880, study PRJNA513359) | rock metagenome | isolation source: Antarctica rocks | place: Antarctica: Victoria Land, Ricker Hills nord | collected 2016-01-04 | reverse complement strand
TCGGGCGGACGGCGGGGCATCCGCCCGGGGCTATCCTCTCGTTGTCGTGGGGGCGCATCTCAGCGGCATGCCGCTAAACGGCGAACTCCTCGACCTTGGCGGCCGGCTCCTGCGGGCCGGCCGGACCGCGGCGGACTACCGCCTCTACGCGCTACCCGGCACCGTGCCGCCGAAGCCCGGGCTGGTGCGGGAGCCAGGCTTCGCGGGACCCGGCATCGCGGTCGAACTCTGGGACCTCGACGCGGCCGCCTTCGGGCGCTTCGTCTCCCGGATCCCGTCACCGCTCGGTGTCGGCAAGGTCAGGCTCGACGACGGCACGGAGGCAAGCGGTTTCCTTTGCGAGGCTCACGCGGTAGCCGGGGCCGAGGACATCACGGCCTATGGCGGCTGGCGTAGCTTCGCCGATCGGCGACACCCGCTGGTCTGACGACGGAGCGAAAGACGAACTCCATCAGCCCACAGGTCGCGCTCGCAAGCATCGTCGTGCGGCTCGACCCGGATGATTTGACGGCTTGTCATGCCGCTCTCCCCATCATCGCCCGTCCGGCGTGCCTCAAAGCAGCTCCGCCCCGCCGCCCAGCGCCGGCCCGGACGTCGGGTCGAAACCGTCGGGTGTCTTGGCGATCGAGGTTTGCGTGGTGAGGATCAGCCCGGCCACCGAGGCAGCGTTGCGCACCGCGCTGTAGCTGACCTTGACGGGATCCACGATGCCGGTCGCCATCATGTCGACCAGGCCGCCGGTGCGAGCGTCGAGCCCTGGCCGTTGCTTCCCGACGCCGCCTTGGCGACCTCGCGCTCGCCATCGAGCCCGCAATTGGACTTTCGGGGCCGGAGGCCGACGGCGACCTCGACGCGCTGCGACGCACCTTCCTGCTGAAAGCCTTCCAGCGGCCCCAGAAAGCCCTGGTCGACGGCCCGAAATGGTCTGGTCCCGGCCGGCGCCGGTGAGACGTCCGTCAGGGGCTCGCCGGCGAGGTTCCAGAATAGAATCCCCTTCCGCGCTGCCGTAAAAGCGGTGGCCGTGACCAGCAGCGTCAGGCAACAGGCGACCGTCAACGGCCTCACCGGCGGTCCTCCCTCGTGATTTGATCGGCAACTGACCACGGCGCAGGGGGAGACATAAGGCCCGGAGCCGTGAATTCCGCTGGTTTCGCCGGCATCGCGCCTGTAGGCAACAGGCCGGTTCCCGGGCTTCGGCACCGCACCGCACTGACGGCTGGATGGAGGACACGACGTGAGACGGACGCACACGCTCGCCGGAACCGCTCTTTCGGCCGCCCTTGTGTCGTGGGCGGCGACGCCTGCTCTGGCCGTCGACGCCACGACCTGCGACGCCTTGACGGCCCGATACGAGACCCGGCGCGTCGGGCTCGAGCCCCCGCAGGTCAGCGCGGTGCTCTTCGCGGCGGCCGAGGACGGCTGCGACGCACTCGCCGAACGGGTGCTCGACGCCGGAGCCTCGGTGGCGGCCCGCGACCGCACCGGCGGGACTGCGCTCACCCATGCGGCGCGCGGCGGCCATGTCGCGTCGATCAAGCTGCTCGTGGCTCGCGGCGCCGACGTCGATCTGCGCAATGTCGAGGGCTCGACGCCGCTCTTCGTCGCCGTCGAGCAGAACCGATTGGAGGCCGCCGAGGCCCTGATCGGGCTCGGCGCCAAGGTGAACCTTCCCGGGCGGGCGGGAGTCACGCCGTTGTCGGCCGCCGCCTTTAACGGCAGCGCTCGGCTCGTCGAGGCATTGCTGGTCCACGGCGCCGATCCTGCGGCCCGCGACGCCAGTGGCAAGGCGGCGATCCTCTATGCCGCAGCGCGCGGCTTCAGCCCCGTGGTGATGCGGCTCCTCGATGCAGGAGCCGACGTGAACGCCACCTACGGCAATGGATTGACGCTGTTGATGTGGGCGGTCGGTTACGCCAGCGACGTGCCGGCCAGCGATGGCGTCGCCCTCGTCACCCAACTCCTCGACAAGGGAGCGGCGCTCGACGTCCGCGACGATCGCGGCCGCACGCCACTGATGATCGCGGCGGGGCTGGATCATGACGATGTGGCGGATGTGCTTCTGCGACGGGGGGCCGACCGCGCGCTGCGCGACAAGGACGGCAAGACCGCAGCGGACCTCGCAACGACCGCCGCCCTTCGGGCGAAGCTCGCGGGGAAGTCCTGAACGGGCGTCCCCTCCCGGCGGGCGCACCGGCACGGCGTCACAGCCCGGCGAGGTAGCTTTCCATCGCCGCGAGGTCCCTTTCGGATGACGCTTGGGCCAGGCTCGTCATGCCGGGGTTGTTGGCGCGCGCGCCACTGCGGAAGTCGTTCAGGGTCTTGGTCAGGTAGGCCTGGCTCTGGCCGGACAGGCGCGGCACCGAGCCCGTGCCTTGGAACTGATCGAGATGGCACGCCGAGCAGCCGATCGAGCTGTTGGCCGTCTTGGCGTCCCTGACGTCGACATCGGCGGCCGTCGGCTGAGCGAGGTTCGTCCAGGGCTTCGCTGCGAAATAAGCCGCCAGTTCCTTCATGTCGTCCCGCTCCAGGGTCGCCGCGATCTGTTCCATGATCTCGTTCTTGCGCGCGCCTTTCTTGTAATCCCGGAGCTGGAGGTAGATGTAGCCCTCCTGCTGGCCCCAGATGATCGGGATCTCCTTTTCGATCGGTACACCCTTCTCGCCGTGGCAGGCTGAGCAGACCGCGGCCTTCTCCTCGATCGTGTCGGCCCTCGCCCCCGTCCAGCACGGCACCGCACTCAAGATGAGAGCGGAAAGGCCGACCATCAGCTGCCGAGTTATCGACTGATCACGCACCATCATCCCATCCGAAACGTGAGAAGGCGGGTTCAAGACCCGCCTTCTATTGAAACGATATTGTAACTTGGATCAGTCCACCGTGAAGGCGATGATGGAATTGCCCCGCTTGTAGTCGAGTTGCGTGTTTCCGCCGGCCCCGACCACGATATACTGCTTGCCCTCGACCGAGTAGGACGACGGCGGCGCGTTGACGCCTGCACCCGCCTGGAACGACCAGAGGGGTGAGCCCGATTCGGCGTCATAAGCCTTGAACATGCCGTTACCCTCGCCGGTGAAGACGAGACCACCGGCAGTGGCCAGAATGCCGCCGATCATCGGCTGCTCGGTCTTGACCTGCCACCGGATCTTGCCGGTGTTGTAGTCGACCGCGGTGACGTTGCCCCACTGCTCCTCGGCTGGAATGACCTTGAAGGCGCCGCCGAGCCAGAGCTTGCCGTCCGGATAAGCCGAGCTCTGCACCTGGTAGGTCATGGGCTGATGAAGGTTGATCGCGTAGGCGAGCCCGAGGTTCGGGTTGGTGGCCATGGGCGACCATTCCACGCCGCCGTTGGCGCCCGGCAGCATACGAGCGCCCTCCTTGGTGGGCAGCGTCCACATGTTCTCCTGCGGGACCATCGGCTCCGAGTAGCGGATCAGACTGCAGTCCTTGGCGTCGTGCACGTAGACGTAACCGGTCTTGCCGGCGTGCAGCACGCCCTTGGTCGGTTTGCCGTCCTTGTCGGCCACCTTCGTGATGACCGGGGGCGACACGGCGTCGAAGTCCCACACGTCGTGCGGGATGTACTGCAGGTGGCAGACGTATTTGCCAGTGTCGAGATCGAGTGACACGAGCGAATCGGTATATAGGTTGTCGCCGGGTCGGTTCGAGCCGTCGAGATCCGGCGACGGGTTGCCGACCACGAAGTAGATGCGGCGCGTCTCGAGGTCGACCGCCGGGTTCTGCCAGATGCCGCCCCCGAGTGTCTTGTTGAAGTCCGCGACCTTGGCCGGGGCGGCTTTGTCGGCCGCGGCATCCGCAACGGATTTTCTGGCCGCGGCATCATTATCGGCCACAGGGATCACGGTCGCCTTGCCGGCGGCCGACCCGCTCTGCTGCTTCTTGCCACCCGCACCATCCCCATTCATCGCGGACAGGGCCGCCTTCTCGGCAGCGATATCCCGGTGAAGGTCCTTTCCGGTCGCGTCCTTCTCGGCCCAGACGCCGACGGAATTGTCCGGGATCGTAGAGAAGGTCCAGATCAGCTTTCCGGTCCTGGCGTCGAAGGCCTTCATGAACCCGCGAATCCCGTATTCGCCGCCGTTGGTGCCGATCAGCACCTTGCCGTCCACCACCGCGGGCGCCATGGTCTCGCTATAACCTGCCTCGGGGTCGGCAACCTCGGTCTTCCAGACCACCTTGCCGGTCCTGGAGTCGAGCGCGATGAGCTGGGAATCGAGGGTGCCGACGAAGACCAGGTTGTCGGCCACCGCGACGCCGCGATTGTTGGGGCCGCAGCAGAAGGTGGTGACCGGACCCATCTTCGGAACGAAGTGCCAGAGCTGTTCGCCGGTGCGAGCGTTCAGTGCGTAGACCTGGCTGAAGGAGGTCGTCACGTACATCGTGCCGTTGACAACGATCGGCGAGGTCTCGAGCGACTCCTTCACCTCGGTCTGAAAGATCCAGGCTGGACGAAGCTTGCCGACATTGCCGGTGTTGATCTGGCGATTCGGATAGAAGCGTTGCTGGCCGTAATCGCCGTTGGTGTGCAGGAAGTTCTGGCTGTCGGACGCCGCTCGGTTAAGCAGCTCTTGAGACACGACGGACAGGTCGCCGAATTTGGTCGCCGATTTTATTTCTTGCGCCTGCACGGCAGGTAGTCCAAGAGCCGCCGAACACAGCAGCGCCGTCATCAGCTTTTTCACGACGTCTTCTCCCCTTAGAGCGCCGGTGATTGTCGAGCCCGGCCGCTATGTACGATAGTGGACCGTGGCGACATCATGGTCAACATCAACGCGCGCGCACCAAAGGCAGCCTCCTACCATGTCGGCCCACTTCGTGCGGCTGCTCCGGTGACGCAGCCCAGGGTCCATCATGGCTCAGATCGCATGACTATGCTGGTGCGGCGGATCGGCGCGAGGGGAAAGCAACCAGCCGCATCGTGCGGTGGCGGAGGCCTTCACTTGTTGCAGGTTTCAACGGTGCCGTTGGTCATTTCTGCACTGGCCGACTTGCAACTCGTGGTGCCTGGCAGACTGCTCGTGGCCTTGATCTCGGCGTTGTCGGTCCGGGTCACGCCGGCTGGCGATTGGACATCCGTCGTGCCGACCGGTTGGGAAGGTGCCTCGGTCCGCGTTTCGGCAGGGGCGCTGTTTTGCGCCAAAGCACTCCCCGCTAGGCTCAGCGAGATCAACCCGATGCAGATCGACAGACGGCTCATGACCCAGTCCTCCCATGGACGCTTCGGCTCCTCATGGTTCCAGTCCACGAGACAAGAATCAACTCCGTTTCGAACGCAAGGTTGCAGCCTGGAACGACGACCTTGCCGCAAGCCTTACTGCCGCATGATCCTTCACGAGTCCCCCCGGCTGTAACGCTCGTGACTCGGCTTTCCGCAGTGGTGGCCGGCGGAGTGTCGGCCTTCGAACAAACACCGTGGTATGAATATGAAGAGGTGGTCGAACCTACTCAGATGCGTCGATCAAGCGCAGACAATCTTCACTCACCCGCGCGCGTCTGCCGAGGAGACATTTCTTGATATCGTCCGGATCCGCGTGAGTTTCCGGACAGAGGCGGGCCACATCGGCCGCGCAGGCGATGGTCAACTTCTGCTGCATCGTCTTCGCCCGGGGAGAGACGCAGGTCGAGAGAGCGACGACGAACCCGATCCCGAGAAGAAGCGCTGCTTTCCTGTAGCGCTTAGCGACGGTCGAACGTCCCAAGACGGAGTCCTTCCTGAGGAGATCCCTTCACCGACGCTACAGCCGAGTCCAACCCGTTCAAGGTTTCGGCGGCGACGTGACCGCTACCTTGATGCTGGAATAATAGGCTGCCAAATCCGCCATATCGGCCTCGCTCAGCGTCTGGGCGACAGTGTTCATGATTTCATTCTTCCGCTCGCCACTGTGGTAGGCCTTGAGCGACGAGGCGATATAGGCCTCGACCTGCCCTGAGAGATTGGGAGCTTCCGGCAGCTTCGAGACCCCGTCGCGTCCGTGGCATGCAATGCAGCCCCCGGTCTTGATCCTCGCAGCCCCGGCCGCGACGGATCCTTCCGCTTGTGCCGCGGAAGGGATCATGGCCCAGGCGAGCAGCAAAGCCAGGTAGGCGCCAGCATTCATCGAGGATCTCCGTAAAGCCCCGCCCGCCTTCGAAGCGGACGGGGCGACCTGACTACTTCTTGCCATCGTAGGTGATGCGGTAGACGGCGCCCGCGAGATCGTCGGAGACGAGCAGGGAGCCGTCGCGCATCAGTTGGACGTCGACGGGGCGGCCCGTGTATTCGCCATCCTCGTTGAGCCAACCCTCCGCGAAGGGTTTGGAACCCCCGACCGCCTTGCCGTCGGCATCGATCTTCGTGACCATCACACGCGCGCCGACCGGCACGGTGCGGTTCCATGACCCGTGCTGGGCCGAGAAGATCGCCCCCTTGTACTCGGCCGGGAACATCTTCCCGTTGTAGAAGCTCATGCCGAGATCGGCGGCATGAGCCGCCTCTTCGACGACCGGGAAGACGACGTCGGCGGGCGGGGTCTGATCCTTATACTCGACCGTTCTGGTGTGGCCGCCGCCGTACCACGGGAAGCCGAAGTTCTGACCTGCCTTGGTGACATGATTGAGTTCACCCGGCGGGATGTCGTCCCCCATGCCGTCGACCTGATTGTCCGTGAACCAGAGCGTCTTGTCCTTCGGATCGAAATCCATTCCGACCGAGTTGCGAACGCCATGAGCGAAGACCTCGCGGTTCGAGCCATCCCGATCCATCCTCATGATGCTGCCGAGGCCGGCCTTATAGTACATGTCGTACTTCTCCGGCGCATAGACGTTGTAGGGTTGTCCGATCGCGATGTAGAGCTTGTTGTCGGCACCGACGCGGCAGACCCGTCCCGAGTGGTTGAAGCTCTCCTCGCTCGCCGGGATAAGATCGCCCTGCTTGACGACCGGTGCGACCGCGACGTCGGCGTTTTCGTAGAAAAATTCGCCAGCTGGAAACGTCAGAACCCGATTCTGTTCGACCGAGAACAGGAACCCGTCCTTCGAGAAGCAGATCCCGTTGGGATTGTTGAACTTGATCGTGGGAGCGAATTCCCGAACATCTGCGGCCGACCCTGTATGGCCGCGATCGGTGAGCGTGTAGATCTTGTCCTTGCGGGTCGAGACATAGGTGACCACGCCCTGCGGGCCGACCGCGATCATCCGAGCGTCGGGAACGAGCGCATAGAGCGAGATCTTGAAGCCCGGCGGAAGCTTGATGCTTTGCAGGTTTTTCCTGATGGCATCGGCCTTCTCACCACCCTGGGGGACGGGCACCAGCGTCGCGGACCCGGTGGACTTGAAGTCCTCGAGCTTGTCCATCGTCGTGGACTTGACGGCCCCGGTCGCGGCCGCTCCGTTGGTCGAAGGTGGAGTATCGGTGATGTTTGCGTTCTGGGCGAAGGCGCCAGACCTAGTCATCAACGTACCCATGGCCACAGCCGCAAGCAGCACTGTTCTCATAGCAACCTCCCATGCTCCCAAGAGCTTGATCGCAGGCCAATCACCGCTGGCTCGGACGAAATTAGGACGAGGCCCTACGCAATTGCAAGCAACCCGTGGACACGAATGGAACGGGGTCAAACTTCGCTCAATGTCACGAAGGCCGTGATCTCGGACGACGGCGGGTGTGCGGCTCTGCTGGCCGCTCTCGCCGTGGCCGAAGCCCCTGCCCCGCGGCTGCTGCCGAACCTGGGGGAGTTCTACCGGGCGAAGGTGGCGGCGCTGCAGGAGGCGCTCGCAGGCGAGGGCGCTGCGGCAGTGCGCGAGCAGATCCGCGCCTTGATCGACGAGATCCGCCTCGTCCCCTGCCCTGCCGATGCGAAGGCGCCTTTGCGGATCGAGGTCCGGGGGGCGTTGGCGGGGATGCTGGCGCTTGGGTCGGGGACGGACGCTTCGGCTGGTGAGCAGCTTGCGAAGCAATTCAAGTTGGTTGCGGGGGCCCGCAACCAACGATTCCTGCGGCTGGCAGAGCGGGTAATTCCTAAGCTCGCGGCGTAGCCTGAGCACCCTGGCTCGCGCCCATCAGCCTTGCCAAGGTTGGGATCGAGGGTTCGAATCTCTTCGCCCGCGCCATCTGCGTACAAAACCGTTAACTTTTTCGTCGCCACGCTGGACGAGTTCGGCCAGCGTATTCGTCTGGCCAGCAACCCTCACAATTCCATCGCCGACCTCGATCCGGGAGATGACCGAAGCGATGTAGCCGCGCCTGGCGTTGGCATCGCCCTCGTCGAGCCGCTCGCTCAGCAACGTTCCGAACCGCTGGATTTTCTCGTCGTCGATGTCGTTTGCCCGGGAGGGCCACGATGCTGAGCGTTCGAGCGCGCTCTCGGCCTTCGCCTTCTCGCCGCGGAGAACCTTGATACGGTCGCGCAGGGCATCATCGATCTCCGCCGTGCCATCCTCGACGAGAGCGTAGAGTCGCTTCAACCGTTCACCGACGTCCTCGATCTGGCGGCGCAGGCTCTCGGACCGGCTCGAAACCTCGGCGTGCCGCGAGGCCTGCCGTTCGATCAGTCCCTGGAGCAGCAACCGAAGGCGATCGGGCGTCAGCAGCTGCTTCTTGAGCGCGGTCAGGACCAATCCGTCGAGCTTTTCCATCGGCACATGCCGCCCTGGGCAGGCGGTTTCGCCTTTCTGGTGACACCCCGCGCAGCTGTAGTACGAGTACCGTCTGCCCCGCTTCGTAGTTCCGGTGCGCGTCATACCCGCTCCGCAGTTCGCACAGACGGCGATGCCTGCGAGCAGCGAGGGACCGTTCACAACACGGGGCGGGACGATGCGCGGGTTTCGTGCGGCGAGCTTCGCCTGAACCGCGTCGAAGATCCCCTGGTCGATGATCGGCGGCATGGGGATGTGCACGATCGTGTCCGAGGCGTTCGCTTCCCCCGTCTCGCTGTCGGTTGCGCCGTAGGGGTACCAGCCGCTCGCGTAATGGGCGGAAGTAAGAAGGTTGTGGACGGGTCCGACGCCGAACAAAGCGCCGCTCCGCGTCCGCAGCCCCCGCCGGTTGATGATCTTGACGACTTCCTTGACGCCCAGCACGGGGCGCCCAGGTACGCCATCGAGATAGAGGCTATAGATTGTCCTCACGAGGTTCGCATCGACCGGATCAATCTCGATCCGCTTCTTGCTTTTCTGACCGCGCATCTCGGCCACGTAGGTCCTGTAGCCGAGAGGCGCGGGGGTGCCGTTCCAAAATCCTTGCCTTGCGTTCTCGAGCATCGCGCGCCGGACGTTCTTGCCGTTTTCACGAGACGTGTGCTCGTCGAAGATCTGGATAATCTGCCGCATCATCATGGATCCGGGATCGTCGCCGATGGGCTGTGTCACGGAGACGACGCGAACGCCGCTCCTTGCAAGCTTCCGCATCAACAATTCCGATTCCGGACCGCTGCGGAAGAAGCGCGAGAGCGTGTAGACAATGATCGTGTTGAAGCGCGGCGCGGGCCCGAGCGCTTCCTCGATCATCCGCTGGAACTCGGGCCGATTGTCGTCGGTGCCCGTCATCGCATCGGCAAATTCCGCGGCGCAGGGAATGCACAGTCCGGCGCAGTGCAGGACGGCAGCGCGTCTCTGCGACGGGATCGATACGTCACCTTTGAGCTGCCGCACCGACGACACGCGAAAATAGAGGGCTGCGGCTTCCACACGAGGCGCCGCGACCCGTTTGTTGCCGAACAATCGCCTGCTCATCTCTCGGTTCTCTCACGACAGGTCTCTAACGCCAATGGGGGCGCACTCGCGCGATTTTTGCCTCCCGAGCCATGGTCCGGCACGGAGCCTCGCCCGCCGCACGTCGCTTCTTGAGTCATGCCTACTCGATCCTGCGACACCCGCGCCGCCGCGGGAGTTCCCTTCACTCTGTTCTGACTCCCGAACCCAGCAGGTCCGACATGACGTCGTCGAGCAGACGCTCCAACGCCGAGAGCTCGCGCGAGGTGACCGGGAGCGGCCCATCCATCAAGAGTTCGACCAACGAGGGGCTGTCCCCCGACCGCGTCCGATCGGAGGCGAGGCGACTTGGCCCAGGCTTCGCACGACTGACCGTCAGCCCGCGCGGAGACTTGCCGGCACCAGCGTCGGCGATCGACGACTTTTTTGCGGACCGGGTCCGGCGCGCCACGGGGGGACCTCCAGGAGGAGGTCCCCAACAATCACATCGTCGGTCGTCAGAACTAAAAATGAATTTCCGGCAGGGGTCGAGAAGGTGGTAGAAGGTTTGGAGCGGACGATCCGAGCAATCGGACGAGGTGTTCATCGTGTCGGACCCCAATTCACGCCCTTTCGAGTTTGCCAGCCGCCGCTTGCTGGTCTCCGGCCGGGAGCGTCGTCTCGTACGGGACATCGGCATTTCGATATCACCGGGATCGCGTAGGCGCTCAACATCGGTTTGCTCCCGCCGCAGCTCACCGCCTTTTCGCTTGCCGAGGTCGCCGGTATGCATGATGGCGTTCTGCCAGACAACAAGGATCAGCGATCATACGACTTCCCTGACTACATGCTAAGGCCGTCACGGTGGCCGCAAACGCGAGGGATCCCCATCCTCAAGGGCGAGGCGCCGAGCGCGGAGGGGGCAGGCCTGCTTCAAGCCGCGGCGCTCGACGAGTTGGCGGAAACCAAGGCGTCGACGGCCAAGGCCCGCAGAACGATGGCGTACCGCGTCGGCAACGCCGTGAACGAGTGGAAGGCCCTCGTCGGCGCTCCGCCGCCGGAGATCAGCCCGGCCGTGAAGGCCGCGATCCGGCAGATGGACGAGCGCGAGGCGCAGGCGGAGCGCCCGCCCCCGCAGCCCAGGGCCGAGCCGACGCGGGCGGCACCGGAGCGCCCGCAGACGGGCCAGGAGGCCGCGAAGGCACCCCCCGCAGAGGAAGAAGTGCGGCATGGGAACCCACCTGCCAGCACCCGCGCTGCCGGCAGCCGGCTTGGCAGCGCACCCCGACAGCCGGTCGGGGCGGCACCGACCGAGCCAGGGCAGGAAGGGTCCCCCTTTATGGATGGCCCGCCCCTCCCCGTGCGGCAGCTGATAGGCTGCCGCTGCAACTTGGCGAGAAGGGAGTGGACCCATGCAACTCGCGACGATCGGTATCGACCTCGGCAAGAACAGCTGCAGCCTCGTCGGCCTGGATGCAGCCGGCAAGGTTTTGCTCCGCCGCCGCATGCGACGCGACACCGTGATGGCATTCTGCGCCAAGACACCGGCTTGTGTCGTCGGGATGGAGGCGTGCTGCGGCGCTCACCATATGGGACGGGCTCTGGCCGCGCAGGGCCACGAGGTGCAGCTAATGTCTCCCGAGTATGTCCGTCCCTGCGTCAAGGCGCAGAAGAACGACGACCGGGACGCTGAAGCGATCGCCGAAGCCGCGACCCGGCCGACGATGCGGTTCATCGAACTGAAGTCGGAAGCCCAACTCGACATGCAGACGCTTCACCGGGTCCGGGACGGGCTTGTCGGTGACCGGACATCGTTGATGAACCAGATCCGCAGCCTCTTGCTGGAACGCGGCCACGTCGTGCCGCAGGGGCGGGCCAAGCTGGCGGCCGGTCTCGTCGATCTGCTGGACGGCGAAAAGCCTGCCTTGGCGCCGCGCATCCATGCCCTGATCCAGGACATGCGCAAGCAGTGGGCCGCGCTCGACGAGCGGATCGCAGCCTTCGATGCCGAGTTCGCCGCGCAGGCGCGCGATGATGCGAGAACGCGCCGGCTCCTGACCATCCCCGGCATCGGACCGCTGAATGCGACGGCGCTTGTCGCGGCCATCGGCGATGCGCGCACCTTCGCCGATGGCGTGACCTCGCGGCTTGGCTGGGCGGAGCCTGCTGAGGCTCACGCGATGCGAAGCATCGTGGGACAGCAGGCGGAGGGCTGGTGCCGCGGCAGGAAACGACCGGCGGCAGGCCCAAGCTCCTCGGCATCACGAAACGCGGGAGCAAGTACCTGCGCAAGATGCTGATCCAAGGAGCGCGGGCCGCCTTGCCGACCCTGAAGACCGGCGAGACCCGGATCGGCGCCTAGCTGCGCCGGCTCCTGGCCCGAGCCCACGCCAACACGGCCGTGTTGGCCCTGGCGGCCAAGATGGCGCGCATCGTGTGGGCGCTGCTGCGGCACGAACAAACCTATGAGGCCGCAACCATCAAGGCAGCCTGACCCGCAATCGGCCGGCGCTGTAGGACGCCGGCCCTCGATGTCTGTGAGTGGCGAAAGAAGATGGCCTGACTGTCAACCGGTGTCCTGGAGCCCTCCGGCGCAAAATGGCACTCGATGCCGGCCCCTTTCGCGTTCGACGAAGGCGCGATCGACCTCCTCGCAGATCTCAGCCTGCGGGGCGTGGGACCTGCGCTGCAGATCGCCCTCGGGCGCGCCGTCGCGGCCGGTCGCGACCGGCTCGAGGCGGAAGACATCATCATCTGGGCCCGCGCCGTCGTCCAGCGCGGTCGAGGGCCGGCGCGACGGCGTGTTGGCTTCTGACGGAGGGCGAAAGGCGGGCGATCGTCGATCCGTCCCGGACGCGACCCGGTTCAGCCTCGTGCAGGCCATTCCGTGTCAACCGGTGATCAGCGAACTCGGCTTTCGTAAGCGATGGATGTGGGGGCACAGGGTAATTCCCCCATTGGGAGCAGGCGAAGGAAGCAGGTGAAGCAGAGATGGAACAAAACATGAGCGGTCTGAGCGATGCCGCCCTGACCGCCATCGCGAGTTTCGCACGGCTCGGCGACGCCGATCGCACCGCCGCGCTGCGGATGCTGGGGGTCACCCGCGGCACGCGGGTGTGGACGCCGGGCGTGCTGGGGATGATGCCCACGATGACCGGGCTCGTTCAGGACCCCGACCGCGAGACGATCTATGGTTCGCCGGAATGGGCGGCCCTGTATCGGCGAGGCAGGACGGTCGTCGCCTATGCGCTGCAGGCGAAGGGGCTTGGCGAGCTCTCCGCGGCGCTCCGACGGCCTGAGCCTCACGAAGGTCGGCACGGCCGCGAAGGAGAACGCGGTGCGGCGGATTGCCGATCTCGGCGCGTGCCAGTACGGTGCGTGGCATCGTGGTGGGCGCCGGTACGAGCGCGCTTGCGGCTTCGAGGCTTTCCAGCCCGCACCCCGACTTCAGCTCGCGCGGCAACATCCGGGGAGCCCCGTCGCGCTGTCCAGCCTCGGGATCGAGGTCGTTCTGCCGCTCGGCATGAGCGACGAGGAGTTCGAGGCGACGCTCAACGGCGTCCTTCTCCCGCTGCGTCTGCACAAGTTCGCGGACAGCGAGGCCGGGTTCGCGCTTTGCGCCCGTACCGGTTTGCACTCGACCGTGCTGCGCCGGTTCTACAAGGCCGGATCAACCTTCAAGGCCGCGACCGAGTTCACCCTCATGCGGCCGCAGGCCGATATAGGCGCCCTCGCACGGCTCTGCGCCGATATCGTCGTCGACAAGGTGCTCCGACTGACGTCGAAGAGGCCGAGCCTGTGAGCCGCCCTGAGAGAGTCCTCGCAAGCGCCGCGACCGGCCAGAACGTGCGGTCCGAGCAGGCTTTGAGCGTGCAACTTCCAGGCGAGGAGGCTGCGGCACCGATGTCTCGCGCACCGCCGACGTAGGCCGGCACTACTACGGCGGCGTGGCTTCCCGTGCCGGATGCCGCCATCCCGCTTGGGCAGCTCCTGCGACAGGCGGCCCGCGCCGTGAAGGTCGGCGTGCCAGGCGCCGTCTGGGTCCTGGCCTCCGTCGCGGCGATCAAGCCGGGGCGCGGCGGCCACTCGGTCGAGCTCGTCGAGCCGGACGTGCCCCGCGCCGAGGCCGGGCTGCTGAGGACGTACCTGCCGGATGGCGTGATCGAGACGCTGCGGCGGAGCGCCGGGCAGGCGATCGCCATCACCGACCTCGTCGGCATGACCATCGTGGTCCGCGTCACGGTCGAACTGCACCCGCGATGGGGGCTATCGGGGCGCGTCCTCGCCCTCGGGCTCGGGATTGAGGATTCGCTCGCGAAACGCGCCCTGGAAGCGACGTTCGCCCGCCTTCGGCGCGAAGGCCTGTGGGATCGGCAGAGGCTGCTGCCGGCGCCTCGCGACGTGACCCTTGTGAAGGTGGTGCATCCGGCCGCCGCCGCCGGGTGGGCCGACATCGCCGCTGAACTCGCACCTTGGGCGGAACTCGGACTTGTCGCGGTGCGGTCCGTACCGGTCCCCTACGAGGGTCCGGGGGCCGCGGCCGGGATCGCGGCCGCGCTGGCCCGCGCCACGGCGGCCGTCGGTGGGGTGAGGCCCGACCTCGTGCTGCTGGTGCGTGGCGGCGGCGCAGCGGTATCGCTGGGCGCGTTGGACAACGAGGCACTGGCGCGGGCCATCGCGACCGCCCCCGTGCCGGTCATCACGGGCGGTCTGCAACGCGCGACTGGACGCGATCCGCCGCGAGGTCGACGCGGAGGTCGAGGCGGCCGGCGAGGTGGCAAAGGCCTGACAGGCCTCCGCATCTTCGGCGACGCACGAACGGCGCCCGTCGGCAGGATCGTCGCCGATCCCGCTGACGCGGCCGGGTCGGGCCCAGGCAGCGCCTGGGTGGATCGCTCGACACCGGTCGTGTCGATCACCGCCCGGGCGCCGATCGGACGTCAGCAGGTGCAGGCAAAAGCCAGCAAGCGGCCGGGAAGAGCAGGTCAAGGCTAAAAACAAGCGATCGAGTGAAGGATTACCCCCAGTGTGTAGAAAACAAGGAAGAATAGCATGTCCAAGACTGCCACGACCTCGAGCGACCTGATCGACCAAAATGGCCCCTCATCGCGAGCATGCCGTTCCGGCATCGCGACGAGGCTCGGGCAGACCTGCTCCACGCCGTAGCTTCGGCGCTCGTCGCTGCCGCGATCAACGGCGTCGACAGCATGGGGCGACCCGGCGATCTGTCGTTCTGAGCGTGTAGCCCTGCCCCATCCCCGCGCGAGACGAACACACGCGGCGCGTAGTCGACGACCTCCTGGTTTAGGCAATCTATCGAGCCCCTCAGGACCGGCCGAAAATCCTCGGACCTGCAAGGAAGGGTGGGATGCGGTCCGACTGCTTCAGGGTCAACTGCGATGAAGCAGACGGTGCCGCTTCGGCGAGATCAGGCCGATGAACGAACCCGCTGCGCGGGAGGCCGTGCTTGCTGAGGGCGAGACAGAATCGGGACTGTTGAACGTCCGTTGAGCGACATCGAGTGCGGGCAGAGCATCGCGGCTCCTTCACCTGAGGAG
>JAABUT010002980.1_pt1 | contig 15239 bp, 12 predicted proteins | sample 5559281 | NCBI WGS metagenome assembly JAABUT01 (sample SAMN10711880, study PRJNA513359) | rock metagenome | isolation source: Antarctica rocks | place: Antarctica: Victoria Land, Ricker Hills nord | collected 2016-01-04 | reverse complement strand
CGCCCGCCTCGTCGAGCGAGGGGAGGATGTCGCGCACGTCCAGGACCATGATGTGCTTCGGCGCGAGCATCCGCACCAGCCGGTCGGTGAGGGTGTCGGCCACGATCATCGTGCCGGTCTCGGCGATACCGTGCCGCGCCAGCGAGAGGCCGACCGCCACGCCGACCGAGGCCCCCTCCGGGTTGGCGGCATCGGCGGTCGCCAGCGCCACGCCGCGCGCGGCCAGCCGCGCGGTCAGGCCGGGGTGCGCCTCCTCGGCGGCGGGGGCGACGATCGCGCGCCAGCCCACGCCATCGGTCGGGGCGAACGCCGCCGGGCCGCCGTCCGCGACCAGCTCGGCGACCAGTCCCGCCAGGGCGTCGAGGTCGGCCAGCCGGTGCGTCTGCACGCCGAGCTTGCCCGCTCGCATGGTGAGCTCGCCCACGAGTCGTTCCCGCGTCGTCTCCGTCGCGCCCTTGACTACCATCGCCCTCCCCCTCGCCGACGGCGGCCTGCCTGCCTCGCGTGCCGAATGACGGGGAGTGTATCAGGTTCTGGGTGGCGTGGCGTGGCGCGTGCGGCGGTGCGTTGTTCCCCCGTTTACCCGATGCCCGTCTCGGTCGAATGGGTGAGCAGCATCGGGCGTTCTCGGGAAGAAACCCCTTCGGGAAACCCTTCGTTTGGCTCATAGGCGTTGCATAGGCACGCACCTATACTCTGCATGGCAGGCTGATCCGCCCCCATTGCCCCCTGAGCCGAGCAGGCGCGAGCGACCCAATAATGGCCGATTGCAACTCACGGAAACGATCCTGCGTTAAGGACAGCTGATATCAGGAAATTTCGGGCGATCCCACCGTTTGCTGGCGCGCGATGCGATTGCGGGGGAACCGGGAGAAAGTAGGGGCGTATGACGGGAGTACCACCGTCCGATCGGATCGCGACGGGGCAGCCATCCCCGCCGCCGCTCGAGCAGCTGCCTGACGAACCGGTGTCCGAAGCGTCGCCTGCCTCGGAAGATGATTCCACCACCGATACCACGACCCGACAAGCGGACGCGATGCGTGACGAAATTCGCGCCGGGTGGTGCCGCGCACTCCGACGCGGCTAGGCGCGGTCGGCGCGACAGCGGCCCCACCGACCATTGCTCCACGTACGTCGCTTTCAGCGCCCCCCCCCGCCCCGACAGGGGCGGGGGGGGCCTGCTTTAGCACGTATACGGCGGGCGTGGGATGGGCGCATGTGCGGGGTCGTGGGAGGGCGCGATAGTGGGCGTCTCGCTCGCTGCCGATGATTGCCAGTGACGCCCAACCGCGTCGATCATTGTGGTCCTTGCCGTGGTCGGTTGGGGGCGTACGGCGCTTGCCTCCGATACCGTGCGGCCCGATAATCGCGCTGCGCGGAGGTTCGGCGGCGAATTCGCTGCTGAGTTGGGCCGCGCCACGATAGCATGGTCGCGACCGTATCCGCGTGCCTCAGCGACCACAGGTCAACGCACGAAACATACTGTAGGGAGGAGCGTGCCATGCCCGCAGCGAGCGCGCCGACGCGTGTCGCGGTCGTCCAGGCCGCGCCGATCCTCTTCGACCGCGAGGCGACCCTCGCCAAGGTGGCGACGCTGACCGCCGAGGCGGCGGCAGGTGGGGCGCAACTCGTCCTCTTCCCGGAGGCGTTCGTCCCGGCCTACCCGCGCGGCCTCAGCTTCGGGGTCGTCGTCGGCAGCCGCAGCGACGAGGGGCGGCGACTCTTCGCGCGCTACCACCGCAATGCGGTGGTGGTGCCGAGCGAGGCGACAGCGCAGCTTGGCGCGGCGGCGCGGGCGGCGGGGGTCTGGCTGGCGATCGGGGTGATCGAGCGCGACCCGATCGGCGGCACCCTCTACTGCACGCTCCTCTACTTCGGGCCGGACGGGGCGCTGCTCGGCAAGCACCGCAAGCTGAAGCCGACCGCCGCCGAGCGTCTCGTCTGGGGGGAGGGCGATGGCAGCACACTGCCGGTGCTGACGACGCCGTTCGGGCGCATCGGCGGGCTGATTTGTTGGGAGAACTACATGCCCCTGGCGCGGACGGCGCTCTACATGAAGGGCGTCGAGATCTACCTCGCGCCGACCGCCGACGCGCGCGACCTCTGGCAGAGCACCTTGCGGCACATCGCGCTCGAAGGGCGCTGCTTCGTCCTCGCGGCGAATCAGTACGTCACCAAGGGCATGTACCCGCGTGATCTCGGCCCGGAGGCGCTGACCGACCTGGAAGTCGCCCCGGAGGAGATGTGCCGGGGCGGCAGCGCGATCCTCTCGCCGCTCGGCGAATACCTGGCCCCGCCCCTCTACGGGCGGGCGGGGATTCTGTATGCCGACCTCGATCCCGAGGCGCTGGCCGGGGCGCGGTTCGACTTCGATCCGGTCGGCCACTACGCACGCCCCGATGTCTTCTCCTTCGCGATCGACGAGCGTCCCCAGAGGGGTGGGGTCGGATGAGCGCCGAAGGGGCCGACGGGCGTGAGAAGGCTCAGTTGGTTCATGCGCCTGACGGTTACGCAGCCCGCCCCGCCATCTCTGCCGACCTATCGTTCCTCCCCGCGATCGAGCGCGCCGCCGCCGCGCGTTTCCGGGGACGATCTTCGCGGCGATGGCCGATGCCCCGCTCGCCGCGACCGTGCTCGACCGGGCGCGCTCGCGGGTGTGGGTGGCGACCGCCCCGGACGGTGCGATTGTCGGCTTCGCCCTCGCCCAGCGGCTCGATGGGAGCGTCCACCTCCACGAACTCGATGTGCATCCGGCGCACGCGCGGCGCGGCCTCGGCGCACGCCTGAGCGGGGCGGTCGCCGTGTGGGCTGCCGGCACGAGCGCGCGGGCCGTCACCCTCCTCACCTTCCGCGACATCCCCTGGAGCACGCCCTACTATGCGCGTCTCGGCTTCATCCCGCTCGCGGACGAGGCGCTGCCGCCGGGACTGCGCGCGTTGCGCGAGACCGAAGGCGCAGCCGGGCTGCCGCTGGCGGCACGGGTGGCGATGCGGCTGGACATAAGCGGCCTTGGGGATGTCGCGGCAGGGCGTATAGCCCGCTGAGGGTGAGCATTCTCCGTGGGCTAGCGATCGGCGGGCACCGCGTCCAGCGGGACGGTGGCGAGCAGGGCGCGGGTCTCGGCGACGACTCGATTTTGAAACGCGGTGTCGCGGACTTGTGTCGAGCCGACCATCGGTTTGCCGTTCTCGTCGTAGTAGACCCCGGTCCGGTTTGTGTCGTCGGTCAGAACCTTGGCGATCATCTTCCCGGCGCGCTGCGGGGTGCTCCAGTACTTGATGAACGGCGCGAACGGGGAGAGGACATACTTCAACAGGAAGCGGAGCGCGACGTTGGCGTCGCGCCCGAGGTTCGAGCCGGGGCTGAAGCCGGGTTCGACGGCGTTGAAGCGCAGCCGCGGCATCGCGCGCGCGAAGGCGAGGACGGTGGCGAGGTTGCCCTGCTTCGACGTGGCGTAGGCGTCCCCGCCGGGGATCGAGGAGCCGCCGGGAAGCCATTCGCCGCGCGCGCTCGCCTCGGCGGAGATATAACGTGCCCCGCGGAAGCCTGCGACGACGGCGGGTTTGCGCGCGGGATCCTCCACGGCAGAGCAGATGAACACGACGTGCGCGCCGTCGGGGAGGTGCGGGATCAGTGCCTCGGTGAGCGCGAACGGCCCGAGGTGGTCGGTGGCGAACGTGCCATCCCAGCCCTGCGCGCTCTTGAAGGGGCGGGTCGGCATGATGCCCGCGTTGTTCAGCAGGCCGACGATCGGCAGATCGAGCGCGATGATCGCCGCCGCCGCGCGTCGTGCGCTCCTGATGTCGGACAGATCGCAGACAACCGACACGGCGTTCCCGCCCTGTGCCCGAATCTCCTGCTCGACCGTGTCGAGCTTGCCGCGATCCCGACCGACCAGCACGACGGTGCCATGCTTCGCGAGTTCGAGCGCGGTGCGATGGCCGATGCCGGATGTCGGGCCGGTGACGATCCACGCCTTCGTGTCAGCGGGGGTTGGTGTGGGCTCTGGCATTGCTTGTCCCTCCAAAGGTGTGTGTCCAGTCAGTCATTTAACAGGGCAAAAAGTGTCAGGCGATCATGCGCCAGAGGGCCTCGAATCCCTCCACATGGTATCTGTCCGCGCCAGCCGGGTCGCGGATCATGAAGTCGATCGTCGCGTCCGCCAGCGCGCTCATCAGGGCGACGACGTACTCCAGCGGCGCGTCGCGCAGGGGCCCGTTCTCGCGACTCAGCTCCAGGAGCGCCCGGATGTCGGCAAACGCGCGGCTCGCGGCCCGATGGCTCTCTGCGGTGATCGCATCCGATACGTCGAGTTGCGCGAGCGTCCGGCGCTTCTCGGGATCGGACGTTGCCCAGCGTAGCCAGTGGGACCACAGGTGGAGCAGGTGCGCGCGGCTGTCGCCCTCGGTCGGGAGTCCGTCGCTGGCGGCCGCAACCATCTCCGCCTTGAGCGCGACGTAGAGCTGGTTCACCAGGTCGGCCTTCGTCTCGAAGTAGGTGAAGAGCGACCCGTTGGAGACTCCGGCCTCCTTCGCGATCGTCGCCGTCGGCGCGCCTAGCCCCTGTGAGGCGATGACGCGGATCGCCGCCAACATGATCGCGCTGCGTTTGTCGTCGCTTTTCGGTCGGGCCATGTTGCTCCCCCTTGCGTATCACCACCGATATACTATCAGAGAGCGGCTAGTCAGTCAATAGTCTGTGTGACATATTGATGGGCTTCCCGGCTCGGAATACTCATCGCCAGAGACGGATCGTCCGATCTCAGGATGTGGACGCGAGCCCTTTGCCGTTGGGGAGCCAGGCCGGATCGTCCCAGGGTTCCGACGACACGGGTGGGGCGACCAGGTGTATTGGCAGGAGCGGCAGCGCGGCGAGCAATTTGGGTAGCGGTGGCTGCTCGTTGTTCGGGCGGAAATCCCCCGTGGTCAGCGCGATGTACCCCGCCGGGATGTGGACGATCTCGTCGTTGGTGATGCCAACCCGCGTGAGCGTCGACAGCATGGTCGCGCCCATGACGGCCAGGAGCGCCAGGGCGAGCAGCGTCGCGCGGGGAGGGCGGGCGGCGCGGCCAACCGCATCCGCGCGTCGTTCCCGCACCGCCACACTCACGATCGTCCCACGCCGCGTACTCCAATCGCCTTACTCGCACCTAGCCATACGACGTTCGAGCGCGCCGTGTGGTAGCTGAGCGTGGTAAGTCGGCGGTCGGCGGTCGGCAGTCGGCGGAGGGATTGGAGACACGGAAATCATTCGGCCTTCTGCCGACCACCTGCGGATTTCTCTCTCTGCCGACTGCCGACCGCCGACCGCCGCGCTACCCTTTTTCCGGCCTCGCCGACACGTAGATGCCACCCATGCGGCGGGCGGGGCGGCGGTAGACTTTTTCCATGCGGACGTTGCGGCGGTCGGGGACGCGGATAAGCCCGCGTGCGGCCAGCGCGGCGACCGCCGCCGGGGTCGGATCGACGAGGCGCAGGTTGACCGCGCGGGTCGGCGCGCCCGCGCCGTGCGGCATCGTGGGGAGGATCGCGTCGAGGAGGGCCAGGAAGTCGGGGAGACTCGGGGCGGCGGCGGGGCCGAGCCGCCCGGTCGCGTCCTCGACCAGGCAGTAGCCGACCGGCTCATCGCCGCGGCGCAGGAGGCGTGCGCGATCGAGGCCCGCGCCGAGCCAGTAGAGGAGATCGTCCTCACGCCAGCCACCGTAATAGCTGTCGTCCAGCGCGGCCAGGAAGGGGAGATCGTCCTCCGTGATTGGGGTTATCCAGCGCGCGTCGTCGCCGTTCGCGTCATCGTCGGGCGCGGGGTGCGGCACGAGGGGGGCCGTGCCCTCCGGCGTGCCGAAGAGTTCGGCCACGCTCGTCACCACGAAGCCCGCGCGGTCGTAGAGCTCGATCGCGCGGCGGTTCCACTCGTACGCTTCGAGGAGTGCCGCGTCGCAGCGCTCCTCCTCGCGGAAGAAGCGGTCGGCCTCGCGCACGAGTGCCGTGCCGAGCCCGCGCCTCCCGCGCGCCGGGGCGACCGCCACCGGGCCGAGCCAACCGACCGGCTCGCGGAGGCCCATGAACGCGAAGCCACCGACCGCGCCGCCATCCTCCGCGATCAGGCCGCGCGTGTCCGGCGCGGCGAGCAGATAGCGGAAACGGTCCTCGTCGTGCCGCCACCCGACCGCGCCATCGATCGCCAGCACGGCGGGCAGATCGTCCTCGGTCATCGGGCGTACCGTGTGCATCTCGGTCATCCGCGCACCCCTCACACCATATCGTCGCGCGCCCGTATTCTACGTGGCAACTGTAGCGTACCGAGTGACGATGACGCATGGCGGATTATGGAGATTGACTCGTTGATCGCTCTCGCGAGGGTCGGCGGGCGCGGCGATCCGGGGGTTGAAACCCCCGGCTAGGGGCGGCTAACGTCGCCACGAAGTCCCCCTCCGGGGACTGGGAATGGGATGATCACCTTCAATCGCCATTTCCCGCTGCGTTGCTTGTCACATATTCCGCTCACTGCTGGTCGTAGCCGGTCAGTTCCACGTAACCCTCGCCGCCGATCGGCGCTCCGTTGCGGGTGCCGACGATGGCGACCTCGCCCTCCCAGTAGATGTTCGTGGTGGACTGGCGGGTGTCGAGTTCCTGGTCGTTGATGACCGGGGTCCAGGTGAGATCGAGGCCGTATCCTGGCAGCTTGACTTGCCAGCGCGCGGGATAGGTGACGCCGGTGTGCGGGCTGGTCCAGCGTTCGATCGCGGCGATCGCGATCTGGTCGAAGGGGATGTCGGTCACGACCCCGTCCGCCGCGACGAAGGTGCCGAGCGAGCCGAGCACCTGCTGCCCCGCGCCCCGGATCAGGTAGACGGTGAAGTCGCTGCCATCCGCGAGGTTGGCGCTGAACCAGTCCCAGCCGCCATTGGTGACGGTGAGAAAATTCCCCCACTGATGGTCGAACCACGCCTCGCCGGTCACGTTCTTCCGGGTGCCCCCGTCCTCGACGGTGCCGGTCACCGCCATCCGCGTGCGCGAGTAGTAGTAGGTGCCCCCGGCGGGGCCATAGTCGATGAAGCCGCCTCGGTGCAGGGCCGGGCCTTTCGTCGCGCGCAGGTCGAGCGCGAGCGCGTAGCCGGGCGCGCTCGTCTCGACGCGATCGGTGCCCCCCAGGCCACGCCACGCCCAGTCGCCCATCTTCAGGTCGAACCCCTTGTCGGTCGCGCCCGCGAGCTGATCGGCGGCGCTCTGCTGCGTCCGCTGGTCGTAGAGGAAGATGCCGCGCTGGTGATCGGTGACCGCCGCGTGGGCGGCGTAGTAGGCCGGGATGTTGTTGCGGAGCGACTGGAAGATCACCGACTCGAAGCCGTACTTCGCCCCATCGTCGGCGGCGAGATGGCCGGTGTAGTACCACCACTCGGTCAGCGAGGGGTGCGGTGCCTCGTCGCGCGGGAAGCTGACCGGCGCGGGGATCGGCGTCGCGCCGCTGACCGGGGTGAAGGGGCCGGGCCAGGGGGCTTTGCCCCCGCTGCCCCCGGCGACGGGCTGACCACAGGCCGCAAGCAGGAGCGCGGGCAGAGCCAGCGCTGAGGTACGCAGGAGGAGTTGGCGGCGGGTCAGTGTCATCGGCGTGTTTCCTCTTTGGTTACGATCGTTGTGATGGTCGGGTCGGCGCGCTGGTCCGCCCCCGTCGTCGCGCCGTCCGCGCCGTCCGCGTGCGCTCTGGTGGCAGTCGGCGCACCGCTGTCCGTACCCCCGTCCGTACCTAGTAGTGCGTAGCTCGTGTGCTCCTCCGTGTGGGGCAGCCAGCGGTCCAGCCAGGCGGGGATATACCAGTTCCACCCTCCGAGGAGGCGCATGGTGGCCGGGACGAGGAGGGCGCGGACGATCGTGGCATCGAGGAAGACGGCGAGGGCGACGCCGAGGCCGAACGCCTTGATCAGGACGATGTCGGCGCTGACGAACGACCCCGCGACGACCACGACGATCAGCGCGGCGCTGGTGATGATCCGCCCGCTCCGCTCCAGGCCGGTCGCCACCGCGCGGGTATTGTCGCCCGTCTCGACCCACGCCTCGCGGATGCGCGTCAACAGGAAGACCTCGTAGTCCATGCTGACCCCGAAGAGGGTACAGAACATGATGATCGGCAGCGTCGCCTCCACGAAGCCGAGCGGTGCGAAGCCCAGGAAGCGCGACAGATGGCCCTCCTGGAAGACCCAGACGAGTGCCCCGTAGGAGGCCACGAGCGACAGCGCATTCATCAGGATCGCCTTCAGCGGCAGCACGACCGAGCGGAGCAGGACCAGCAGGATCACGTAGGTGGCGAGGACGACGCCGAGGAGCGCCTTCGGGAAGTCGGCGTACATCGTGTCCACCACATCCACCACCCCGGCGGTCGTGCCGGTGACCTGGTAGGTCAGGCCGCCGGGCGGGATCGTCGAGCGCAGGTCGGTGACGAGCGATTTCGACTCGTTGGAGACCGACGAGTTCTTGAGGACGACGCTGACGAGCGTGGTGTCGCCGCGCGCGAGGCGCGGGGCGAGCAGGGCCGCGTAGGGGTCGATGATCCGGTCGGGATTACTGTAGATCAGTTCGTACTGCGCGCGCCCGAGTTGGGTGTCGAGCGTGGTGAGCGAGTCCACGCGGGCGACGCGCGGATCGTTCTGGAGGGCGTGGGTGAGGGCGTAGAGGGCGTCGATGTTGGCGGGATCGTAGATCGAGGTGCCGTTCGGCGTCTTGATCGCCAGCGCGAGCGGCTCCAGCTCCGCCGCGCCGAACTTCGCCACCAACAGATCGTAGCCCTGCCGCGAGGGGACGTTCTGCGGCAGGATCGAGGCGTCCGGCGAGGAGAGGCGGACATTCAGGAAGGGCGACCCGATCAGGAGCAGCAGCGCCAGGGTGGGGATGAAGAAGCGCCAGGGGCGCGCCATCACCGCCAGCGCCAGGCGATGCCACGCGCCGCCGTCCTCGTCCGGGCGCCGCGAGCGATAGCGGATGATCGTCAGCGCGTTGATCCGCTCGCCGAGGAGGCCGAGGATCGCGGGGAGCAGGGTTAGCGCGGCCAGCACCGAGAAGAAGACGACGATCACCCCGGCGAAGCCGACCGAGCGGAGGAACATGAACGGGAAGATGATCAGCCCGGACAGGCCGATCAGCACCGTCAGCCCCGAGAAGAAGATCGCGCGCCCCGCCGTGGCGACGGTGATCGCCACCGCGTCTTCGAGGGGGCGCTGTGCCAATTCCTCGCGGAAGCGGGAGGTGATGAAGAGAGCGTAATCAACCGCCAGCCCCAGCCCGAGCATCGTGGCGAGGTTGAGGACGAAGATCGAGAGGTCGGTGACGTTGCCGAGGAGAAAAATGCTCGCGAGGATCGCGATCACGCTGAAACCGCCGATCACCATCGGCGTGAGGGCGGCGGCGAGCGAGCCGAAGACGAGCGCCAGGGCGATCAGCGCCAGCGGGAAGGCGATGATCTCGCCGCGCTGCAAGTCCCGTGAGCTCGTTGTCTCGATGTCGGCGTAGACGACCGGCCCTCCGGCGACGATCCGGTCCATCTCCGCCGGGACCGGGCGAATTGTGTCCTCGATCGTCGGCAAAATCTGCTGCGAGCCCTCCGGTGGCGTGGAGAGATTCAGCAGGACGTAGGCGGTGTGGCGGTCGGCGGCGATCTGGCGCGGGTTGGTGGTGAACGAGGCGACCTCGGCGATCTCCGGCACCCGACCCACGTCGCGCAGCGACTCCTGTACCCCGGCCAGGAAGCGCGGATCGTCCACGGCCCACGCCCCTGAGCTGAAGATGACCGAGAGGCTGGTCGGGCGGAAACCGAGATCCCGTTCGAGCGTCACCAGCGCGCGCGACGACTCGGCGTTGTCGTTGGCGAAGCCGCCCACCTTGAGGACGCCCGCCACGCGCGGGGCGAGCGGCAGGCTCAGCAGCACGACCACGGCCCAGAGGCCGACGACGAGCTTGCGGTGCCGGAAGAGCCAGTGCCCGAGGCGCAGAAATGACATCGTTCCCTTGTCCCCTTCGCGCGGCGACGCTGCCGCGCGACTATGCTATCGATGCGCCCGGATGCTGCAAGAGTGTGCGCGCTGACCGCCGATGCGTGAGCCGTTGTCGGCATTCTGCCCTGTCTTGCACAGGAAATGCCACACTTCTATCCAAGTATAGTGGCGAAGTGGTCAGGAGTCAGTAGTCAGCAGTCAGAGAGGCGATAGACGTTGGTCGAGGGTAGCGAACAACCGGGCGCTGGTAAGGCTCCCAGCCCACGTAGACGGGGGCAACCCCCGGAAACGCGGCGGCGGCGCGGCCACCCTCACCCCGGCGCTGCGCGCCACCCCTCTCCCCATCCGAGGAGAGGGGAGTGCAGTTGGTGGAGTGAGGGCTGCTGTGGGCGCGGTGCGGCCCTCACCCCGGCTTGCCAGGTGACGCTGTGGCGTTCGGCTTGGGCTGACGTCCGCCTGCGTGCGCGGGACAAGCGCCCAATCCCTATTGTCCCCTGGGCGCGAGTAGCCTGAAAGACGGAAAGTACCTGGAACACGCGACGGAGAGCGATCAGGAGTAACCGGCGACTACGCTACAATGCACAACAATGCGGTAGGCCGTGGCGCGAGAAGCCTGGGGCGATGCGACGGAGCGGGGGCAGCATGGATACACGCGCTACGTGCATGGCTACGATCAGCGGGAGAATACCCGCCTACAGGATCAGGCCACCACCCTGGTGGAGTTGCTGCACGGCGACACCACCTATCCGGCGGGAAGCCGCGTGCTGGAGGTCGGCTGCGGCGTCGGCGCGCAGACGCTGACGCTCGTGCGGCAGAGCCCGGACGCCGACATCACCGCGATCGACATCTCCGCCGCGTCGGTCGCCGAGGCCGAGCGGCGCGTGACGGCGGCGGGCTACATCAACGTGCGCTTCGCGCAGGCGGACATCTTCGACCTCCCTTACGCGCCGGAGTTGTTCGATCACCTCTTCGTCTGTTTCGTGCTGGAACACCTCCCACGCCCGACCGAGGCGCTGCGCGCGCTGCGGGCCTATCTCCGACCGGGCGGGACGATCACCGTGATCGAGGGGGACCACGGCTCGACCTCCTTCTACCCTGAGAGTGCCGCTGCGCGCGCCGCGATCGCCTGCCAGACCGAGTTGCAGCGCCGGGCCGGTGGCGACGCGATGGTCGGACGGGCCTTGTATCCGCTCCTGCGCGCGGCAGGCTACCGTGCGCCATACGTCTCGCCGCGCCTAATCTACGTCGATGGCAGCAGGCCGGAACTGATCGAAGGCTTCACGAAGCGGACCTTCACGGCGATGATCGAGGGCGTCCGCGAACCGGCGCTCGCGGCGGGCCTGATCGACGTCGCCATGTTCGACCAGGGCATCCGTGATCTCTACCGCACCGCCGAGGCGGATGGGGTGTTTTGCTACACGTTTTTTAAGGCGGTCGCCAGCAAATGACGCTATGGGTGAGTCTCGTCTCTCGCTTGAGCCTTGCTCTATGAGTTCGTCACTTTCTGCCGCTTCGCGGTCGATCGCGAAGCTGTTTGAGTGCCACGTTTAAGTGCGGGAAGTGTAAGCGGTCGCCAACCCATCCGACCCGTTGTGGTTGAAACAAACTCGCGTAAGTAGGGCCAAGTATTCACTGGCAGATTGAGCTCTCCGAAGATCTTGAATACTTCGTCGGTGAGCGGCATCGGCGAGGCGAAGTCTAGGGCGAAGGTTACGTCGATCTCCGCAAAGATCGTTTCTCCATTCTCGATATACACGTGTGCATGGTCGAAAGCTCGAAAGCCTTGGGGCTGTGCTTCCCACCCTACTTCCGACGCGAAGCGGAATTTCGCTCCCTTTGGCGACCGTGGACCGTGCGGATTAATGACCTTGGCTGCGTGCAGCCAAATATCGCGTAGTTCGATCTGCCCGATAAAGGCGGCATAGGCTTCACGAGATATTCCTGGGCGTATCTCCGAGGAAGATGTCGAAACCATCAAACTGCCAGCGCCTCCATATCAGCGATACTCTCGAACGTCTCTGCCAGTCCGCCTTGAAGAACACCGAGCGACTGGCGTCGTTTCTTCTTTGATGTTGTCTCGGCCTGGTCGCCCCCTTCGAGCATGTCGAACTCGGTATCTGCCGTACCCTGACGGTGTGGCATCGAGAACATCTTCACCGGCGTTATTGTTGCGTGCCATGCTTGGTAGGCGGTCGCTGTGCGGGGAGCATCGGGATTTGCGAGTGTGTAATCGCGGAGTTTGGCCTGAGGCACCGTCTCTATCGTCAGTGGCAACGCGCCACAAGCGGCGAGGTATTCAATATATCGTTGGAGTGAGCAGCGTCCCGCATAGTCCTTCTCAAGGCGTGCGACTGCTGACTGTGTGGTACCGAGCCGTTGAGCCACGTCTTCTTGTGTTAAACCGGCTTGTCGCCGCGCATTGCGTAGCGCGCCCATTGCATTGGATAACCATCCTTGCATGAGATAGGCAAGTGCGCTTTCATCACTCTCGCACAGAGAGCTGCGGATGAGATCGGCCAATGTGCCGGATTGTGGCAGGTTGTTGCTAGTGTTCATCGTGCTCCTCACTTCTGGTTGTGAAGTGTCCGCGCTCGGACTATAGCACTATCGCGGTGTTCATCATCATTGCTTCCGCGACGATGCACTTCGAGAAACCAGATGCAGCGTTCGGATTCATCAACGACAAGGGTGAGGAGCACACGATAGTTGCGTAGTGGTTTGATCTGCATAACGCCATATTTTTTGGCTTGTGCTCCTTGTATGGCCTTGTAGTCCCAGGCTTCTCGCAGCTCCTTGGTCGTCTTGTTCTGTCGAATATCTTCCATGAAGCTTTGCAACTGCGCGAGAATCTGTTGTTTCTGTGGGATACCCAAGTTCTGCAGTGATTTGTCGAACCCGCCGATGTATTGCGCGCTCCATTCGCTCTCGGAGGCGCTATGCTCCTCTTGTGGGGTCGCTGTCCTGCTCGTGCGGGACCGGGATGCTTTGCTTCCCTTCGGGATCACAATTACACCCCACTATAAATATAGCATACATGCTATATCTCGAGAAGGTCAAGGATAGTATCCTATCAGAATGAGAGTAAGAGTAGCGTATGTAAGGTGACGATTACAAAAGGGTTTGTGAGCCATCAGGAAACAAGCTATGGGTCTGCGCACAATCCCTTAGAGCAGCGACAGCGCGACGCCCATCAGCCCGGCGAAGATGGCGACGAGCCAGAAGCGGAGCGTCACCTGTGTCTCGGACCAGCCGAGCAGCTCGAAGTGGATATGGACCGGGGCCGTCTTGAAGAGGCGCTTCCCGCCGGTGCGCTTGAAATAGCCGACTTGCAGGATCACCGAGACGACCTCGGCGACGAAGACGAGCCCGACCACCGGCAGCAGGAGCCATTGCCCGGTCATGAAGCCGACCGTCGCCAGCGCCGCGCCGATCGCCAGCGACCCGGTATCGCCCATGAAGACCTGGGCCGGGTGGGCGTTGTGCCAGAGGAAGCCGAGCAAGGCCCCGACCATCGTGAAGCAGAAGGTGACGACGCCGACTTGCCCCTGGATGTAGGCGATGATCCCGTAGGCGACGAACGCGATCGCCGAGGTGCCCCCCGCGAGGCCATCCAGCCCATCGGCCATATTGACCGCGTTCGACATCCCCGCGATGCCGATCACGGCGATCGGGATCATCGCCAGGCCGATGTCGAAGGTACCGACGCCGGGGACGATCAGGCGGTGGAGGCCGAGTGGGCCATAGATGATGATCGCGGCGACGAGCGCGAAGCCGATCAGCCAGGCCATCTTGAAGCGCGCGGTCATCCCCGCCGTCTTCTTGCCACCGACGAGGCTGAGGCGGTCGTCGATCGCGCCGAGGATGCCGCAGCAGAGGAGAACCGCCAGGGGCAGGAGCATCGAGAGGCGACCGTAGAGGTTGAAGGCGAAGGTGAGGATGAAGGCGGAGAGAGTGATCATGATCCCGCCCATCGTCGGGGTGCCGGTCTTGACCAGATGGTGCTGCGGCCCGTCGATCCGCACCTGCTTGCCGATCTTCTTCGCGCGGAGAAAGGCGATGATCGGTTTGCCGATCAGCACCGTGAAGACGAAGCCGAGCCCCGCGATCGCCAGCGAATAGGCCATGTTCCAGTTCGGGCGATCCGCCGGGATCTGGATCCAGAGGGCGAGCGCGATCGTGAACGGCATCGGTTTCTCCCTGCCCGCTGGGCGGTGGCAGCTTCTCTTCTCGCTGGCATGTCGGGCGGTAGTATAGCCGATCGTGCCACGTTGTCATACCCCGCTTTCGCCCCTCGCTGGCCTATGCGAGACTGCGCGCGGGAGGTGGCCGATGACAGCGGGCGTGACCGAAACCATCCTGGAAGTGATCGCGCTGGACAGCGGGGACGCGGTCGCGGCGACGGCGGGCGGGGCCGACCGGCTGGAGATCGTCAGCGCGATCGAGCTCGGCGGGCTGACGCCGACGCTGGCGACCTTCGCGCGGATCCGCGCCGCGACCGATCTGCCGCTGCGCGTGATGCTGCGGACGAATGGCGGCTACCGCATCGCGCCGGACGAGCTCGACGCGCTCTGCGGGGCGGCGGCGGCGCTGCGTCGCGCCGGGGCCGATGGGTTCGTCCTCGGTTTCCTCGACGCGAGGGGCGCGATCGATCACGGTGCGATCGCGGCGCTCGGCGCGGTCATCGCCTCCTGCCCGTGGACCTTCCACCGCGCCTTCGACCAGATCGCGGACGCGCGTGCCGCCTGGACGATCGTGGCCGGGCTGCCGGGTGCCGACCTGATCCTGTCGAGCGGCGGACCGGGCGAGCTGGGCGCGGGGTTGGACGCCTACCGCCAGCGCGCCCCCTGGCAGACGGCGGGGCTGCGCTGGCTGGCCGGTGGCGGGCTGGCCGGGGCGCACATCGCACCGCTGCGCGCGGCGGGGATCGCGCAGTTCCACGCGGGGCGACTGGTGCGCGCGGGCGGCAACTGGGCGCACCCGGTCGATGCGGCGGCAACCCGCGCCTTGCGCGCGCAGCTCGCACCCAATACGGGGCGGCGGGCCGATCCTGACACGGTCGGGCTCGTCCGGGGCGATGGGCAGGGGTGATGCGATAGGGCCGAAGTTAGGGCTGGGATTCCACGATCGGCCGCTGACACCGGCGCACTTTCGATTCTCGCGGGAGGACGGCGCGACCACGCGATCGTCCGCACGCCGCGCTGCGGTTCGGATGCCGCTGCGGACCGTGGCGCAGTTGCACGATCCGAGGGGGCAAATC
>JAABUT010002975.1_pt1 | contig 15265 bp, 17 predicted proteins | sample 5559281 | NCBI WGS metagenome assembly JAABUT01 (sample SAMN10711880, study PRJNA513359) | rock metagenome | isolation source: Antarctica rocks | place: Antarctica: Victoria Land, Ricker Hills nord | collected 2016-01-04 | reverse complement strand
GTTATGCATTTTAATGACAGTCATGGCAGCAGTGGCCGAACTGCTTGCAACTGATTGCAACTGAAGAAGGTGACCACTGACTGTGCCCTGACTGTGCGCTGCTTTCTTCTTCCTCAGAGGAGGGGATTTCAATAGCAACATCACTAGCAGTAGATTCTGCTGCAGACATGACACAAGTGACGCACTACACAGTAATAGCGCTGCCGCTTTAACAAGCTAACCTAACGCTATAAAGCTACCTTTAGGATAGCTTAGGGTTTGAGGTTGCGCCCCTTTCCGCGTAAGGGGGGTCCAGGCGTAACCCAGGCGCAACCGGTTTTCGCCGGCGCAACGTAATAGTTCAGCCTGGCAGGCATACCCAAATCTTCTTCTTATTCTTCTTCTGCCTGGCAGGTCATTGGGCACATGCCTCTCAGGGTGCTCTGTTCTTTCCGCACCAATATAAGCGGCGCGTTTGTGGCAGTACTACGAACCTTTCTAGGTCATTTCACCGCCTTGGTTCACTCGTAAACGGCGCCGCACTTGGGGCCAAGGCAACATGTCGAAAGCTTGTTGCACCGGTGTGATCTTAGTTGCACTGTCAGCGTTCGTATCAGTGCGCGGGGACACCTTCACCGATAATGGAGGGTTTTACATACACTGCAAGAACGGCGACATAGTGTCAGCTGCTGGAACGGACATAAACAATCCAGGTGCCTTTTGCCCGAGTGGTGTGACGTGTCTTGATGACACAGGAAATGGATGCACAGGTGAAAGCTGGGCCACACTAAACACTGATATTAAATGCTTACAATCATCTGCAGAACAGGGTTACAACATGCTTGCATTCCTTATGGTTGGAAGCAAGCTGTACTTTGCAGCTGCATGTTCACAAGCTGGATGCAGACAAGGGTCTCGGTTTAGACAGCCCAGTTTACTCATGGTTGTTGCATAATCATGAGTGTTGCGTCGTCTACCCAAGACGACTTCTTTAGGCATTTTGATACAGCAAATACCGCATGTACAAATCTTATTTTTGCATTTTATGTTGGACTTAAGTCAGGGTAAAAAGTGTGTCACAGCCTTTAAGTGGCTTTGATTTTCATGGCCAATTGGTCTACGCTAAGCGCGCGTGACGCCCCTGAAGGGCCCACAGGTCCTACATGCAGCTGAAAAATTGCACAGGTCATTGCAAGGACTTACCTTGATGCTGTCTATTTTTTTCTTGCAGGAGGCAAAGGCAGCTGCTTCCCAGGCTGTGCAACATTGATCACGCCACGTGGGCCGTTGTCCATGGCAGAGCTGCAGGTTGGAGATGAGGTGGTTTCGAGAAACCTCCCTTTTTCTTTTTCTTTTTCTTTTCTGAAGACATGGCCATACAAACTATGGCATGCTTTTTTAAGGTCTATCGCGTGGCCTGGGTGTCTTTTGGGCTTCTACGTAGATGTGCATACGTGTAACGTTGCTTACATCTTGGGTGAATCTGCATATGTATTGGGCATTGCAGGAGTCCTGCCTTCCCTCCTGCTAGGCATTGTGAATGACATTATATAGCAATGTAATGTGGTTGCCATACAAGGGCCTTCCCTAGTATACGATTCCTACCTTGGCTAGAACCTGATTTCGATCTTAGTGATCAGCTGCCAATGCAGGTGCTGGTCAACCATGCAACTGGTGCAGCACAATTCGAGGAAGTGTTAATGTTCAGCCACAAGGAGGTCGCTTCGGTCAACGACTACATGACGGTACACACACAGGGTAACCGCAGCATCACAGCCACCGATGGGCACTAAATCTGGGTTGCCAAGAAAGGTCATCTGCCCCTTGTTATCACCGCTGTTGCTCAAGTTGAGCTTGGTGATGTTGTGATGGTCACTACTGGATCTCAGCCTTTATCCAACTGGCCATGGCAGCTTGAGGCAGTCACCGCCATTACCCGCTCCATGCAAGTGGGCTTGTACAACCCACACACCAGATCAGGCAGCATTGTGGTTGACAATGTGTCTGCTTTAACCTTCACCAGCTCTATACCAGCCTCACTGGGGCTGCACCAAGCGTTGATGGCGCCAGTCCAAGGTCTACATATGTTGCTCCCTGACACCAGGCTGATTCTCATCAACGATGTGTTGATGTCCGTGTTCTTCAAGTCCACAGCATTGGTGGGGGGCATACCGGGGGCCATTGTGCCGGCTGCCATGATGGCAAGCATGCAACTGTCTGCCTGGTGGGCCCTCATTTGAGACAGTGATTGTATTGGCAAGTATATACAACATTTTGCCAGATGAAAAACTGCATTTGGCCACAAAGTGTGCCACACCAGATCTTTTGCAGTTTGGAACACCAAATGTGAACTTGCGGGTTTGCGTGGTTTGGGGCGAAGGACCCCTGGAGGTGTTTTTGTCTTGAGTTCTGGTTGTATATAGTCTATTTTGGTTGGTTGTTCAGGTTCGCTTTCATGCCTAGGCCTGAGCTTTCAATGAACATTTGAAATGCATTGAAATTTGAAAGGAACAAAGGATTGGTTGCTGATCTTAGCGTTCTCCGCTTTACAGTACCTGTGTGTCTGTATTTGCTGCAGCAATTCCACCACAAAGTTGATGAAGGTTTGCTGCAATGCACACCAATATTGCAGCCAGATAGTGTTGCATCTGAAAGTCAGGGCATGATGATGTAAACAGCAGTGTTGCACAACCTCATGTGCGTGATGCTGCAAGCTGGCAGCCAACTTTGCTAGCACATATGAGTTCATTTGGTAAACAACAATAACATTCATTGCAGCTTACATTGCAGAAGATGACTACATAACACTTTGTAACAGAAAAACTCTGCAAGGCCTGCATCTTTGGGCTTACTGTCTTAACACATTTGACAACAAGGCAAAGACTGCCCGCCGGAGCAATCTGGTATCTACAGACGGCTTACAAAAAATAAGGTCAGAACTGCCATCACGCATCTCATGCAAATCAAGGCATCTCAAATCACCCTACGTCGGTGGTCATGCAGCAATGAGCAAGCACTGCGCAGCTGCCATTCAGGCCAGCATGCAAGGCTTCTGGCAGGACACAAAGCATCTCTCTATGCTACGCTGTGAGTGTCCCATTGAGAGTGCAAAACTGCTTGGAAAGCTTGGCACCAGTCAAAGACTGTCAAGCCAGCTGGCCGTTCTGGTGAGGGCCACGTGTGAGATGCTGTGGCAGCACAACATCCTGTGGAAGCCTCCTCTGTGCTATTTAGCAAGCTTTGAGCTGGCACACTGCTGTTGCCAACTGCATTGCTGTGTCTCTCAATGAGCTGCTTTTCGAATGCTGCCCGTTTGGTCCCTGCTAGGCAAGTGCAAGTCAACGACTGGTTGTGGGTGGTGGGTCCTGCTTTAGACAAACTGATGCCATCTCTTGTTTCAAAGGTGTCTGAAGCACAGCACAAGGGGCTATTCAAATCACACACTGTGGATGGCAGCATCATTGTCAGCAACGTTGCAGCTTCTACCTTCACGACAACCTTGCCATCCTCTCTAGCCTGGCATAAAATGGCAACTGGTCCTGTGCGCCTTCTGTCTGTTGTCTTGCCAGCAATGATTGCTTCTCCCCTGCACAAAGATATGCTATATCTGGTGCATCGTGACTTCATTGTTGAATGCATGGTGGCATTAGGGTGGCCATAAGGTTGTCAAGCCAAGTGGGGCCAAACTACCCAGGGATGTTCACACCTAATTGGACAGTGAGGTGTGGGCATCAAGTTTGAATGTAAATTCATCCTTTGAAAGGTCTTCAAGACATTACTCTTGAAGTCATTTCAGTTGCAGCGGCCAGCTGGCAATGCTACTGGTCCCAGGGCATGAGCACGCTTTGACCTCAACAATGCATAGTGATGTGGGTCGGCAGTGGCAAAATTCCACATGTACAGCTGTTCCATTTAGAGCTCTTTCAATGCTTCGTTTTGTTTACAGCTCGCTTGGAATAATTGGCCTTTAAGCTGTGCATAACAACGTTTTATTGCACACAGCAGCACAAGCCCTACCATGGATGCATTTACATGCACATCAAACTGAAACATAGCACTCGCAACAATAAAGGTTGACCATGAGTGTTCAAACCACCTTTCAGTGCTAAAGCCCCATATTGTGAAGGTACCACAAATAAGCTTTGCTTATTTATGCAGGATTTGTCATGTACAGGGACGTGAGCACCAGTCAACCGGCACCTAGACAGCTCAAGCACTGCAGAAACGTCAATAGGGACCGGATGCAGCCAACAGGAAGCCAAGTCATATTCATACCCAACCTGGGGCAGGCAAGACATAACAAAGGCAGCCCAATTATGCACACCAAACAAGGCTATTTCGCGCATTTCGTCCCTAAACATGCACTGAACCAGAGACTCATGGGAGGATGAAACCAGGAATTTCCAAAATCGCAAAGCTTGCCTCCACCAAAAAACTTTCAACGGTTGCAACCCTAATTCAATATATCACAGCTCAGGCATCTATGTGGCTTTGGGCCCACAGATGCCGGAGCTGTGATTCATACAGTGGGGGTCAAAAGTTTCGACAAAATGAGCAGTACTCAGTGCAACATCTCTGCACCACACAGCGCTTGAGCTGAGCGGCGGTGCGACACAGCATCGAAAGTCAACCAGGACAGCTTGCCGTGACCGGGCTCACCGCCACGGAAACGAGTCGCTGCGCTTGTGATAAGTCGGTCAAGTGAGCAGAGCATAAACACCAGAGCAGGGGTGTGAGCAGGTGTCCAGCTTGTAAGCAGGCCAGTGCGCTAAAGACATAGGCAAGGATACCCTGCGTTGACCATGGTTTGTGTGCTCACTGGACAGCTGTCAACTGTAGTATCCAGTTTTCCTAGCAAAGCAGCAGGCCACACACAGGAGCTGTTTGCACAAGAAGCAGCAAAGCCCTGCTGCCTGCACAAGCTTGCCTCTGACAGAGGAAGAGCCTGAGCAGTCAGCAGAACTTTGTTTTCAGTGCAATCACTTCCTAGGGCTCTAACAGCACCTGCAGTGTCTGTGCAAAAAAAAATGCCAGAGTTTAACCCCAAACTCCATATGACTTTGACGTCAGACGGCTGACTGGTGACTGCGCCTTCGGCTGCGCCTTCGAAAACTAGGGTGTCACCCCAATCTAGTAGGCTATGCTGCTGTTGCACAAGGGGAGACGCATTTTGACATGGTAACGCAATCCATAAATTAGTACCTCAAGTGCATGTTGCACACATCGAAACGCTGGGGATAGCCGAGAGCCAACTCCGATTACACTCTCTAAGAATATCTACGAACCATACTTGCAAGATTTAAGAGCTTTCGGGTCTCAAAGGCCCGGTCTACCTGTCGTCCCCAGCCGAGTGTTTCACAGAGACAACACAGCAGTAGACGACGGTCAAGTGATACCACGACTCAGATAACAATGGCGTTTCTTGCGTCTTCTCCAGGCACTCCAGCGCAGGTGGCAGGGCCACTTGATGTGGCTGGCCTGATCGAAGCTTACGGCAAGCTGGAATATGGCGTTCAATTCAATGCATACGATCCGTTAGACACGATCGATGATAGCCTTGAAGTTGCAAACGCAGCAGCAGGCATGTTTCTGGGCGCTGCTGTCAGGATGCTAGAGGCAAGAACCCTCCATCATGCTGTTCTGGTGATCACCCCCAAAACCTTACCACCGGTAGACATACCGTATATGGTAGGCTTCAGTTGCACAGCTTCGAACTGGTCAGAAAGTTGGTTGCATGCACATTTCAACACTGTGGGTGCCGGCAAATATTGCTTGCAAGTGCAGAAGCATGCAGCAAAGGTGTCTGTCACCGGACCGGCTGCTGTCACAGGTGCGCCAACGCCCAGGTGGAAGTGAATTTGACGAGTTGGTCCGTCAGCAACGTTATTATTTGGTATGCTTCAATACTCACAGTGCAAGGTTCACCGCCCATCGTTGTGCCAACAAGGAGGTGCAGCAGTGTGAATACACGGCAGCATTGGATGCTTTACTTGCCACCGATAGCAGATTCTTGGCAGCACACACCCAGTTGTCAGCACAAGGCACACAAAACGAAGCCAATTTCCACAGGGTGCCTCAAGGCATATTCAGGAATTCGCGCAAGGTAGTCTTCAGCTGACAGTTCTGCGCATCAGCTTGGTATACCGCTAGCTGCTTATCGCTTCATGACTCTGCATGTTATGGTGCAGGTGGCTGTGAAGGGTTGCATTCTGTCCTATGGGGAGTTGAAGGCTATGGGCCATTTTGGAATTTTCAAGCAATGGTTGTGCAAAGACAAGGCGTCTGACCTAAATGGCAAGACTGGATCTTGGGAGAGGCTGCTGAAGGTGGCCCATATTGGCCACACACAAGGCCCAACGCCTGGCTACATTGCTGCTAGCGTGTCCAATTTCATCGGCTTTTGGGCATCCGCTACAGGAGATATTGAAACAATTGGTATGTTTGATCAGCAGTGTTGTATTTTGCTCTCAGCAGTCAACAATGTCAAACCACAAAAAAATATGGATGGTCGCTACCTTAATTTGCAATAATAGCATGTTTTCACAACTCAAAGCATGCTTCATGTACAATTCCAACATTGTTTACATACAATCACTAATATTGTTTTGTTTCAACCCCTCACGCTTGCAAACCTTGAAAATGCAGAATTGGTCCCGATTGGTTCAGACTGGTCTGTTACCAGACGGTTCAACGCAAGGTTCACTTGTGTTGTGCAGGCCAAGCAAGCAACAGTGTGATTGATGCGCAAGCACCGATCTTGTCGAGCTGGGCAATTTGTGCACAGTGCATGTGTTGCGCCAGTGTAAGTCCCGAAAGTTGTACCAGAGTGAAATGGCACTTTGATACCGTGACATCCTGGCAGTAGAATCCCATGCCAGTACTACTGCTGTGTTATACGAGTTGCCCACAGCGCCAAGACAGACGGTAGACCCAAGGGCAATTGGGAGCTCTTGCAGACAGGGTGCTTTTATGCGCGTTGCACAATCAATTGATTGTGCTGAGTGCTGGGTACATGTGCAAGATAATGGCTCATCATATGGAGATAAAACCTGAAGCTTGCAATTGCAGTGTGTGCAGTGGGTTATTGTGTTTGCACAGCCACATATACAGCCCCATCGTAAATTTGCTGCAATTTGTCAGCTCAGCTCAGCTGCTATCTGAAGGCTCAGTTGCAACTTGTCAGCTGAGCTGCACCCTGTTAGCTGAGGTGACACGTGTTGGCTGAGCTGTAGTCTGCCTCCTGATTTGGATGTTGTCCACTCAGCTGCAGTCTGTCAGCTCAACTGTGTTCTGTCAGCTTGGCTGTGATATGTCAGCTCAACAGTCATGTTTTAGCTTATCAGCTCACTGCCACTCGTCCAGTTGCTGTCAGCTCAATTCAACTTGTCAGGATAAAGTTGCTGGTGCCAAGGCACAGTTCATTCAACATCACTCACACACCACCATCAGCTTAGGATGACATATGCTGCCACTGACGCTTGCTGAATGTGACATTTGTAATACATCGTCAGTTGATATAACATGCTGCGTATTGGATTCACAGCGTATGTGCCCATTTCCAGTGCAGCATTCAGAAGCGCATAACATCAATGCATGCGCAGCTGATTGCTTGACGCACTGATGCTTTCTGCATAACAATTGCTGACCGAAACAATGATTGATGTTACGGCCCTTGCGATCGTTGTGCAATGGAAACACAGCCTATGTCCCAGTCCAGTGCAGGACATAGATGCACATAACATCAATGCATGCGCTGCTGACACTCCCCTGCATAGGGACTGCTAACTGCACCCTGAACTCTGTGATACATCATCAGTTGATGATTTGATGTGCTGCGCATTCCAGCTCACCAATCACTGCTTCATCTGATGGTACATACAGATTTTGTGACTGATGTGCATTGGATCAACAGCATAATGATGTGCATTGGAAAGAACAGCATCAAACACCATCATTTGCTGATGGAATATGTTGCGTACTCCATTCCAGTGCGGCATTCAGATGTGCACAACTCAAAGCATACGCATTTGAGTGCTTGATGCACTGACAGTTGCTGCACATCAAATTGCTGCGCTATGGTGGAGGGGCATCATGGCTGATCATTCTAAGCTGCAGCTTCCAGGACTTGCACTGCTGCTTCAAGACATCAAGCCCCATGCTGCTGACCCAGAGAAGACTTTCAGTCTTATGGGGTGGTTTAACTCAGCCAGGAGGAGCAGATTGCTAAACACAACCATCACCAATATGGCTCTCATCAAAATGCATCACGCTCCACTAGTGGACGGGTATGCATTCCTGCTTGAATCCTTAGTCCACAAGCCATTTATTACATCTGCTTGTCATTGGCGACAAAGTGTATTCAGAAAACTGCTGCCCATGCATCATCTGCAGTCAAAGTTGCCTTGTTGTTTGATGTTGCATATAAGGACTGGTTTGTTTATGCAAAAGTCAGTTGTATCTGAGTATCCAGACTTTCTATGCAGGGCTGCAAAGCCATTCAGAAATTTGGAGGAGATCATGCGAGAAGAGCAGGCAGCAGCAGCTCCAGCTGCAGGAAGCAACAATGACATCCAGCCTGCAAATGCACAAGCTGCTGGGCAGGAGGTGGAGGTAGAGAAAGATGAACTGGTGGAGCAGATTGAGGACAGAGCAGCAGCACGCATACTGGCCCCCAACGAGCCAATGGATCTGGCATCCACCAAAGAAATGCTTGACATGTTTCTGAATACTGCGATGATGACTGTGCTGCAGCTATCACCAAGTTTAATGACACAAGCATCCAGTCAAACATTGATTTCAGCAGCCAAGTCCTTGAGTTTAAGGATTCTTTTCATGCTTCAAACAATCAATTTAGCGATACTTGATTGGTCTATTGCTGCAGCAAGTGCCCCACATCGTAAATATTGATCGGCTGCTTTTGATGGCGCAATGGAAGCATCTGCAGTTTAGATGCATATCGCTGGCACTCCGAGAAAATTTCACAAAGGTAAGGGGGTTTCGTCAGAGTTTCGGCGGGTTTCGGTTTCGGTGTAGGTTTCAGCCAGATGGCAACCCTTTCGGCTCGCACACTGGCTGTCAGTATGATGAGTCACCCTGTGTGAATGGTCTGAAATGGCATCAAACATGGTTGCATTGAGCAGTAAAAAGGTCTGACCCACTCTTTATGTCCAAAGCTGTACGATGAGTACATGCATGGGCGAAAAGGTTTTCGCCCAATTCGCCCGCTTGGGGGAGGCTGGGCGAAATTTTCGCCCTATTTCGCCAGGCGGCATTTCCGCTTTCCGTCCGACACACACTGGCCACGATAGTTAGGGGATTGCTTTCGGAATCCCACGAAAGTTCTTGCATACTTTGCATACTAGAGCAGATCTTGGCAGTCCGCAAGGATAAGCCTGCAGCTGCTAACCTGCGATCGCATCTTCTCTGCGATCAAGTAGAGACATGAAAGTGCTTTTTCTGTCACATCTCAGTGTAGCCGTGCTGATGACTTTGCGCTCGTGCGTGGCAATGGTCCCTGCTTCTGAACCCGAGCCAGAACTCCTGCTGGACTCAAACATCTGGTCAGTGGCCACAACGGGAGACACAGCGTCGGTAAGTTATATGTGCTCTGTTAGAATGTGTAACAACTGGCGGGTAGCTGCCTGATGTTATGTCACGATCACTTCATGTGCTGGACGCATCGTCCGTTAATTATTACGTTCGTCTGCAGATGGGTCTCGACTTCATCTTTACCTACGAGGGCGAAGCACTGGAAGAAGCGTTTCCGCCTTACAATTCTACCATCGACGACGCAACTACTGCGTCAAGCATCCCCGAAGACTTTTCGTATGCTCTGGTAATGGGACAGATCGCTTAACCATGATGCAGGTTTCACAGATGATGGCCGTTCTGCCATGTTGTACTGCTCGGATTTGCAGGCGTGCAAGAGTTTGCACCATGTTGTACCCAATCCTGTCAGTATTGTCGTCCACAGTTACAGATCTTTACACCTCGCACATGCAGGACAGTTGCGTATATGCATACTCTTGCCCTCAGTGCACAGCCTCACTGGCTTCGAGCTTAGCAACTCAAAAGCTTTGAATGTATAATCTGTACTTTCTGTGCTGCAGAGCAGTGCCTTTACAGGTGCTGGGTGTGTCACCTTCAACTTCTCTTTCAACGCTAGCTCATCACTGTCCACCACCCTTGTTGACTTTGGAGCCTTCTATCTTAGTGAAGGCGCACCTAGTGCTGGTTCCTGTGCCGGCACAAACTGCACAACGCCAAGCACCATTGCCGTGAAACCATCCAAATACTATATATTCAACACCACCAATATTGGCCGTGGTCCTGTATGGAGTGCTCTTGACTATATTCTACATCCCAGTACATCCCCCAGTAAGTGTACGATGGAGCTGTGGGTCACAATCATTCGTGCGAACCCTCTGCATTGCATCATCAGGCTTCTGTCAGTCTGCCCATTTGTTGCCTGCCTGTCTCACGTGAACATAGAACTGCATCTCTTCCTAAAAGCACTTGCATGCAGCACATATGCCCTTGCTGCACATTTGAATGGCATGCCCTGCAACGGGAAAAGATTCACTTTATGCACTTGGCCAGGAGTGTAGCAATCCTTTCTTTGCACTTCTGATACAGCTTGCAATTACGCAGAATGCAATTCAGCAAATGGTGGATCATCCACAAGCTCCACTGGCAGTATAGACGAACTGGGCTTCACTACAGCCACTTCTCCGGTGAGCTGTACAATTGGTTTGCATGATGCACTTGTCTGAGAAGTCTGAGAAGCTGCAATCTTCACCTTCCCTGATTGGATTATTTGATGATGTCAAGCTTTACACATGTGGCCGTGCACATTTGACTTCTGATTAAGGCCATGGTAAGTATCTGAGCACTTTCATCGCGCTCAGGGCATAAAGCAGATGCACATGAAACTGTCTGCAGATGATGAATCACACCTGTTTGCTGTCACTGATGACCAAGACTCATGCTACTGCCTGAAGACCAGCTATTGACTGTGCTGCTACACAAATTCTGTTTGCAGACAAAGTGTTGTAACAGTCATGATGAATTAACACCATTGATGAAAGATATTTTTGGTTTACAGGCCTTGGCAGTTGACGGCTTGCTGTCGTCAGGAGCATCAGTCATTGGGGTGCTGAGAAACGCCAGCTGCATCTCTGCAATGCTGAATACTACTCTCTTTGACACTGGTGGAAATGTCACTTTGGGCCTCTTTGACCAGACTTCAGCAGTTGATTTTGCTGCTGGCATCAGGCCATCATGGACTGCAGTCTCCAAGTGTGTGGCAGATGCTCAATCCCCCAAGTGCAATCTGATGTCAGCATCTCTAATCGACGGGGTTGACTACTTTGTGGTACTGATTTATGGGGCGTCTGCTGGCTATGATTCTATGCTTCCTGGAGGTTTCTACCTTGCCACTTTCAAAGGAATGCTAGCAAGTAAGTTGTCCACTTGTTGAGCAGTCACAAAGCTCACTACTGGCAGCGCATTGATCATATCAACAGATGATCAGGCGCCTTCTTTGCGCATCGTGTGTTTGCGTTTGTTTGCCTAACAGCTGACCCTGCTCAATGTGACATACAACATTCATAGCATGTGCACGATTGCTGCTCGCTTCTGCATGCATTTAGATGTCCAGATGATCTATGCATCATGTGGTGTCACAGCACCTTGAGGGCTGATACTACTACAAACGCAGCACACTGTCACATCGTTTTGTGGTGAAGTCACTCCAGTGTCACACAACTTTATACATCAGTGTCCACTCCTACCCATACAGCTATGTCAGACTCCGCCTCAACAATCGTATTGTGCAATGCAGGCACATGCCCCAAAGTAGGAACAAGCAGCAGTCCCGCTGCAAGCTCCACCTTCTACGCTACAGCCGCAGCCACCTCAACTAGCTCCAGTGAATCACCTCCATCGTACGGTGGCACTGGCATGAATGAGTCACCGCCAGCTGGTTCCTATCCGATTAGTGATTCAAGTAACACACCTGATTACAATTCGCCATCCATTTCTGCCGGCAGCAATACTGCAGCCACCATTGCAAATGTACCTGGGGTCGAGAGCCCTCCATACAGTGGAGGTGACTCTGGTGGTGCATCTGCTATCGGCAACAACACTCCTGTGCGTGATGCAAATGGTGATTCAAGCACCTTGGGTGCCTCTTCCATCGCCAATGCGACTCCTGACTACAACAATCCCGCCACCTATGACTCAATCAGTGGGTGAGGTGAATGCATCAGCAGCGCAGCTATGATAACGGCACGCTGTGCACTGGATGTCCGAGACTTCTATGCTGGCACATCAAATCAATTGGATCACATATTGTAGCAGATGATGGGCAGTGCATGTGCTTGGGCAGCAGCTAATGCCCCAGGACAGGTTTAAGCAAGGTCAGGAGCATGCAACTACATGCTAGCTGAGTCTAATATATGATTGGTATATGAATGCCCGCTTTGAGGTAGCAGCGTTGCTCACATGATAAATGTTCCGGCTTTGAACTTATCGTACATACAGGTTTTAAGACGGGCTCTCGAAGAAACTCTGGAAACTTTTGTGAGAGCAGTGCTGCAGTGCATTGGTGTTAGGTAATTGCTTATCTATATGAACATTAGTTGTGCATAGGTGTAGTTACAGTGGCACAAGGATCTTCTCAATAAAAGATCGTTATGCACAGCAACAAAACGAAGCATTGAAAGAGCTCTAATGGAATAGCTGTACATGGCAGCCCATGTGAAGAGCGGCCTCCTAGACACCCCAGGCCCAAGATGCTCATATACCCTGTGACAACATTGCAGCCAGGTCCTAAGCTGATCTACCCATTTGGACACAAGCAGATCGAGGTTAATCAAATTCAGATGTGGTTTGTGTCTGAAGACCTGCAGCGTGCTGCTGCTGAGCTGCAAGAGGAGCCAGGGGTTTCATCCTTTGAGGTGCGCAGGCAATGTTGTAGCAGCAGAATTCTGGTGTAGCAATTTCATGCAGACCAGAGCCAACTTGTTGAAAGGTTGCAGTCTGCTTTGCGGCACCACTGATTGTGTTGATTCATGCTGGACCTTACAAGCGGATTGCATGATTGAGCAGTCAGGGTTGTGTGTGTGAGTACGTGCCTGATGTTTCAACAGCATCCAGGTCTCTCACACGAAATGCAAGATCTAAAGGTACATTCTATCAGCCTAAGACATTGTGGTGACCACTTCACGCCAAACTTTGATTTCCATTTTGAGTCTGCGTCGTGATGATCGAGCTATGTAGTAGTGAGTAGTTCACACTGTAAACTGCTGGTCTTGATTCTCTGCACAGTGATCTGCCACTACGCAGCGCTTGACCGGCTTCAAAGGTAGCAAAGTGTACTGACCATATCGGGCGTGTCAGGCTGCTGTCAAGGAGACTCTCGATGAACGTGCTCTCAAGATCGTGTAGTACTGCAGCTTCTGCTGATGTGAAGTAGGCGTCTTGCTGGATGCCTGAAGACAGCTAAGCTTACCGGCATATGCATGCCAGAAACTTGAGTGACCTGTTGAGCAGGACCGCTCAGAAGCTCACTGACGTCAGACCCCAGCTTCAGCACTGACACATGTTGTTGTGAGGATGCTGTACCTGGTGTTGCTTCAGCCATCAGGTCTCAGCAAGGACAACTGTACGCACAGATTTGCTTCTATCTAGTTGACAGCATTCCAAGTGGCTTTTCACTTTTGCAGAAAAGCTCACAGAGCTGTTACACCAAGCTTTGTGACTTATTGTGACTGCAGGCTCGCAGAGTGCTCTGCTGTCTGCAAGTGCGAGACGATTTTGGGAGAACATGATTCACTTTCTTCACGCATTATGCGTCATGTGCAGTCCGCCTTAAACTATAGAACTTGTTGCGACTTTTTCAGTCGTACTTTAAGTCCCGATGAGGGTCGGACTAAGACCGAGAAGGAGTCAGGCTGCATCGCGATGCAAGCTCTGACCAAAACCGTGACTACTTATGCAGGACGATGAATCGAGACGAGCTCGGAGCGCTCCTGCTCGTCAATTAGTCAATTCAACAGTCGCTCGAATTGAATTGACCTTAAAATGACCTTCGAGCAGTTTTCAGGGAATTTGCGTTGACCTCCAGTGACCTCCGACCCGAAAGACCCCATGCTGATCCAGTCATGGCCAGTGCTGCAATCATTATTGGGGTTTCATGTTCACGACTGCTAGAAATAGGATACTGACCATGACTTTCAGTCTGCTATGCAATAGTGTAAGACTTGCATCTAGTTGTGACACAGTACTTGACACTAGTTGCCACCAAGCATAAGGCTTGCTGGATCTCAATATGTGACGACTGCTGCATTGAATTGGGGGGCAGAGATCACGTCTCAGAGATGATATAATTGCCCTAATGCACGCCACATACGCCGGACCAGACCCTGTAGCTTTGCAGCAGGACACCGACTTTTAGGCTGCTGGCTGTCCCTGTTCAGTTTGTCAGACAAAAACAAGCCACGACTTCCAAAAGCTGACCACACTGTGCAAACAGGATGAATGCAAATGCCATACGGCAGAGGAAATATGAGACATTGTGGGGTGGCCTTGCCAAGAACACACGAGACTCGTATTGCACGCCACCCTGGAAGTGGCTGGTATGTAATTTTAACTGCAAAGATCGCTGAATTCAAACAACTCAAGTTGTTAGACGCAAGACTCTTGCTGTGGTACTAACTATAATGTCAATGCTGCAGGATTGGTGCAACGAGAAGGGACTTGACGTATGTATTCATCCCATTACCAAGTGCCTTGTTTTCATGGAGGTAAGCTTTGCAATGGGCCCACAGTGTTGTGCACTCTGCAATATGGCTGTAAGCCTCTGCATCAATACTGCATGGTGTCTCAGGACTTGCTGGAGGAGATGATACAGAAAAAAAGCAAAGACCCTTTTGGCACCATCAGAGTTGCCCGAAAAGCCCTGTCACGCATACGGTATGAGTGTTTGCAGAGGTGGTGTGGGAAGTTGTGTGTTGAACAGGCAGTTCATGCATGATAATCAGCATGATGATCACATGCATAGGTTTGACACGCAGAGAACTGCAGAGAGGGGTGCCGCCTCCATATGGTGAAACTTTCTCCAAAGAGACACTCATTAGATCAGCCTCCTCAAAAGCCTTGGCTGCCACAACTGAGGCTAGGATTGGTAAGCAATGCTGTCGTCTCCACACTTTCATGCAAACTTTTACTCCACTTGGAATGCAGGTGTGGACAGCGATCCATTGAGGAATGGCTTTTCAGCTAC
>JAABUT010002974.1_pt1 | contig 15267 bp, 13 predicted proteins | sample 5559281 | NCBI WGS metagenome assembly JAABUT01 (sample SAMN10711880, study PRJNA513359) | rock metagenome | isolation source: Antarctica rocks | place: Antarctica: Victoria Land, Ricker Hills nord | collected 2016-01-04 | reverse complement strand
CCCTAACCCTAACCCTAACCCTAACCCTAACCCTAACCCTAACCCTAACCCTAACCCTAACCCTAACCCTAACCCTAACCCTAACCCTAACCCTAACCCTAACCCTAACCCTAATGTTTTCTTGATTGAGTTCAAAATTAAATTTGAATACAAGACTAATTTCTATCAATGTATACATTTAGTCAATCAGAAGAATAAACTATGCAATGAATATCAACAAGTTATGAACAAAGATGAACTGAAGCTTCATGACATGAAGTTTAAGAACTGTCAAATCATTGACAACATTTTATTCAAAAAGAGTTTATTATGAATGTTAAAACAAATGCATATAAAATTGCTTTGAAAAATTCATGATCAATCATTAATCTTGCACTCTGACATTAAATGAATGATTAATTTAGTTCAATGCTTCTATTATTGATCAGATCATTGAGTAACTATTCAACAATACATTCAAAACTATCATGTTTATCAGCAAAGCAAAGCATCTTAAAATGATACAAATGATTTGCTTCAATCTTTATTAATTTCTCAGCAGTGTTAACAAGATATAATTATGAACTTCATCATTGAATTATCTTTATTAAAAAACTATAACATCATTTGCATGATCATATATCATTTTTTCAAAGAACATCACTATGTTTTCTATCAGTAAAAAGATGATGATATTTCAATTGAAGAAACAGTATGAATCATGCTATGAAACGTTTATTGACTTCATGATTTACTCAGTTCTATCATTTTGAATAAAGACTTTCAGTTCATATTGATCATATGATAAAGTCTTTGTAAATGACTTAAAATTAAAGTCAATTTATTAACAATTTATTATTCAAAGATTAATGATCAGTTGAAACAAGTTAATCAAGATGTTGAATGCAAACTTTAAATTTACTGCAATTACATGCAGAATGATTGAGCTAAATGACTTTTAATGATGAAATTCAGTGATAATTTCAATACATTCTCAACTATCTTGATGATTTCTTTTTACTTCAATAAAAACTTTCATTTTTAAATGAGTTTCAATTCAAATACAATTGATTATAAAATAACTCATCAATGTATTGAAACTAGAAAAATTGATGACATTATCATTTGAATGAGTGAATTTCTTATTTTCAATCATCAACAATTGAAAAAGATCAAGCAGATCATTGAAACTCAGATGAACAAGCATAGATGAGATGTCATTTATGAAGTAAATGATCAAGTTTAATTAATCTTTGAAAACATTAAAATCATTAAATCATGTAAAGATTTGAAAGACAAGCAACTTAATCTTTATTCAATCACAATCAAAGTTGAAATCTTCTATCATCTTCAATTATCTAGAAGCATGAAGCATATATCTTCAATGTTCAACTCAAAGTATTTACAATCTTCATTAAACAATCTTTTATTAAAACAACATTCTGAATCTTTTAAATCAATGATCATTGAAAAGAATGAAAAGCATTGAAAAGTAAATGATATATTGAACTTCAGATAATATAAAGAAAAACTACAATACAAGATCAAATGAATTGAGATAAATCATGATGATAAATGATACTATGTCAATAAAGAGAAATTTAATGACTTGAAGAAAGTTCTGAATGAATTTCACAGACTATACTTAAATAAGTTACATTAAATTGAAAACATGATGAATTTTTTGCTTTTATTTCTTTTCTATTCATGCAAACATGAATGTTTAAAGAAAGAAGTAATGTTATGAACATGTCTGAATCAATCAGAATTCAAATGATGCTATGCTTAGTTTGAATTTAGCACATCTTTATTGAACTCTTTAAATCATTCTCAATACTTCTTCTCATTGTTCAGCACTTTCTTCATTCATTTCTTTCATCATTCTTTTAAATAAATACATCTGATATATTATATCACATCTGTATTGAGTTTAATGCAGTCTCAAGTCATTATTTATAAAAAAGCTTGCATTCTTTCTTTTCTGTATGTTGCAATCGTGCACTTTGAATTAATTTAACATAGATCGTGTCAAACTATCATAGATTAGTATAAAGCTGATGTTGACACGCTAGCGATCTAGCGTGTCTTCATGAGTAAAATTCACGATGTGTTGCATTTTCTTTCTTCTTCAGCTTTGAACTTCTAGTTAGAATACATTCATATGATTCACTTTATGCAAATTCATAACATTAGTTCAAAGCTCATTAATCTTGTTATTGATGTGTAGATGATATAAAAACAAGCTACATCATTCAAACTTGAATCAAAATCAAAATCAGAAAATTGAGTTCAAAAGACTCATTAGAAATCAAGAAATTTCTAGAACAGAACAGAAGAACATGAATACATTGCTTTAAATTAACTTTTTACTGAGTTCATCATCAGAACAGAAGAACAGAAGAACATGAATGCATTATTTTAAAACTGAAATCAGAAATTTCAGTTGAATTTCAATCAGCAATTTTCTACTCATACAATGATTAAAAGCACAGAATTAAAATCAGAATTAATGAACATAACTTGCTATGAAACTCAAAATGTTGAAAGAGAATCACTTCTATCACAAAATCAAACAGCATCAGAAGAAGAAGACATGAATGTATCATTGAATATTGAAGAAGAGAACACTAACGCGTTGCTCTTTGATCATGAAATGATCAAGATCAGCATCAGCACGAAATTGAATGCTTGAATAAGTGTTCATAAAGCAGATGATCTCGTTATTTTTATCAAGTACATATGTTAACAGCATGACATCAAAATCAAGATTCACAATAACATGATTCAGATGTTGAATGACATCAACAAGATCAACGTTGAATTGAAAGCTATCAACATCAAGTTGAAAGCTGTTTGAATGCATTTACAGAAAGAAATGAAGAAAAAGAATGTGATTATACATCATCTAGAAGTGACATCAAGTTGACTAAGCATTTCGATTTCAAAAGATCAATTTTCGAAGTTGATCAAGTTATCTGACTCATCTTTGTTTGAAGATTTGAAGCAAAATGTGAATAATTGATTGTTTTGAATGTGAAACAAGCTGAAAATAAACAAGAATCATTTTTCTATCAAAGAAATAAAAATTGCATATGTGAAAAGTTGAGTCAGTGAAACAATGATCAAACACATAGCACTCAGAATGAAAAACATGATCACAAACTCATTTCTTGAAGCAGAAGAGATACTGTCAATCATAAATAAAATGTACAACGATCTCAATCAATATCACATGACTCAACGACAGTTCTTGAAGTTGTATCAAAACAAAATCTTCTTTCATGAATTTTGAATGAAATTTCAGAAACTTAGTGTGAAACTAGAGTACAATAATGAAACTCTACTAGATGATTTTCAGCATAAGATTAACTCAGATTTTCAGTAAGTCACAATCAATGAACAAACTATGAATTTGAATGAATTCATCAATATCTGCATGCAAATCAATGTTCAATTAATGAAATTGAATGCTTGATCAATCTTCAAGACATCAATGATTCAAGTCGTTCATTCTATTGCTAGCATCTTGATGATGATCACTACTGCAATCTCAGCTTCAATCTCTGCATAAAAGAAACTCAGAATATTGAATGTTAATTCTGCTAAAGAGAAGTTGTTTAAAAAAGAACTTTGCTTCAAATGCAAGAAGTCAGAACATAGAGCACATGATTGTTTCAAGTCAGCTCAGATGCATGAAATTGCAGCAAATTTGAAAAATGACTTGTTCTCATCAAAGTAGTGACTGAGAACGATATATTCATATTTTGCTTCATCAGCATGTCTGACAACTCATTTAATTTCAAGTCATTCACTGTTAACATCATCTTGAATAGTTTAAAAAAGATATTCAGATCTTTTGCTCTGATAGATATGACATGACTTTCATTGATGAATCTTTGATGTCAAAGCTATGTGAATGCTTTGATATTCAGTCAATATTGCTGTCAAAATCAAAGTTGATTCAATTGTATGATGAAATTTCTGATTGAAAGTCGATTACATATGCTTTGTATACATCGATCATGATACAAAAACACAAGAATAAAATGATGTCTTTATTAATAACTTGTCTAGATCAACACAAGATAATCATTGAAAATCTTTGATTGAAAAGAAATCAAATGTTGATAGATTCTGCAAATGATTGATTAATATCATCATTGAAGATTCAAACATCAAAATCTGTTGTTTCAAAAGTAAATAATTAATCAGCATTTTACAGATCTGAATCAAACAAGATCTGCAAAAAAGAATGAAAGAACTTGAACTTGATTGTTACATCAATGATCATCTTGAAGAGATTCATGAATCAGAAATCAGTGAATAAATTCATTGAATCTGCTCTCATAGCAAAGCAAAGCACTCAAGTTGATCTCAATCAACTTTGTTCATTTCAGTCAATTAAGATAAAGAAACTCATCAATATTGTCATAATTGAAGTTGTTGTGTATTGAACTTTAGTCAAGAATAAGAAGATCAAGATCTTCTTCTTGATCATTAGTGAAATCAACAAAGTGCTTAGCTCAGTTGAAGATTTCACGAAACTGAATGAAATGATTTTTGTCATGTCATTAAATGAACTGAAGAAGAAGCTTTCAATAATTTATCATGACTTTCTGAATGTTTTTGATAGAGAAAAGATAATGCAGTTGCTTTCACATCGATCATATGATTATAAGATTGAATTAAAAGATGAAGATCAATCTTTTAGAAGTTGATTGTATCTCATGTTGAGTCACAAGTTGCAGAAGATCAAGAAGTATCTAGAAGAGAATTTGAAGAAGAAGTTCATTATTTTCAGCAAAGCTTTCTTCGCTTCATCAATACTATTTATTGAAAAGAAAGATAATAGTTTTTGCTTTTTCATGAATTATTGAAAACTGAATGCTCTGATCAAAAGAGATCGTTATTCAATACTCTTGATAAACGAAGTACTAGCTTGAATTCAAGACAGTAAGTATCTGACTTAATTCAACATTATCATCACGTTCAATAAACTGCACATGAGTTCAAAAAGCGAGAATTTGACTACTTTTATTACTTTCTTCAATGTTTACAAGTATAGAGTAATGCTCTTTGAATTGAGCAATGAACTTGCGTCTTTTCAACATTATATCAACGATGTATTGTTTAACTGTTTGCACAAGTTCTGTCAGACATACTTGAATGATATTCTCATCTATAGTAAAATCTTGAAAGAACATAGAATTCATGTGAAAGAAGTGCTAAACAAGCTTCATGAAGTCGATTTGCAGATAAACATTGACAAGTGCAAATTCAAGATTCAGAAAATTTCGTTTCTTGAACTATTAATATTCATCAATGATCTGCGAATGAATTCTAGAAAAGTAGATGTGATTCGAAGCTGAAAAGTGCTTTAATCGTTGATTCATGTGCAGATTTTCATTGACTTCTGCAACTTCTATCAATGATTCATAAAGAATTTCTTAAAGATCATTCAACTCATGATAAAGTTGACTTGAAAAAATCATTTCTTTGAATGAACAGAAATCTGTCAGATGATCTTTGAAGAATTAAAGTAACAGATGATGACAGTCTTCATTCTGAAGCATTTCAACTTGATCAAAGAAGTTATTCTGAAAATGAACTTTTTGAACTACGTGAACGACGAAGTATTGTCTCAATATAACGATGAAGACATTCTACATTCAATGATCTTTTACAGCAAGAACATGATTTTCGCAGAATGCAATTATGAAATCTATGACAAGAAACTGTTGATCATTATTTGTTGTTTGAAGCATTAATGCTCTGAATTGAAATGTACAGATATTTTGATCAAGATCTTCATTGATCATCTGAATTTGAAGTACTTCATGATGATCAAAGAACTAATCAGACGACAGACTAAATGAGCTGAGAAGTTATCTGAATATAACTTCAAGATCATATATCAATCGAGAAAACAGAATCTGAAAGTCGACATGCTGATCAGAATGTCAAACGTCAAGTCAGTTGAAGTAAATGATGATTGAAAGCTATATCAGCATCAGATGCTATTGTCAGAAGACAGATTTGAATTGCAGTCAATAAAAGTTGATCAAGAAGATGATCAGAAAGTTGATCAAGAAGATGATCAGAAAGTTGATCAAGATCTGACTCAGATCTTGCTCAAATTTAACTCAGAATCTGACTCAGATTCAAAACATGAATCAAACGTTAATGAAAATTCAATTGAAGAGATGATTTCTATTCAGAATCAAATTATAGTTGAAAATCAAACAAATCAACTGTGCTTTGATATTCAAATAATCATGAAACAGAACAGAAGAACTTGTCAAGATATTGATTTAAACAATTGCAAAGTACTTGATGAAGTACTTTGAAAAGATGATAAATTATGAGTTTCTCAATCAATGATCATTTGATTGATAAAAGAAGCATATGATCTTTTGATCAATGATCATTTTGACATGAATCAAACGTTGAACTTGCTAAGATGATCATATTGCTGATCAAAGATGAGAATGACAATCAAGCACTATATTCAAAACTGTTATGTTTATTGTAGATCAAAAGCATCGAGAGATTGAATCAATGAATTGCTGAAGTCATTGCTCATATCAGAGCAGCAATGATAAAACATATCATTAAACTTCATTATCAATTTATCAGAAAGTGATGAAAACAACGCGATTCTGACAGTCATAGATCAATTATTTAAAAAACAACATTATATATTGTGTTGATCAGATGACAAAGAAATCTTTGCAGAACAAACAGTCAAGCTACTGTTGATATGAATCTTCAGAACTCATGAATTACTCAAATCAATAGTGTTTGATCGTGATTCACAATTCATATCAATTGTCTGAAAGTCTTTATGTCTGAGACTCGACATCAAGATATAACTATTCACAAACTATCATTTGCAAATTGATGATCAAACAAAAAGAGTGAATCAGAATGTGAAATGATATCTATGAAACTATTGCTCATATATGCAAGATGATTGATTTATCTGATTATTCATGATTGAATTCATTGATAACAATGCTATTTCATCATCAATTGAACAGTTGATGTTCTTTCTTAATAAGAGCTTTCACTTTCATATGAGCTTTGATTTGAACTCAATTGAATATGAAATCACTCGAGCTAGAATCGAAGCAGACAAAGCAAAGAATATATTCAAACACATGAAATGATCACTAGCATTGATCAAACAAGTCTTGACAAGAGTCAGAGTTACAATGAAGAAACAGATTGATAAACATTGAAAGAAAATGATTTACAAGATAGATGACATGATGTTTTTGAATTTTAGAAACATAATGATCTTACAATCATCAAAGAAGCTAAATGATAAAATGTTAAAACTCTTCAAGATTCTGATCGAGATCGAACATGCATATTGATTGAAACTATCATTGATTATGAAGATACATTCAAAGTTTGCATCAAATCTGCTGCAACTAGATTCAAAGAACTTTCTGAATGAACAACAAAATAAATCGTCTGACTTTATAATGATTGACGACGAAGATGAATGAAAGATGAAGAACATACTGAACTTCAGACACTATGAACGAGATAAATGATTACAATATCGTGTCAATTGAAAAGAATACGACGTTGATTTGCATTGATACAACGTTGATGAAAGTAAATTCAAAGAATGCTTGAAGATTGTAAATGACTTTCATGAATGATATTTGAACAAGTCAAGATAGAAATCAACTTAAGAAAGATCAATTGAACTGCAACAATGAGAACATTGCTAAATGAAGAAAGAAAGTAATGTTGCAATCGTGCACTTCAAATTAGTCTAACATAAATCATGTCAGACTATCATAGACTAGTATAAAGCTGATGTTGACACGCTAGCAATCTAGCGTGTCTTCATGAGTAAAACTCACGACGTGTTGCATCTTCTTTCTTCTTCAGCTTTGAACTTCTAGTTAGAATACACTCATATGATTCGCTCTATGCAGACTCATAACATTATATTTTTAATGTTTTGTTATAATTATTTTTAAAGAACAATATATACATATCAATCTTAAATCTTTTTGATTGAATGATTTAAACATGATTTCAACAATTTTATTCTGATACAACTTTATGTATTATTATTAAGTTGTATGATAACAATTAAAATTATTATACATTTTATCAATGATCAATAGTACTTCTTCAACTTTTAAAAATGAGTTCAAGAAGATATTTTGCATGCAAAAAGCTATGTGCTTAATTATAACTTCACTGACTTAACTTTTAATATAAACAATCTTTAATTCTTTAATAGAAAAGTAATTCTTATTTATTTTTAACTTATTTTGCATTTGTGATAGTCAATTATTTACATTCTGCAATAAATTTTCAAACAGTAAAGAATTCAATAATTTAATTAATTTCAAGAAATTATTTTTAAAAATTAAAATGCTTTGTTGACTTGATGCAGTTTTTAAATGAAGTATAATCATGTTCTTGTTTCTCATTTCTTTCTGCAGACATGTCTGCACAACTTTCAACATGATGTTTATCTTGTTAACATTTTCATTGATAAAATTATAAAATGAGAAAAGTCAATATTAACTGATTTTTATCAACTTTTTCTGAGTTAACTGTTAATTTCATGTATCAACTAACAATTGAAATTAGCTGATTCTTTCAATTATTAACTGACTATTAACTGATTTTTAGTTGATTTAGCTGTGCATTCAACTAATATCAATATTATTTCTTTTGTTGACTTCTTTAACATTTGTGCATTTTGCTTATTAACAATCAAATATTAAATTAATGACTAGATAATTATTATGCTCATATAATAGATTAATTAATAATTAATTTGACTATTTAAATAATAGCTATTTACACAGTTTAATATATGCGCTGAGAAAGTCAATGAGAAAGTCAATGAGAAAGTTAATGAAGAAGTTAATGAAGAAGTTAATGAAGAAGTTAATGAGAAACTTAATGAAGAAGTTAATGAAAAAGTTAATGAGAAAGTTAATAAAGAAGTTAATGAAATAGAAAGTCATGTAGAATGTTTGATAGAAAGTCATGTAAAAAGCATTGTTTAAAGCATTGTTCAACTCATATTATGCATTCAATCAATATGTATTTTGAAGCATGTAAAATGTTTGATAAAGTGTTTAATAAAAAGCTTAGTAGAAAAATCAGTAGAAAGCTTAATCAATAACTCAGTAGAAAGCTTAATTAATAGCTCAGTAAAAAGCTCAATCAATAGCTCAGTAGAAAGATCAGTAAAAAGCTTGATTAATAATTCAGTAAAAAGATCAATAGAAAGATTAGTAGAAAAATCAGTAAAAAGCTTAATCAATAGCTCAGTAAAAAGTTTAATCAATAACTTAATAAAAAGTTCAATTGATAATTCAGTAGAAAGTTTAATTAATAACTCAGTAAAAAGATCAATAGAAAGATCAGTAGAAAGTTCAATCAATAACTTCATAGAAAGATCAGTAGAAAAATCAGTAGAAAGATCAGTAAAAAGCTCAATTAATAACTTAATAGAAAAATCAGTAGAAAGTGTTAGAGATCAGCATAGAGCGAGTCAATATAAGTGTCATTTAACTAGAAGATAAATGCTAAGAAAGAAAGATAGCTACAGAAAAGAAGCTGATTACATATATGTATTTCTCAGTCAACGTTAAACTCAATAGAAACTAATCAAGATGACAAAGCAAGAATAAATTTGACAAGATTAGAAAATTGAGTCTGACAAGACTAGAATCGTGACATTATTTCTTCTTTTCGACGATTCATGTTCACATGAATGTATTTTCTGCTTGATTCAATTGATTGCTCAATCATGATTTCACAGATTCAGACTCATTAAATTCTGATTGACTGAATAGTTGAAAGCACTTTTAACGTGATTTGTTTGAATATTGAATATGAAAATCATCAACTATCTTCTGAGTGTTCATAAATTCATCATCATCAGCGTTGTATCAATTGAGATCATTGTCATAGTCATTTCATTTGACTTTATACTGAAGTCATCTTCAATATCGACAAGAATTCAATATATCATCGATTTTTCATTCATTTTCATCGTTTATCATTATTGAATCTGAAGATTTGTTCTTTTGATCAGACAAGAGATCGTCGACGACAGAGCAAAGCAGATCAGAATGAAATACATCATGAACATGCATAGACTTTGATAATTTCAGTTTATATGAAGAGTCGATGAAATCTAAATTGATGAAAGAATCGAGCATTTTGTCATTTAGCTTCTTGAAAGATCTCGCTGTAATGATGTTTCTTTCATTCAGAAACATTTTTGATTCAATCTTATAATTGATTTTCTTTCTATGTTTATTAGCTTGATTCATCATTTGTTCTCATGTTTTGATCAGAGCTTCACGAGCAAAGATCAATGTTTTGTTCATTTGCTCAAATATATTCTTGACTCGATCAATTTGCAAGCATTCGCGAATGCTTTCATATTCGATGATGTCAGAGTTGAAGCTCATACAAGAATGAAAGTTCTTGTTCATGAAGAAGAAAGTCAAGAAGACGATTGAGAACAAGACGTTATTATCAACAAACTTGATCATGAGTAATCACTTAAATCAGTCATTCTGCATATATGAACAGAAGAATCAAAGATATCACTTGATGTTCTGATTGACTCATTTGCTTTGATCATCAGTCTGAGAATGATAGATGATGAACAATCAAAGAAAAATGCTCAATCGTTTGCAAAGAAACTTTCATAGTATAAAGATGAATTGTGAATTTCGATCAGATACTATGAAGCTTGATAATTCATAAGTTTGATATATTCATTGAATCAGCATTTCAGCTGTCTTTTCAACAGTGATATCTTCATCATCAATGATGCAAGAAATATAATGTCTTTCTTTTGATAATTTGCAAATGATCGTCAGAATAGCGTTGTACTTGCTTGAATCAAATAGATTGATAATGAAGTTCATTGCTATGTCTTGTCATCGCTGTTCAGATATCAATAAAGATTGAAGTAAGTCGTTTGATTTATTTCTAGATGTCTTTGAGCATTGACAAATATAGCAGTTTCGAATATATTGATCTATCGTTTTTCACATGAATGATCAATAGTAGTTTCGCTTTATGATCTTCACAGTTCTAAGAATATCAGAATGATCAACTGATGACTGATCATGTATCTCACAAATCAGATTCATTTGTAGAAGTTCGTTGAACGAAACTCATAGCTGACTATCATGATACAAGATTTCATTCTGAGTTTGACAATTCTTCAATTTGATATCTTCATATTGTGTCTCGTCTCTTGTTATTGCTTCACGAAGTAGCATACAATTCTCGTCAATTTCATTAGTCTTAAGAATCTGTTTATAAATTGATTCATCAATGTTCTTCTTTAAATCAACGATTTTCATTCAATTTGAAGTGAAAATTGTAGTTCGCTGATAGCAACATCATTCATTCTTGAAGCTTCTAGAAACTGAATTGACTTGACGAGTCAATGCATCGACTTTGATGTTTTATTTGTCTGAGCGATACATGATTTTGAAGTTGAAGTCAACGAGCTTTTATACTCAGCGCATTTGACATCTACTTAGCTCTTTATCTTTCATTAATGACGTTAAAGCTTGATGATCAATGAACATCTTGATAAGTAGTTCAGTCAATTTCAGCTCAGATCATCAATGCTTGAAGATTCAAATGATTGTTAGTAATTTCTTGTCATAAATTTCATAATTGCACTCAGCGAGATTCAGATTCTTGCTGTAGTAAATCATCAAATGCAATGTTTCTTCATCATCATACTGAGAAAGTATATCATCGTTGATGTAGTTGAATGAGTCTGTTTCAAGAATAGTCTTTCTATTCTGATCAAAATGACGAAGAATAGAGACTTCAGTCATTCATTTCTTCATATGATCAAAGATCGTTTGACAAGCTTGATTTCATTCAAATATCATCTTTTTTTGAGTTAGTTGAATCAGAAAATGAACAATCTTTGAAAAGTTCTTTATAAAACATTGATAGAAGTTGCAGAAATCAACGAAGAACTGCATTTGAGTGAGATTTGTAGAAGTAGATCATTCGACTACTGCTTATACTTTTCTGAAATTCATCTTTAATTCTTCAATGAATAGCAATAGTTTCAGAAAGAAAATCTTCTGAACATGAAACTTGCACTTGTTTATATTCATCTGAAGATCAGTCTCTCGTAATCTATGTAGAATCAATCATACATGTTGCTTATGTTTCTTCAATGTTTTGCTGTAGATGATAATGTCATCTAGATAGATCTGACAAAACTGATGAAGATAGTCAAATAGCACGTCGTTCATATAATGTTGATAGAAAGTCGAGTCGTTGATTAATTCAAAAGACATCACGTGATATTTGTAGAAATCAAAAGAGATGATAAAGATAGTCAAATCTTTGCTGCTCAAATGCATATGCAGTTTGTTGAAGACGACAATGATGTTCAATTGAGTCAGATACTTGCTATCTTGAATACAAGCGAAAGTTTCGTCTATTAAGAATAGAGAATAGCGATCTCATTTAATCAAAGCATTGAGCTTTCTATAATTGACGCAGAAATGCAGACTATCGTCTTTCTTTTCGATGAATAGTATGAGCGAAGCATATGAGATCAAGCTAGAAGATATAAAGCTCTTATTCAGATGTTCAATCAGATAATTCTTCATTTTTTGAAGCTTGTAATCAAACATATGATAAAGACGACTTCAAGAAGATGTTTTCTCGTCGATCAACTTTATTTTATGATCATAGAAGCAATGCAAGAATAGTTGATCAGTCATCGCTCGATCAAACATGTCTAGATAATCATGATATTTCGAAGAAAGCTTAGCTTTGACTTTCTTCAAGATCTCTTCGTGTGAAAGCTTTTGTAAATTTACGTCTTCTGATTTATTTCTAGCTGTTTTTAGAAGTCAATCAATTTTCGTGATGATGATTGCAAAAGTAATCACATTCAATCATTTGACTAATGATCTATATGCTGCAGTCTCTATCATTGCTATGTTCATTGAATTGAAAGACGAAGCGAAGTTGACTGAATTAGATGATTTCACGATTTTATCGAATGAAGATGACTTCTCGCTGAGTCGAGTGACAACAGAAGAAATAGATCTCTTTAATATTCAAGTGAGAGTTGAACTCTTCTGTTCTATCACAATTTTCTTGATGACAGAAAGAAGAATCAAATGAGCTTTGATAGAAGCTTTGATATGAGCTTCGAAACTAGAAAATTGAAGATGATCATCTTTCATATCAATAGTCATCTCGATCTTGTTCATTCATGTTTTTTCGAGAATCATTCAATGTTGATTCAATTGAGTAATCAGCATAAAGATGAAACGTTTCATATGATCTTGAACAGTCAGATTCAAATAAATTGCATGAGTAATGAGCTTTTTTGCATAATGATCATTGAATTTTCTTATTGACTTGAGCTTGATTAAAGATAACGATTTAATTTGCAAATGATCACAAACATTCTGCGCGATTAATTCATCAATGAATGAATAGTCAGCTGCTTCAATGTCAATCAATGACTTTAATGAGTAACTAATTTCATTGCTAGATAGTACACATTCAGTAGTTAAAGATTTCGAAGCAAAGAAATCATTTGAGCTGCTCATTGTTGAAGAAATTAACACATCTTTCATTGCATCTTTGATGAAAGTCACTAGTTTTTTGTCTCATTTCTTGATTTCTTTGTAAATAATTTCTTCTCTTTTTTTGACATGATGATCTCATTGAGATGAGAAATGAATGCATGAGATGTCAAAGTACTAGTCTTCAGCTGAAAACAGTTCTTTGAAAGATGACTCAATACTTTGCAGTTGAAGCAGATGATTGAAATTCTTGATCATTCAGATTTGAAGATGAAAAAAGTAACGAGTTGAACATAGCTAGTAGTCGAGATTGAAGCTGATATCAACGAAGAAACAAAACATTTTTTTGAAGCTGTTATCAATTTGACTGTTCATTGTTCATCACGTAGCTGATAATTGACTCGTTGTTTATTATTCACATCTTGAAGAAAGATCTTGAGCTTGTCAAGTGAGTTAAACTTTATGAGACAAACTGACAACACGTTCTGAAGATGATTGTTGATTTTATTCTGAATGTCGTTCATCAGAGTGATATCATCATAGTTCAGAAAGCTGAATATTCTAGTGAATTCTGAATAGAAGAAGCTGAAGAGTTTGTTGAGCTGCTTCAGAATGATGTATTTGCAATGACACTTTTAAATCAAATTCTGATCTTTGTAAATTTCTTTCAGATGTTTCAGTAGCTCTGATAGTGATTGATAGAATGAGAAAGCATCAACACGATGCTTTGCATAAATTTGCTGATCAGCATCGTTCTTTAGTCTGAAAATCACATAGACAATACAAATCTTTTCAGTAGAATAATGATTCACATTGACATCGAGTTTGTCAGCTATTTTGATGTTTCATGTCTTTCAGATAAAGTCATTTATTTCAATGAAAATGACTGAATTCAAAAGCTTGATGAACTTGTAATGATTATTTTCGTTTTCAGATAGAGTAGAAGACTTTCGTTGAGAGTGAGCTTTGAAAGTCGAGCTTCATTCAACTTTCTGATTGACTCGTTGCTCAGCTGACTGAGTATCTTGATGAAGTATAAATCAATCGACTTGACGTTGTTTTGCTCTGAAGTTCAATCGCTCATCTTGTAGTTGACTGATCTTTTTCTCTAGCTCATTGTTTTTATCAAAAGCGACTTCTAGTTGTTTTACTTTCTTTTTGTGATCTTTCTGTATGAGAAGTCAATGTTCATTGAGTTGTAGAATCAAGTCTCGCTGACTTCGAAGCTCGTTCAGCATATTGATGACTTCATCAAGTTGATTGCTGACTCAATGAAGCAGTTGTTTCTCGATGTTTATGTTTCATGCAATGACAGCTTTCTCAGCTTCGACTGAAACATCTGTGAGTAGAAGTGAAACTCTTCTATTGACAATGCTTCTAAACAGATGATTTGTTCAAAGCTCAACTGACTTGATGTCATGTGTCATGATGAGAGAAGATAGAAGTTGTTGAGATAAGAGTAAATGAAAGATTGATGTTTTTTGAATTGATGTTTTTTGATGAGTGAAAATTCAAAGAATCTCTTGTGAATTTCAGATAATAATTGAGTGCTTTATTTGAAGAATTTCTTGCAAATAGAATGATGAAAATGAGTGTAGAATCGAAGAATTTCTTGCGATCTAAAATGATGATGATGCAAATTTGAAGAATTTCTTGCAAATTTTTCTTACTGAATAGATTGTTTCATATCATC
>JAABUT010002973.1_pt1 | contig 15270 bp, 16 predicted proteins | sample 5559281 | NCBI WGS metagenome assembly JAABUT01 (sample SAMN10711880, study PRJNA513359) | rock metagenome | isolation source: Antarctica rocks | place: Antarctica: Victoria Land, Ricker Hills nord | collected 2016-01-04 | reverse complement strand
AGTCCGTCCGTGCCCAAATCCTGGCACTCTCGCATCTGGATTGCCAGCAACTCGCTACGGTATAGAGTAAACGGCCAGCACAGGTCGGTCTCCGGGTCGATGAGCAATCGTTCGGCCGCGCCGGCCGCAGTGTCCCGATAGCTTTCGGGTAGCGCGTCAACCACCTTGAGCATCGCCGAAGCGAGCGCCGAGCCGAGGCCGAATGCCTGCGCGCCGCGCCGCGATCCGGCGACCAGCAAGGCAAGTGCCTCCTCGTGGTTCAGTCCGGTGAGCTCGGTCCGGAAACCGGGCAACAACGCGAAACCGCCGTGCCGGCCACGTTCGGCGTAGACCGGGACGCCGGCTGCGGACAGCGCCTCGATGTCGCGCAGCACGGTGCGGGTGGATACCTCCAGCTCGCGGGCCAGCGCGGCTGCGGACACCCGACCGCGCCGGCGCAGCAGCAGAACCAGTGAGACCAACCGATCGGCGCGCATGCGAAAACTATACCAGAATACACGACACAAGATGTCGTGATTTGCTGGTAGGCTTATCAACACGACGTCAAAGATGGTGGCCACCGAGCCGATGGACGTACACGTACCCTCGATGAATCGAATGGAGCTGATGTGGCAATGGAACGAACGGCGGTCAACCCGTGGACGTGGTCGGTGGAGATGGGGTACAACCAGGGTGAGATCGTCTCCGGGCACACCCGGACCCTGTACTGCTCCGGGCAGACCGCGATGAGCGGCGACGGCAAGCCCCAGCATGCCGGTGACATGGCGGCGCAGTTGGCACTGAGCCTCGACAACCTGGAGGCCATTCTCGGCGAGGCCGGCATGTCCCTCGCGAACCTCGTCCGGCTCAACGTCTACACCACCGACGTCGATCTGCTTTTCCAGCACTACGGCGTGTTGGCGTCGCGGTTGGGCACCGCCGGGGTGGCACCGACCACCACGATGCTCGGGGTAACACGGCTGGCGATCCCCGTCCTGATGGTCGAGCTTGAGGGGACCGCCGTCGCGTGACGCGACCTCGCCGCCTCCGGCAGGGCATCCGGTTGAGCCGGCACGAGTAGCAGGCAGGAGGGAGATTTCCGGTGCTCAGAATGGTGACAATCGGCGTCTATGGCTTCGACGGCGAGTCCTTCCTGCAACGACTGCGGCACGCGGACGTCCGCCTGCTACTCGACGTACGCCAGCGCCGCGGTGTCCGCGGACCCGAGTACGCCTGGGCGAACTCACTCCGGCTGCAGGCGGCCCTCGCCCAGGCCCGGATCGCCTACGAGCACCACCCCGAGCTCGCCCCAACCACCGATTTACGCCAGCTCCAGTACGCCGAGGATGACCGCCAAGGGGTCGGCAAGCGCTCGCGCCGCGAACTCGCTGCCGAGTACACCCGCCGCTACACCACCGGGATCCTCGACCGCGCCGACCTCACGCCGATCGTGTCGGAGCTGTCGAGCAGTGGGACCGCAGCGCTGCTCTGTGTCGAGCGCGACCCCGAGGCCTGCCACCGCTCGTTGATCGCCCAGCGGCTGACCGAGCAGCACCACGTCACGATCGAGCTGTCCTGGCCGTTTACTTCATCCGGCGTCAACACCTGGCACTCCGGGCCAAAGAGTGCCAGGATCCGGCACAGACGGACTAAACGGCCAGGACAGCCAGAGGAGGAGCGTGCCGATCGGGTAGCCGCGCAGCAGCGAATCGAACGGCTGCGTCAGAACTCAGACGCGGGCTGGTGAGATCAGTCTTACTCTGGTAGCGTGACGGATGCGTCAGAACTGGGGCGACGATCGTGGCCATGGGGTGCTGCGGGTAGCGTGAACGTGCTCTTTCCCTGTCGTCAGGCGGCAGTCAGTTCGGCCATAGCCGTCGCCCAGCGCTCCTGGAACAGGCGCCGCCGCTCCCCGAGCGAGATGTGTGCGCTCGATCGTGTGGCGATCCGGAAGTACTGGCGTTGTTCCTCGAATGCGGAGCAGAAGCGGGCGGCGGACGCGAAGGTGCCGAACCCCCGCATCGGGTAATACCGCTGCTTCACGCCACGGTGATCCTGCTCGATCCGGTTATTTTTGTAGCGGCTGGTCCGGTGCACGACCGCCGTCCCCAACGTCTCGCGGATGGCGCGCGGGTAGGCGTCGTGCCCGTCCGTGGTGACCTGCGACGGGGCGCGGTCGGCGAGCTCCAGCGCCTGGGCGAAGCAGCGCTGCGCCGCCGCCATGTCCCGCTTCTCACTCAATAACGCGTCGACGAGATTGCCATCCCGGTCGATCGCGCGGTACAGGGAGCACCAGCGCCCCTCGACGCGCAGGTAGGTCTCGTCCGCGTGCCACTTCGTCCCCTGCTGTCCGCGCCGCCTGGCGCGCATCCGCTCGATGAGCAGCGGGGCGAAGCGCGCCTCCCAATCCCGGACCGCCTCGTGGCTGAACACGAAGCCCCGGTCGAGGAACATCTCCGCGAGATCCCGGAGGCTGAGTTTGTAGCGCAGCCGCCACAGCACGACGAGCAGCACGAGGTCGGTCGGATATTGGAGGTGATTGTATGGCGTGCCGGTGCGCTCATTGAAGATCCGACGGCACTGGCTGCAGCGGGAGATGCGATAGCCAAGCGCAGTGCGGCGCGGCTGCTCGACGGTCGCGGTCGCGGCGCAGTGGGGACAACACACGAGCAGCCCCTTCACGCAGCGGTCAATGCCGTCACGCTACCAGAGTAAGACTGATCTCACCAGCCCGCGTCTGAGTTCTGACGCAGCCGGGGGCGGTTCGCCGGGCGATCGCCCGTGCCCTCGGGGGGCCGGGCAATACGCGCGCCGTCGAGCCGCTGCTCGCCCTGCTCACGCACGAGGATGACGCCTTGCGCGCCCTGGCCGCCGAGGCGCTGGGGCGCATCGGCGACCGGCGCGCGGTCCCGGCCCTGCTGGCCGCCGCGATGGACCGCGACGGGCAGGTCCGCCGCCAGGCGGCGACGGCGCTGGGTATCCTCGGCGCCGGGACGGCCGTCCCGGCGCTGCTCGCTCTGCTGGTGGACGGGCGGGCGAGCGTCCGGCGCGCCACCGTGACGGCGCTCGGTCAGCTCGGCGACCCGCGCGCCATCGCCCCCCTGGCGACGACCCTGGCGCGCAACGATGAGTCGCTTGCAGTCGCGCGGGTCGCCACCTGGGCGCTGCGCCACCTCGGCCCAGGCGCGATCGCGCCGCTCGCGGATCTGCTCGTCCACGAGCGCTGGGCGGTCCGGGCCCGGGCGGCCCGGACCGCCCAGCGCTCCTCCCGCTGCTCGCGGATCCCCATCCGGCGGTCCGCCACGCCGCGGCGGTGGCCCTGGGCAAGCTGCGCGATCGGCGCGCGGCAGCCCCGCTCGCCGCCTTGCTCGCCGACGGCGCGCCGGACATACGCCGGGTGGCCGCGGCGGCCCTGGCGGGCTGCGGCGACGCGACTTCATTCGGACCCCTGGTACGCGCGCTCGGCGATACCGACCCGGCGGTACGCGGCACGGCACGGCGCGTGCTCAAGGCGACGGGCGACTCCCGTGCGGTGGCCCCGCTCCTGGCCACGCTGGCCGCGTTCCCGCCCGTGCCGTCGTAGGAGCGCTACCTCTTCGCCGTGGCCGTCGCGACCCTCGATCCGGCGCGGGCGGTCCCGCCGCTGCTCGCCCTGCTGGACGCCCCCGAGAAGGTGACGCGCTCGCACGCCGCCGCGCGGCTCGGCGACTACGGCGACGCGCGGGTGCTCCCGGCGCTCGCCGCGTTGCGCCAGGAAGGGACGCGGGACGACGGTCGGCTCGACGAACTGGGCGGCGTGACGGCGCGGGCCATCGCGGCGATCGAGCAACGACTCGCACGGTGAGGTACTGCCCCGTTGACTGCGCGATCATTGGGCCATTTCCTTGCCGATCTGCATATACCAGCATCGGCCTGCTTTCGCAGGGCCTGGCTGGTATATGCAGATCAGCAAGGCGGGCAGATTCAGCGTACAGCTCTCTACGGGCATGCGTACTCCACCCATCCATACTCGACTATCTCAAGCTATTAGAAGCTATCTTGACACAACGAACACCGTATGCGATTATGTACGTACACTGATCGTGATGCTTGGGTATTTGTCGTGCGGCACACAGCGAGAGGGCAATCGATGGCGGCAGAGGCAGAGCGAGCACAGCCAGCGGTGAGCGTGCGGGAGGCCTGCACGCGCCTTGGCGTGGGGCGGGCTGCGCTCTATGACCTGATCGAGAGCGGGAGGCTCCTGGCATTCCGTCCGGGGAAACGCGCTTACCGCATCCCCAGTGAGGCCATCGAGGCGTTCAAGGAGGCTGAAATCCGCAAGTTGCAGGAATTTCATCACGCCCCGAGCGGTAAGGAGCGCGCATGAAGACGATCGTTATCGCCAACGCGAAAGGCGGGGTCGCCAAGAGCTACCACCGCGCTCCATCTCGCGGTCGGCTTCGCCGACCTCGGACTGGATACGATCGCGATCGACATGGATCCGCAAGGGACGCTCTCCCAGCAACTCGGCGTCAAGGCCACCGACGTCCACACCGTGCGCGAGGTGCTCGTCGACGGGCTCGCACCTCGCGAAGCGCTTATCGGTGTCCGCCCGAATCTGCAGCTCTTGCCCGCCAATATCCTGCTCGCGGATGCCGATCTCGCCCTGTCGCAGCTACACGCGAGCGACCTGCGCCTACGCCGCGCTTTGCAGAGTGTCCAGGCGGATATCGTTGTCATCGACGTCCCACCCTCCATCGGGAAGCTCACCGTCAACGCGCTCGTCGCGGCGAACGGGTTCATCGCCCCGATCGACAGCGAGATCTACGCCATGATGGGCTTACAACTCCTCTTTCGCACGGTAGAAACGGTGCGCGAATACTTTAATCCCGACCTGCGATTCCTCGGTCCGCTCCTCACCATGGCCGAGGGCCGGACGATCGTCACACGGGTGGTGGAAGAAGAACTCCGCACGCAGTATCCCGAGACGTTCACGACCGTCATCCGCAAGAGCCAGCGGACGAAGGAAGCGGCGATGTCTGGGCAGACCCTCTACGATCTGGCGGGGACCACAGCCGGTGCCGATTATCGGGCTTTGGTGCGCGAGGTTCTCATGCGCCTCGACGACGACCGTGCCTTGGCGAACGCCGTGGCGAGCGCTAAAGGGGGTCGCTGATGGCCGGGAAGCAAGGCCAAAATCGCGCCGCCAATCTCCGCGAGTCGATGCGTAGCATGACCACCGCCGCGCTCCCATCGCCGCTCGTCGGCAAACCTGGGCAACGGCAAATGCCTGGTGCCCTCGTCCTCGAGCGGCGCCTCCTCGATCCCGATCCGGACCAGCCGCGCAAGGTCTTTGATGAGGCGAAGCTCGAGGAACTCGCCGAGTCGCTGAAGCGTGTTGGCATCCTGCAGCCGCTCCGCGTCCGCCCTGCTGCCGAGGAAGGCCGCTTCATCATCGTCAATGGCGAGCGGCGCTGGCGGGCGGCGGCGCTCGCCGACATCCCCGAGATCCCGGTCGTCGTCCGCGACTCCGACGCCGATCAGCGCGCATTCGAGATGCTGATCGAAAATCTCCAGCGCGAGGATCTGACGGACGACGAGGAGGCGCGCGCCTATCAGGGTCTCATCGGCCAGGGGTATAACCAAGTGGCGATCGCGCAGCGCCTCGGCGTGAGCGAGAGCCGGATCAGTCGCAACCTGCGCCTCTACTCGCGCGAGGTGCTCGCCACCGCGGTCGCCACAGGAACACTCGGCAAGGGTGAAGCCCAGGAGTTTCTCCGCCTCACACCGGCCATCCAGGAACGCGCCGTCGAGCACCTCGTGCAGCGCCGGGCCGATGGCGAACGCGTCACCACGACGATCGCCCGTCAGATCGCGCGGCAGGCGGAAGAGCTCCTCGACGCGGGTAGCACCGAAGAAGACGTTATGGCAACTCTTGCGGGCCGCAAGGATTACCATAACGTGGGCGCGGAGGAGCGGGCCAATCCTCGCCGCACGATCGACATCGCCGTACGCCATTTCATCGATCGCGGGCATGCGCTCATCGGTGCTTACCCAACCATGCCAATGAGCACGCCGGTGGCCGAGGCGCTCGACGCGATGCTTGCAGCGCTGGACGAGTGGCGTGAGCGTAACTCGCCGGATGCGGGATAGCGCCGACGCCAGTATCGGCCGATTACGTGCAACACCGCTCGCCTTACGCATAGCTGATCGCTCCGCGCTTGCGTATCGGCGACGGGTTGGTGTTCGGTGTTCCGGCACTCGTGACGTACCGTGAGCGTTAGACTGGCATTGAGGTATAGGGACCATGGAGTATGAGCGGGCACCGACAACCCAGTTCTCCCCGACGGCATGGCACGAACGCGCCCTCGCGGCCGTGGCGGTCGATGGCGGCATCGATACTATCGCCTCGCTCCTTGTCGACGCCGCGACATGGCTGTCGGATCTCACCGACGACGGGAAGCGAGCACGTCTGTTACGCAGTCATGCGATCACCCTGCGAGAGCATGTCCCGCTGTATGATCTCGCGGCCGCGCTGATCGCTCCCTGGCTCGCGGAAACGTACAACTCCCGGAGTGATCGAGCGTCGTCGCAAGGGGCGATGCGCGCGAATTTAATCGCGCTCCTGGTGCACTTGCACCGACCGGCGGCGGCGGCCACCGATCCGTGGCTTGGCTTGGTGGAGACCCTCTGGTCGGCCGCGCGCGCAGGGATGGCCACGAGCGGCACGGCACATCGCCTGGCGGCGCAACTCCTGCTCGCCTATACCGATGACTTCGCCCGGGGCTTGGTCGAAACCCTTGCCGTCGACGACGCCGATACCGAGCGACTCACCCTGTTGCTAGGGCGCGACGCAACAGGTGATCCGGCGACGCTCCTGCCGGTCCTGACATCCCCGCCTCTCGACCGCTCTCGACTGCTACCACCCGCGATCGGTGATCATCTCACAGTAATGGGGCTCGGTCATTACCAGGCGGTGCGCGAGGCGCTCTCGCACAACACCTTCGGAGAAGTTGCCGGTCAGCAATGGCCGACTGCCGAACTCGGGCGACGAGGGGCACTGCTCGGACGCGCGCAACTCCGCCCACCAGGCGCAGATGCGCAGCAACTCCTATCGACCGAACAGGTGGCCCTGTGGTCCACAAAAATGTGGCAGCAACGCGGCGAACTCTCCGACCTCGACGCCGATGTACTCGACGCGCTGAGCGCCATCTGGATTCATCAGGCGACCGGCGTACAAGATAGCGCCAGGGCGACGGTCGATGGGCTGCTCGAATTGCGAGGGATCCTGCCCAAGCTCCAGAAAGATGGCCGACGCACCGGTTTTCAGCATCGGCAGCGCCAGGATGTCCTTAAGGCACTGAGCCACATCCAAAATTTGTGGATCGACATCGTTGAGCGCGAACATGATGGCGATCAATCGATGGTTGAAGGAGAGGTCGGCGGGCGACGACGTCCGGGCCGCCTGATGATTCAGAGCCGCGCATTTGTGATCACCGATCGTGTGGGCATCGTATACGACTCCGGTGAATTCGACATCAACCTGTTTCAGTTTCGACCCGGTGAGGTCTTTGCGGCCTTCCTGCTCGGCGCGGGCAATCAGGCGGCGCTGCTCTCAGCCCAGGCCCTCCGCTACGATCCCTACCGCCAGATTATCGAGAAGCGCCTCGCTCGTTTCTTGAGCTGGCAGTGGCGCTCGGCGCGCGGGTTACACGGCCGCGGCCAGGGCTACTCCGTCGAAGAGTTGCTCAAGGCCGCCGGCAAGGAGCCCGATACGAGGCGTCCAACGGAGACGCGCGATCGCCTAGAACGCGCCCTCGACACGTTGGGAGACGATGGGGTGATCGCCGGATGGCATTACCGCGAGTGGCAAGAGCCAAACACCGGGCAACGTGGGTGGCTTGCGCTCTGGCTCGGTGCCACGATGGTCGTTGTCCCCCCAGCGGTAGTCACGACGCAATACGAGCAAGCAAGCCTCCCAGTGCCCCAACTCGCTGGAGCGGTCGGTGGTGGAATTGAGTCGGCAGTGCCCGAGCAAAAGACGCTTCCACTGACTGCCACCGAGATCGGGGCCCTGCTCAAACGCGAGCGCGCTTCGCGCGGGAAACTGACCCAGGGCGACGTGGCGCGCGAACTGGGTGTCACCCAAAGCTTCATCAGCAAGCTCGAACGCGGACAAAGCGCAGATCGTTTGGTGAAAGAGCCCTTATTTCGGGCACGTTTGAGCGCTTGGCTAGCGACCGTCCCAGAGTAAATTCTCCCGCTATCAGGCGGAATATTCCGAATATTCCGAGCTGCGTGTTTATCTCCGACGTTCATTCGCGTCAGGCGCGCGTTCGTACGCGCGTACTCTATTCATGCTCCGAAGCAATATTCCGATTGCGCGCTTATCTCCGACGCTTGGATCGGTGTTGTGCAACAAGCGCGCGCTACGGAGGACGCTATCCATCAACACGACAAAGAAAATGCGGATAGTAAGTACCAGATCACTATCGATTGTGTTACAGCGGAATATTCCAAGAAAAATGTAAGGTGCTTATCTCCGACCAAGTGGCTATCCACGGAATATTCCGAATATTCCAACGTGGTGTTTATCGCCGTAGTAAGTCAGGATAAAATGAAAGCTTCACACTGGGCACTTCAGGTGTTTATCTCCGATCAATCCTTCTCGGAGGGCAGATAGTTCCGTCATCAAGATGCATATTACGGTGTCTTTTTGCCGTGCGATGGTAGCGCAGGTTCCCGATGCTCCGGGCGCAAATATTCCAGGCAGTCGGCTCGGTGGCGTTCGACTCCCCACGCCGATCGGTTTACTCACCGATCATGCGGATTTCTCCCGGTACACTGCAGTAGTCTGTGTGCGGGATCGTCAGACGTGTGTGGCGGGATCGATAATCAGCACCAGCGAGCGAGATAGGTGGCCACTGGCCATACAGGGACGGACAAGCGATGGGCGCGCAGGATCGCGCTGAAACCAGCAATCTGCTTATCCCGGGAAAGTTGCTCCTGCTTCTTCCCCGCCTCGTGCCGCTCGTCGGCCTGAACGAGGCGATTGTCCTGCAACAGGTGCGCTTCCTCACTGCACCCGGGCGGGTCACTGAGGACGAGGCCGGGCGACGTTGGATATGCCTCAGCTATGCCCGTTGGCAGGAAGCGCACTTCCCATTCTGGGGGTGCGACACGATTAAGCGCGCATTTCGTACCCTCGAGGCGGAGGGCTTCCTGCTCGCGGATCGCCCGTTACGCACAGCCCGTGATCAGACAAAAGCGTATGCCATCGATTATCGCCGCCTCGATGAATTAGAACGTGCCCTGCGTGCCGTCACAGCTGGCACCGTCCGCGGCCAAGCACCCACGCGAGGGAAACGCATCGCCACCGGCCAGAGCGATACTGCGGCACTCCCGGCGAGTAACCTTCTCATCGACGACCATCCGCTGGTGATCATCCCGCGCCTCGCCGTCCTCATCGGCCTCGACGAGGCGATCGTCTTGCAGCAAGTGCGCTATTGGCTCTCCGATGCCCGCAGCCCGCACGTGCACGAGGGGCGCCGCTGGGTGCGCTTCACCCATCAAGAATGGTCGACGCAGATCCCGCGCTCGATCCGAACATTAGGGACGGTGTTCCGCCAGCTCGAGGCGCGGGGCCTGCTTGTCGCGACGACCATCCTCAATACGGTCCGCGGGGATCAGACGCGCTGGTACACCATCGACTTCGATATCCTCTCCTCGCTCGAGGAGGAGAGTGCGGCCACGACGCCTCGCGGATGGTCGACCGATGATCGGACACCAGACGGCAAATCTGCATCGCTGGAAACAGCAGCATTGCACCATCCCACCGAACAGGGACCAAACGGTAAGAATGCACCTATCGAAATAGCAATAGTGGATCGGGTAGACGGCAAGAATGCTCTTCTCGAAAGTGCAACTCTCCGAGGAGATGAAGGCAAATCTGCCCCATCGGACGCGGCAAATCTGCCCGCTTGTTTTAAGGATCGAGAGACTAAGAACGAAACTTCTCTTGAAATACAACAACACGAACACGCACAAGCCATCGATGTTGTTGTTGCTGGGAACAGCATTATCGGGGCAAGGGAGAGCGCGCATCGGTCCGACGCGTCCACAGAAGGTTTGATGAAGCTCCTCACCATCCGTGGCATCACGGGGACCACCGCGTATGATCTCACCGTGCGGTGGCCGGAGCGTGTTCGGTCGCAAGTCGAGATTTACGACTGGCTGCGTGAGGATGACGGCACGGATCCGCGCTACCATCCCGGTCGGTTGCGGCGGATGATCGAGGAGGGCTGGGCACCTCCCTCCGGATTCCTGTCGCGCAGCGAGCGCGAAATGCACCCTGTAGCGCGAAGGGGGGCGGCCAACGGGGGCGAGAGCGCCGCGCAGGGCGACCAGCCAGATGCTGCGGCATCGCGCGATGCTCTCACGCGCCAGTTGGGGGTTCGCGAGGCCGATCAGGGGGTGTGGCAGTCGCTCATCGGCGCTCCGCCCGGCTTCCCACCATTCATGCGCCAGGCCCTCTTTTGCCCGCCACCAGCGGGCACGCGGACGGCGGCGGTAATCTTCCCCGATGAGCAGGCGTGCGCGCGCGCGGAGGCGTTGCCCCCGGCGGTCAAGGGCCGCCTCGCGATGCTCATCGCGGCGCGCTATCGCAGCCCGCTCGTGGAGGTCGCGTTCTTCACCCGGATGGCGTTGCTCGCGCAACTGGGAACGAGGGACGCGTGAGCGCGCTGTTGCCGACGCTCTTGCCGGTTGAGTGGGGTGGGGCGCGTTCTGCCGGTGTGGCAGAACGCTGGCCGCTGGAATCGACGAGTGCTGAAAGACTGTCGTTGGTGGATAAAGTGGGGCTTTGCCGCTCGCGGCTCCAGCGGTGGAGTGAAGATGCACCGCTGGCCGTCTGGTGCGCGCGGGCATCGTCGTCGCGAGATGCGGCGTGTGGAAGGGCGATAGCATGCTCGATAAACCCACAACTGCCGCGGTCGTGCCCGAAAGCTTTGCGCTGCTGCTCACCGACCTTCGCGCTATCATCGCGACCGGACGAGGACGCGCTGCCGCAGCGGTCAACCAGGAGCTCGTCGCGACCTACTGGGCGGTTTGGTGAGCGGATCGTGCGCGAGGAACAGGGCGGCGCGACGCGGGCGTCCTACGGCGAGCAGACGCTGGCGCGACTCGGGCGGACGCTCGAACCCGAGTTCGGCGGGGCTTCGGGCTGCGCTCACTCCAGCTGATGCGCCAGTTCTCCCTCGCCTATCCGATTGCGAACGCAGTGCGTTCGCAATCGGGCTGGACACACTATCGCGTCCTGATGCGCTTGCCCGATCCCGAGCAGCGCGCGTTCTACGGGCGACTAGCGGCGACCGGGCGGTGGAGTTCGCGCGAATTGGAGCGCCAGCTCGGCTCGCGGCTCTTCGAGCGGGTCGGCCTCTCCCGGCAGGCTGGCGACCTCGCCACGACCCTACCGGCACCCGGCGATCGCTCAGGAGCGCTCACCCCGGCCGACGTCTTCAAGGACCCGTACATCCTCGATTTCCTGGGGCTGGCGGACACCTACTCCGAGCGGGATCTCGAGGCGGCGATCCTCCGCAACATCGAGCGATTCCTGCTGGAGTTGGGGACCGACTTCTGCTTCGTAGCCCGCCAGCGGCTGCTGACGATCGACGGCGAGGATGATCATATCGACCTCGTTTTCTACCATCGCTCGCTGCGTTGTCTCGTCTTATAGGTTACGTGGAATATGCCCGCCCCGCAGCGGTCATTCGCGTATCCACTACCGTTGGTCCCTGGATTCCACCGAACGTACACCTGTGCTAGACTGTGGCCGTCGGACGGATCGCTCCGTGGAAGGGGGGCGCATGGCCGAGGTACGCTGGGAGCGCTACCCGCTCGTCGCCCAGTCGCCGCATGCCCGCGCCTGGCTGACCATCCAGGCCCACCTCGGGCGTGCCGCCAACACCGTCGAGGCCTACGGCCGTGCCCTCCAGGACTATCTGGCCTTCGCCGAGCGCCACGGCGTCGTCGCCGAGGCCGCCGCCCGGGAGCACATCGCGGCCTACGTCCACGACCTGACCGCCCGTCCCAATCCGCGTGGTGTCGGCGTGCGGGTGCTCGACGTCGGCGTGGGCCTCGGCAACGCCACGCTCCAGCAGCGGTTGACCGCCGTCCGCCTCTACTACGATTACCTGCTGGAGGAGGGCGTCCGCGCCGACAACCCGGTCGGGCGGGGCCGTTACACCCCCGGCACGACCTTCGGTGGCCGGCGCGAGCGCGGCCTCCTCCCGCGCTACCAGCAGCTGCCCTGGATCCCGACCGACGAGGAGTGGCGCGCGGTGCTCGATGCCGCACGGGCGGAGCCCTTCCGTAACCGGGTGATGCTCGCGCTGGCCTACGACGCCGGGCTGCGCCGCGGGGAGCTGTGCGCGCTGGAGACGGGCGACCTCGACCCGGCGGCCCGGCTGCTGCGCGTGCGCGCCGAGGCGACCAAGGGGCGTCGCGAGCGCGTCGTTCCCTACTCCGCCCCGACCGGCGACTTGTACGCCGCGTACCTCGGGGAGCGGCGCGCGCTCAGCCGGGCGCGCGGGCCGCTCTTCCTCTCCGCTTCGCGGCGCAACCGCGCGCAGCCCCTCACCATCTGGACCTGGTCGAAGGTGGTGGCGCGTCTCGCCGCCCGCGCCGGCGTCCCGCACTTCACGACGCACACCCTGCGGCACCTCTGCCTGACCGACCTGGCGCGCGCCGGGTGGGACCTGCACGAGATCGCCCGCTTCGCCGGCCACCGCAACCCACAGACGACGCTCCTCTATATCCAGCTCTCCGGGCACGACCTGGCCGCGAAGCTGGCGCGGGGCATGGCGGAGATCCACGCCTGGCGCGCGCGGGCCGCGGCGGAGGTGCTGCGATGAGCGCGCCCGCCCGCGCGGATACCGCCCCGCTGGCGGTGCCCTGCGCCGCCAGCGACGTCACCTGCTACGACCGGACGCCGACGCTCAGCGCGACCGAGCGCGCGGCGCTGGCCGTCGTGGCGACCCGGCATGGCTGCCAGGCGGGTGCCGTCCGCGCGGCGCTCGCGCGCCTGACCGCCCCCGTCGCGGACGTCCTCGACGCGCTCGGCAGCTACGCCTCGCACCGCCCGGTGGCCGTCGCGACCCTGCGACGCGCCATGCACGAGCGCCAGGTCGCCTTCTGGGGCTGGTCCCGCGACGAGTGGCTGGCGACCATCCGCGCCGTCGGGCGGGGCGGGGGCAGTCGGCACGACCTGCTCGCTTGCATGTACCTGCTCGGCGGCATCGCCGACGTCCGCGCGGGCGGCGTCTGCACCCTGCCGCGCTTCGCCGCGACGCTCTTCGGGGACCGGGCGGTGGCAACGGCCATCGGGCAGGTGCGCGACGAGTTGTGCCGCTGGGGCTGGACCCCCGGCGGTGCCGTGCGGCTGCTGCCGGGGCCGGTGAGCGTGCTGCTCCTCCTCGCCCGCAGCCCGCACCTGGCCGCGGTCACGCCGGCGGTCCTGCAGGCGGCGCTGGACGGCGCGCGGACGACCCACGAGGCGACGCGCCTGCACACCGTCGCCCGCGCGCTGGTCGGGCTCGGCGTCGTGCCGCACCCGCCGGCGAGCACGCGCCCGCCCAACCCCTGGCTCGATGGGGCGGACCTGGTGGCGGGCGTCGCGCCCGCCTGGGCGGCGTGGGCACGCCGCTGGCACGACACCGCCACCCTGGCACCCGCGGGGCGGCAGGATACCTACTACGCGCTTCTGCGCGTCGGGCGCTGGCTGGCGCGGGCGCACCCGGGGGTGACCGTGCCGGGGGACTGGACGCGGGAGCTCGCCGCCGCGTACGTCGCGGCGGTCGACCGGCTTACCCACGGGGACTGGGTGAAGACCCCCGCTGCCCCCCGCTTCGCCATCCGGGCGGGTCGGCCGGTCTCGGCCGTGACCAAGCTACGCCACCTCGCCAACATGCGCCGCTTCTTCCGCGACTGCCAGGAGTGGGGCTGGATCCCGCGCCGCTTCGACCCGGGCCGCGCCCTCGCCGCGCCCCGGTCGCTGCGCGCGGCCGTCGGCCCGGCGCCGCGCGTCATCGCCGACGATGTCTGGGCCAAGCTCCTCTGGGCCGGGCTGCACCTGGCCGAGGCGGACCTGCCGACGGGGCGGCATGCCGACGCCCCCTGGTACCCACTGGCCCTGGTGCGGGCGCTGGTGGTCACCTGGCTCTTCGCCGGGCTGCGCTGGAACGAGCTCGCGCGCCTGCGGCTCGGCTGCGTCCGCTGGCAGCGCGGGGAGGTGACGGTCGTCGGCACGGCCGACGGCCTCCCCGCAGACGCGGTCTGCTGGCTCGATGTGCCGGTCAACAAGACGATGACGGCGTTCACCAAGCCGGTGGACCGCGCCGTCGGCGAGGCGATCGCCGCGTGGGCGGCGGCCCGCCCGCCCCAGCCGGCGCTCGTCGACCGCAAGACCGGCGAGGCGGTCCACTTCCTCTTCGCCTACCGCGGGCGGTGCCTTGGCGGCGACACCCTCAACCGGACCATCATCCCGCTCTTGTGCCGCAAGGCGGGCGTGCCGGAGGCGGACGCGCGCGGCCCCATCACCAGCCACCGGGCGCGCTCGACCATCGCCTCGCAGCTGGCGAACGCCAAGGAGCCGCTGACGCTGTTGGAATTGCAGGCCTGTCTGGGGCATCGGCAGCCGACCTCGACGCTGCATTACGTGCGGGTCGCCCCGACCCGGCTGGCGAAGGCGTACGCCGACGCCGGCTACTTCGCGCGCAACGTGCGCGCGGTGGAGGTGCTGCTCGACCGCGACGCGGTGACGAGCGGCACCGCCGCCGCGGGGGCCCCCTGGCGCTTCTACGACCTGGGGCACGGCTACTGCACCTACGATTTCTTCGACCAGTGCCCGCACCGGATGGCCTGCGCCCGGTGCGCCTTCTACCGCCCGAAGGGCTCGACCCGGGCCCAGTTGCTGGAGGGGAAGGCCAACCTGCTGCGCCTGCGCCAGGAGATCCCGCTCTCCGACGAGGAGCGCGCCGCAGTCGACGACGGCCTGGCGGCACACGAGCGGCTGCTGGCGCAGCTCGCCGACGTGCCGACGCCGGCCGGCCCGACACCGCGCGCACTTGGCGCAGGCCCGGGTGACGGTGTCCTGCTCCCCGCGCCGCTGCCCGCCCACACGCAACCCCTGATCCCGCTCGAGGGTCTGCGCCGCTGATCGCCCGACGTGGCCCCCGCCCATCCGTGGGCCTGTTTGACCCGGCGTGGGGGGGGGGGGGGGGCGGCCCCCCCCCCCCCCCGGCCCGCGCCCGGCCG
>JAABUT010002972.1_pt1 | contig 15273 bp, 12 predicted proteins | sample 5559281 | NCBI WGS metagenome assembly JAABUT01 (sample SAMN10711880, study PRJNA513359) | rock metagenome | isolation source: Antarctica rocks | place: Antarctica: Victoria Land, Ricker Hills nord | collected 2016-01-04 | reverse complement strand
GGCTGCTGCCTCGGCAACGCCGAGGGCAAGGACCGGATCGCGGCGATCCGCCGGCTCGATCAGTTGCACCACTACACCCTGGTATGCCGTGACTTCGCCCAGCTGGGTCAGCTCGTCCACATCGACAACACGGTCTTCCGAGCCATCAAGGCGGCGACGCCGGGCAGCTACACCTTCATTCTTCCGGCGACGAAGGAAGTACCCCGTCGACTGCTCCACCCCCGGAAGAAGACCGTGGGTGTGCGCATCCCCGACCATGCGGTCGTGCGGGCCCTGCTGGAGGAGCTCGGCGAGCCGCTGCTCACCAGCTCGCTGATCCTGCCCGGCGACGAGGTGCCGCTCACCGACGGCTGGCAGGTCAAGGAGGAGCTCGACCACCAGGTCGATGCGGTCATCGACGGGGAGTGCTCGAGCGACCCCACGACGGTCGTGGACTTCTCGAACGGCTACCCCGAGATCGCCCGGTACGGCGCCGGTGACCCGACGCCGTTCGAGTAGGACCCCCATCCGGCTGAACGCACGTCCATCGGGGCGTGGGGCTCCGCTCAGGCAGGACGCCGCCCATCCGGGCGTGGGGCTCAGCTCGGGCAGGGCGCCCATCCGGCAGAGCGCGTCCGCGAGGAGGCTGGGTCTGGGAGGATGCCGCCGTGAGCATCGAACGGCCGGAGCGGGTCACCATCCGTGACATTGCCCGCCGCCTGCAGCTTTCCAAGGCCTCGGTGTCCTACGCGCTGAACGGGCGTCCCGGGGTCAGTGCCGAGACGCGGCGTCGGGTCCTGGATCTCGCCGAGGAGATCGGGTTCCACGCGAGCTCGGCTGCGGTGGCCCTTTCGGCCTCACGATCGGGCACGATCGGCATCGTCATCGCCCGTGACCCCAAGGTGATCACGGCGGAGGGCTTCTACATGCGGACCCTCTTCGGCGTGGAGCAGTATCTCAACGAGGCTGACGGATCGCTCCTGCTGCGGCTCACCGGAGAGAACGGCGAAGACCTGGACGTCTACCGCCGCTGGGCGCGCCAGGGTCGGGTCGACGGGTTCCTGCTCTACGACGAGCATGATGACGACCCCAGGATCCCCCTGCTCGAGTCGATGGGAATGCCCTGCGTCATGGTCACCTCGCGTGACCTCGACGACACCATTGGGCGGCTCATCACGCCGGAGCTCGACACGGTGACCGTGCTCCTCGACCACCTGCATACGTTGGGTCACAAGAGAGTTGCGCATGTCAGTGGACCCATGAGCTACATCCACGAACGCGTGCGGGCCGACCTGCTGGCCAGTGAGGGCAAACGCCGCGGGATGCGGATGAAGCACGTCGAGGGCACCTACGAGTACGACTCCGGTGCCGGTCGGACGGAGCAGCTGCTCAGCCTGGTGCAGAGGTTGCGGCCGACAGCCCTGATCGTCGGCAACGACATCATGGCGACGGCCGCGCTGCGGATGGCGATCGACCTCGGCGTCGACGTTCCTCGAGACCTGTCGATCATTGCCTGGGACGACTCGGTCCTCTGCGACGTCGCCCGGCCCCGGCTGACCGCCATGGACCACGGGCTCATGGAGAAGGCCCGGTTGGCCACGGACCTGCTCTTCCAGCTCATCGAGGGCGGCGGCGACCCGCACCGCGTCTCGCCGGTGGGCACCCTTCTCATCCGTGACTCGACGGGCCCGGCGCCTCGGTGAGCGGCCAGCGGTCGGTGCGCTCCCGGCATACCGGGCGTGGTCCCGGGCACCGACAAGGTCACGAACTGGTCACAAACTTAACCGGTTAGGTTCCCTTGCTTAACCGGTTAGGTCATACTCGGGACCACCCCGCTTCCGGCCGATGCACGACCCCAGCCGTCGGAGGCCTCATCGGACAAGGGAGTCTGACGTGAGACTGCGTTCACTCATCGGCGCTCTGACCATCCCCGCTGTCGCACTCGGCGCCGTAGCCTGCAGCAGCGGCGGAAGCAGTGGCACCGCCGGTGGCGGCAGTGCCGGTGCAGGTGCGGGCTCGACCCTCACCTACTGGGCCAGCAACCAGGGCACGAGCCTCGACAACGACAAGCAGGTGCTGACCCCGGAGCTGGAGAAGTTCACCCAGCAGACGGGCATCAAGGTCAACCTCGAGGTCATCGGGTGGAACGACCTGCAAACGCGGATCCAGACGGCGATCACCTCCGGCTCCGGCCCCGACGTCCTCAACATCGGCAACACCTGGGCGGCATCGCTCCAGGCCACGAAGGCGTTTCTGCCCTACGACCAGGCAGCGATGACGGCGATCGGCGGCAAGGACAAGTTCGTCAAGGCCGCCCTCGACACCGGTGGCGCCACGGGCCAGGACGTGACGTCCGTGCCGCTCTACGGCCTGGCGTACGGGCTCTACTACAACAAGGCGATGCTCAAGGACGCCGGCATCAACCCGCCGACGACCTGGGAGGACATGGTCTCGGCTGCCCAGAAGCTCACCGACCCGGCCAGGAAGACCTACGGCTTCGCCCTGGCCGCAGGCAGCTACACCGAGAACGTCCACTTCGCCTTCATCAACGGCTCGCAGAACGGCGCCAACTGGTTCGACAAGGGCGGCAAACCGACGTTCACGAGCGACGCGAACGTCCAGGGCGTCCTCAGATATCTCGACCTCATGCAGAAGGACAGGGTCGTCAACACTTCGAACGCGCAGTACGACAACGGCACCAAGGCCGTCAACGACTTCGCGTCGAAGAAGGTCGCGATGATCCTCAGCCAGAACAACGCCGACAACTCGATCGTGTCGAACGGCATGAAGAGCGACGAGTACGGCGTCGTCCCCTTCCCCGCCCCCGCGGGGAGCCAGAAGATCGCGAGCTTCATTGCCGGCATCAACCTGTCGATCTTCAAGAACACGAAGAACAAGGACGCCGCGCTGCAGTTCGTCAAGTTCATGACCTCCGAGGCGACCCAGTCCTCGCTCGGCAAGCCGTTCTCCTCACTCCCTGTCCTCAAGGACGCGAAGCCGGCCTTCACGGACAACGCGGAGGAGGCGAAGACCTTCCAGGAGATCTACGCGAACCAGTCCAAGCCCCTGCCGCTCGTGCCGGCCGAGGACCAGTTCGAGAGCACCGTCGGCAAAGCCATGAACGGCATGTTCGCCAAGATCGCCACCGGCGGCACCGTGTCCGCGGACGAGGTCAAGAAGGCGCTCAAGGACGCCGAGGACCAGGTGAGCGCCACCGTCGGCTGACCGGACGGGACTGGACGCTGGTGGCCAGGCTCCGACCGGGCCGGGCACCAGCCCAAGCATGAAGGGGTATGCCGTGTCGGCTTCCACCGCTCGACCGCTCACCCCGGCGTCGGCCCGGACGGTGGTGGCCGGCCGCACCAGGCGGCACCGGCGTCCGTCGAACCGGCGGAACCGGTCTCTGCCCTACCTGCTCCTCGCCCCGGCCGTGCTGATGGAGCTGCTGATCCACATCCTCCCGATGCTGGTCGGCATCTGGATGAGCTTCGTCAAGCTGACCAAGTTCTTTATCTCCAACTGGTCCGAGGCGCCCTACGCCGGTCTGAGCAACTACAAGGTCGCGACCGACGTCAACTCGAGCATCGGCCAGGGTCTGCTGAGGTCCTTCCTCGTGACCCTGGGGTTCTCGCTGCTGGCGGTTCTCTCCTCCTGGGCCCTCGGGATGGCGGTGGCGGTGGCCCTCCAGCAGCCGTTCCGCGGTCGGGGACTGGTGCGGACGCTTTTCCTCGTTCCCTACGCGCTACCGGCCTACGCCGGCATCCTCACGTGGAACTTCATGCTGCAGCGCGACACCGGGCTCGTGAACCACGTCCTCGTCGAGGATGTCGGTGCCATGACGGAGCGGCCGTTCTGGCTGATCGGCGGCAACGCGTTCGCGTCCGTCGTCACCGTCGCCGTGTGGCGCCTCTGGCCCTTCGCATTCCTCACCCTCATGGCCGGCCTGCAGAGCATTCCCACCGACCTCTATGAGGCAGCGTCCGTCGACGGTGCGAACAACGTCCGCCAGTGGTGGCACATCACCCTGCCGTCACTGCGCCCGGTCAACCTTGTCCTCGTCCTCGTGCTCTTCCTCTGGACGTTCAGCGACTTCAACACCCCCTACGTCCTGTTCGGCACCGCGCAGCCCCCGGCCGGTGACCTCATCTCGTTCCACATCTACAACGCGTCGTTCCTGACCTGGAACTTCGGCAGCGGGGCCGCGATGTCGGTGCTGCTCCTGCTCTTTCTTCTCGTCGTCACCGCGGGGTATCTTCTCGTCACGAACCGGAGGTCGCGTCGTGCGTAACACCCGGGGCTTCCAGGTCTATCGCGCCGTCGTCCTCGTCCTGTTCGGCGTGTTCACCAGCGTTCCGCTCTACGCGATGGTCACCTCGTCGCTCAAACCCCTTCGCGACGTGCAGGGGACCTTCACCTGGTGGCCCTCGACGCTCACGACCGAGCCGTTCGTCGACATGTGGACGACCGTGCCGCTGGCACGCTACTTCCTCAACAGCATCGTCGTCGCCACCGTCGCCTGCGGGGCGAGTGTCATCCTCGCCGTCCTCGCCGCTTTCGCGGTGTCCCGCTTCACCTTCCGCGGCCGGACCGCGTTCACGACGACGGTCCTCTCGACGCAGATGTTCCCGGGCGTGCTGTTCCTCCTGCCGCTCTTCCTCATCTTCGTCAACATCAACGCCTCGACCGGTCTGCAGCTCGTCGGTTCCCGACTCGGCCTGATCCTCACCTACCTGACCTTCACCCTGCCGTTCTCGATCTGGATGCTCGTCGGCTACTTCGACAGCATCCCGCGCGAGCTCGACGAGGCGGCGATGGTCGACGGGTGCGGCCCGATGGGCGCGCTGTGGCGGGTCGTTCTCCCGGCGGCCCGGCCCGGGGTGATCGCCGTGCTCATCTACTCGTTCATGACGTCGTGGGGCGAAGTCCTCTTCGCCTCGGTCATGACCACGGACGTCAACCGCACCCTCGCCGTCGGGTTGCGGGAGTACTCCACCCAGACGAACGTCTACTGGAACCAGATCATGGCGGCCTCGCTCGTCGTCAGCGTCCCCGTCGTCGTCGGGTTCCTCCTGGCGCAGCGCCACTTTGTGGCCGGCGTCACCGCGGGAGCAGTGAAGTGAGAGCCTCACTGTCCCAGCCGTGGACGCTGTCGGCCAAGGGCGGCGAGGTCCCGCCTGAGTTGTCCGGCGTCACCGTGACGGCAACCGTCCCGGGCTGCGTCCACACTGACCTCCTCGACGCCCGCCTCATCCCGGACCCCTACCTGGACGAGAACGAGGCGGCGTTGGCGTGGATCGGTCGCACCCCTTGGCGCTATGCGACGACGGTCCTGCAGCCCCCTCCCGTGGGCGGTGAGCGCATCGAGCTGGTCTTCGACGGCCTCGACACCGTCTGTGAGGTGGCCGTCAGCGGGCAGCGGCTGGGCTCCCCCCGGAACATGCACCGGACGCACCGCTTCGACATCACGTCGCTCGTCAGGGCCGAGGGCAACGACCTCGTCGTCGAGTTCGCCGCCCAGCTGGATGCGGCGGAGCAGGCCAGCCTCGAGCAGGGTCCACGGGTGCACACCAACGTCCATCCCTTCAACGCGATCCGCAAGATGGCGTGCAACTTCGGGTGGGACTGGGGTCCCGACCTCGTCACCGCCGGGATCTGGCGGCCGGTCCATGTCCACCGTTGGCACACCGCGCGGCTGGGCGACGTCCGGACCCTCGTGACCGTCGAGGGCGACATCGGGCGAGTCGAGGTGCACGTCGACGTCGTCCGCGCTCCGACCGCGTCCGGGGACGCGACCTTGCGGCTGCGTGCAGAGGTGGGCGGCGTGAGCGCTGAGGTCTCGGTCCAACGGGCCGAGGCCGTCGTCACTTTCGAGGTCCCGGGCGTCGCCCTTTGGTGGCCGCGCGGTCACGGCGACCAGCCGCTCCATGACCTGCTCGTCACCCTCGTCCACGGTGACGAGCAGCTCGACCGCCGCGAGCGCCGCATCGGCTTCCGGAGCGTCGCGCTCGACACGAGCCCCGACGAGCACGGCACTGCCTTCACACTGCTCGTCAACGCCCGGCCGATCCTTGTCAAGGGCGCGAACTGGATCCCTGACGACTGCTTTCCGAGTCGCGTCGACCCGGCCCGCTACGCCCGCAGCATCGGCAACGCCGCCGACGCCGGGATGAACCTCCTGCGCGTCTGGGGTGGCGGCATCTACGAGTCGGAGGACTTCTACGACCTCTGCGACGAGCTCGGCATCCTGGTCTGGCAGGACTTCCTCTTCGCCTGTGCCGCCTACGCAGAGGAACCGCCGCTGGGCGACGAGGTCGCCGCCGAGGCAACCGAGGCGATCAGCCGGCTCAGCTCCCACCCGAGCCTCGTCATCTGGAACGGGAACAACGAGAACCTCTGGGGACACGTCGACTGGCACTGGGCCGAGCAGCTCGGGAGCCTCAGCTGGGGCAAGCGCTACTACCTTGACGTCCTTCCGCGGCTTCTCGCCGAGCTCGACCCGACCCGGCCCTACTCCCCGGGCAGCCCGTGGTCCTTCGACGAGAGCCACCACCCCAACGACCCCTCCCACGGGACCACGCACATCTGGGACGTGTGGAACGAGCTCGACTACACGGCATACCGGTCGCGCGTCCCGAGGTTCGTCAGCGAGTTCGGCTACCAGGGGCCGCCGTCCTGGGCAACCTTGACCCGAGCGATCCACGACGACCCGCTGCGGCCCCGGTCACCGGGGATGCTCGCCCACCAGAAGGCCGAGGACGGCCACCTCAAGCTGGCCAGGGGCATCGCGCCGCACCTCGACCTTCCGACGGAGATGGAGGACTGGCACTGGGCCACGTCGCTGCAGCAGGCCCGCGCCGTGACGTTCGGCATCGAACACTTCCGCTCCTGGCAGCCGGTGTGTGCCGGCATCATCGTCTGGCAGCTCAACGACTGCTGGCCGGTGACCTCATGGGCGGCCGTCGACGGCGACGGTCGGCGCAAGCCCCTGTGGTACGCCCTTCGACGCGCCTACGCCGAACGCCTGCTGACCATCCAGCCACGCGACGGCGGGCTCGCCCTCGTCGTCTGCAACGACACCGACACGGCATGGGATGGGCGCGCCGAGGTGCGCCGCCTCACCTTCGGCGGTCACCAGCGCGCGGTCACCACCCTCGCCGTCTCGGCTGCGCCGCGGAGCACCGAGGTCGTCCAGCTCGCCGACGCCCTCGTCAGCGAGGCAGGCAGGCACGATGAGGTGCTCGTCGCCGAGGTCGGCGCCGAGCGGGCGCTGTGGTTCTTCGCCGAGGACCGGCAGCTCGCGCTCACCGACACGTGGAAGGCCACCTCCGCCGAACGGACCACGACCGGGTATGCCGTGCGCGTCACCGCCGAGGTGCTGCAGCGCGACGTCAGCCTCCTCGTGGACAAGGTCGACCCGGGCGCGGTCGTCGACGAAATGGGCGTCACCCTCCTGCCCGGTGAGAGCCACACCTTCCACGTGAGCAGCACCAAGGAGGTTGACCCACAACGTCTTCTCGACCCACAGGTCCTGCGGTCAACCAACCAGCTCGTCCACCACTGACGTCACCCCTCGACCGCGCGCCAGAAAACAGGAGCCAGAACCATGACTGATCCGAACCTCATCTTCCCGAAGGGCTTCCTCTTCGGCGCGGCGACCGCCAGCTACCAGATCGAGGGAGCCGTCGACGAGGACGGCCGGACCCCGTCGATCTGGGACACGTTCTCGCACACTCCGGGCAAGGTCGTCGGCGACGACAACGGGGACGTCGCCGCCGACCACTACCACCGGATCCGCGACGACGTGGCCCTGATGAAGCAGCTCGGTCTGCAGACCTACCGCTTCTCCATCGCGTGGCCGCGGATCCAGCCGGGCGGCTCGGGAGCCTTCAACCAGAAGGGGATCGACTTCTACTCCTCACTGGTCGACGAGCTGCTCGACAAGGGCATCAAGCCGATCGCCACCCTCTACCACTGGGACCTCCCGCAGGAGCTCGAGGATACCGGTGGCTGGGCGAACCGCGATACCGCACAAGCGTTTGCGCGGTATGCCGCGAAGGTCGCCGAGACGCTCGGCGACCGGATCCACCTCTGGACGACACTGAACGAGCCGTGGTGCGCGGCATACCTGGGCTACGCCTCGGGCGTCCACGCCCCCGGACGGACCAACGGCGCCGACGCGCTCGCGGCGGTGCACCACCTCAACCTGGCGCACGGCCTGGCGACCCAGGCGATCCGCGCGCAGCTGCCCGAGGCGCAGGTCTCGGTGACGCACAACCTGCACGTCATCCACCCCGCCGACCCCGGCTCCGCCGACGACCTCGACATCGTCCGGCGGCTCGACGCCCTCGGCAACCGCGCGTTCCTCGGTCCCGAGCTTGAGGGCGCCTACCCCGACGACCTTCTCGCCGACACGGCAAGAATCACTGACTGGGGCTTCGTCCATGAGGGCGACCTGAAGGACATCCATCAGCCGCTCGACCTGCTCGGCATCAACTACTACACGACAAGCGTGGCCCGGAAGTGGGACGGCGTGTCGCCGCGTGACCTGGAGGACGGTCACCAGGGGGCGGAGAACACCCCGTGGGTGGGCGTCGACGACGTCGACTTCGTCCGGGAGCCGGGCCCCCGGACGGAGATGGGCTGGCTGGTCGACCCGGCTGGCCTGACCGAGCTGCTCGTCCGCACGGCCAGGACGTACCCTGACCTGCCGCTGCTCGTCACGGAGAACGGCGCCGCCTTCGCCGACTCGGTCGACGCCGACGGTCAGGTCCGCGACTCGCAACGGGTCGACTACGTCAGGGCCCACCTCGCCGCGATCATGGACGCCATCGACGCCGGCGCGGACGTCCGCGGTTACCAGCTCTGGTCGCTGCTGGACAACTTCGAGTGGGCCTGGGGATACGCGCGCCGGTTCGGAGTGGTCCGGGTCGACTACGACACCCAGGCGCGGATCATCAAGGACTCGGCGAAGTTCTACGCCGACGTGATCCGCGCCAACGCCTGACCTTTCCCGCCGCAGCCAGGAGATCACGGCGAGTGTGACACGGATCGCGGCCCGGTCACCGGCCTGATGCCTGTGTCCGAATCCGGAGAAGTCCGCGCTGGCTCCCCCAAGGTGTGACGATCAGCGGTGCTCCGGCGGGGCCGGACGACGGTCCCGTAGCAGGTCACCACGATCAGCAGTGCCGTCATGAAGTTCGCAAGGACCATGTGCCTGATCAGGTCGGAAGCACCTTCCGTCAACATCACGACCCAGAACTGTGCCATGGCGCTGAGCCCGAGGAACGCTCCGACGACTGCGAGGCCCGCCTGGCGCGCGTCGCGTCGTCGCGTCCACACGCGTCTCCAGCACACGGCAACGCAGACCACGGTGACCAAGGTGATGAACGGTGGGAAAGCACCGAAGATCCACTTCCAGGCGGACTGGAGGACGCACACTCGACACTCAGCGGTGTTGGGAGGGTGACCTGCCGACGGGGGGTAGGAGAAGATGTAGTCGGCTCGCAGGATCGCCATCCCGGACACGCCGCGGTCACCCATGCCCACCAGACGCCACGGTTGCTCGAGATAGATGAGCGTGGTGTCGAGTGGAGAGGTGTGCTGAACGAAGTCGACGAACCCGAGCGTTGAGGCGGCGCTCCCCGGCGCGTTGATCGGAGTTCCCGAGGAGGAGACCATCGCCGGATCCAGCCCCAACCGCTGGAGATCCTGGGCCGGATCCGGGCTGTGGGGAAGCATCTCGATGAACACGGCCGCGTACCGCTGCCACGGAGCGCAAGGCCACGACGACCATCAGTCGCCAACACCGACCGAGGCGCGAATCGGTGCGCGGGAAGTGCCTCGCTCTCCAGGATCGCACGCCCAGGCCTCACCGATGGAAACCTGTGACCCCCGCATGAGGACAGCCGCGCCATCGCTGAGAAATCCTAGGTCCAACAAAACACTTCCTGAGTCACGTTGCGACAACCTTTCTGCAAGCAGGCAAGAACATGCACTCGTCGCCATGTTGCCGCCGAGCTCACGCATTGCCTCGTGCCGCAGCCAGGTGGTGGGCGGCCGCGGCCTCCAGGTGGTCGAGGTCGCTCGAGACCGTCGCGAAGGTGAAGCCCTGCTCGAGGCGGCGGGCGGCTTGAGCTCCACTGGTGGTGTGGATGCCCGCTGCCACACCGGCTCTGGCCGCCGCGGTCTGGATCCGGACCAGGGCGGAGTCGAACACGTCGTTGACCGACTCGTCCCAGGGAGAGGCGCCGCCGACGGCGATCCGCAGGTCTGAGGGGCCGACGTAGATGCCGGCGAGGCCGGGCACCGCGCAGATCTCCTCGACGTTGGCCAGACCGTCGGCCGTCTCGATCATCGCGAGCGTCACGACCGCAGAGTTGGCCTCGACCGGTGCCGGTCCGACCCGCAGACCCGATCGCATCGGGCCGTAGGAGCGCACCCCCGAGGGCGGGTACGTCGCGGCCGCAAGAGCTCGCGCCGCGTCGTCCGCGGTGTTGACCAGCGGCACGATGACTCCAACGGCGCCGACGTCCAGGGCCTGACCGATGTGGAACGGGTCGTTGGCCCCGACCCGGACCAGGCCGACGGACCGACCGCCGGCGTCGACGGCCATGAGCCCGGCGAGGATCCCCGGATAGGCCAGCAACCCGTGCTGGGCGTCGAAGCAGATGTAGTCGTAGCCGACTCGGGCGAGGCGCTCCGTCGAGACCGGGCTGTCGAGGACGACCCAGTAACCGAGCACCCGCTGGCGGGACCGGATCCGCTGCGCGAAGTCAGCCACGGTCGGGGGCGCGCTCACCGGTTGTCCGTCGGCACAGACCCGGGCACGGCCGCGCCGACGTCGTGGAAACCCGCCACCCCGTGACGCTTGAGCGCGTCAGACATGGCGACGACTCGTCACGACGCGGAACCGGTTCGCGACAAAGGCGGCGTCGACGTAGGCCGAGTTGGCCGCGGGGTTGGCACCGGTGCCGTGATAGTCCGAGAACGCGGCCGTCTGGTTGACGAACACCGGACCGGTCAGGTTCTCCGACAACGAGACTCCGGCGTCGGCAGCCGCGTCCCGCGCCGCGTCGAGCACCTCGTCGGACGTGGAGTAGACGGCGGCCGTCATCGCGCCGTGCTCGCGGACCGTGTCGGCGAACTGCGCCAGGGACTGCTCGGTCGACGCGGTCCTGATGAGGAACGTCACCGGGCCGAAGCACTCCTCGGTGTAGGCGTCCTCCCGTGAGACGTCGAGCGCGATCAGACCCGGAGCCTGCACCACGGCATCCGGGTATGCCGGGTGGTTGACTCTGCGGGAGTCCAGCACCACGCTGCCACCTGAGCGTTCGGCCAGCCGCAAGAGGCCGGACGCGTTGGTGCGCACCTGCTCGTTGACCGTGGCCCCGAGGAGCTCCACCGCCCGGGCGTCGTCGCCGGTGAGCCGGCCGACTGCTCCGGCGAGCCGGGCCCCGAACTCGTCGAACGACAGGTGTCCCTCGTCGGTCTTGATCCCGTCGGCGGGAACGTAGACGTTCTGGGGAGTGGTGCACATCTGACCGGAGTACAGCGACAGCGAGAAGGCGAGGTTGCCGAGCGTGCCTCGCAGGTCGTCGGTCGAGTCGAGCACGACGGTGTTGAGGCCGGCCTTCTCGGTGTAGACGAGCTTGCCGAGGGCGCCGCCCTGACGCTCCAGCCACTCCCCGAATCCCGGCCCGCCGGTGTAGTCGAGAATGGCGACCTCGGGACGCTCCGCCAGGACGGACGCCAGACCTGTGACTCCCTCTTCGATGTCTCCCTCGGGGGCCAGCTGGACGAGCGCGGCGCTGAAACCGTTGTCGGACAGTACCTTCCGTGCGGTCTCCACGGTGATCGCCAGAGGCAGGACCGCCCGGGGATGGGGTTTGACGATGACGGGGTTGCCGGTGACGAGGGAGGCGAACAGGCCGGGGTAGGAGTTCCAGGTCGGGAAGGTGTTGCACCCGATGACTACGCCGATCCCGCGCGGGACGATGCGGTAGTCCTTCTGCATCCGGATCGGTGCGTCCTTGCCGGTCCTGTCGCGGCCCGGCTTCTCCCAGACGACCGAGCCCGGGATCCGCTCCTGCTCGACGAGACCCGCGACGATCGCCTCGAGGGCGCGCTCCTGCGCGTGCGGGCCGGCCGCCTGGAACGACATGACGAACGGCTGCCCGGACGTGTGCATCACCGCGTTCGCGATCTCGAACGAGCGCTGGTTGATCTCGTCGACGATCTCGACACAGACCGCGGCGCGCACCAGCGGGCCGGCATCCCGCCAGCGGGGGATCGCGTCGACGGCGGCGGCGACCGCCGCGTCGACGTCAAGCTGGGGGTAGTCCACCCCCAGAGTCGGCCCGTAGGGCGAGACCTCGCAGCCCACGTAGGTGCCCGTGCCCGGCTGGCTCTCCAGCCCGGCATACGCACGCCCGAGGTGCGCCTCGTATGCCGTGAGCCCGTCAGCCGCTGCGCTCTCGCCGTAGACGCGTGGCGACGGGGACTCGGGGTAGCGCGAGAACCAGCTGCGGGAGGCGAGCGCGGCACGGGCCCGGTCGAGCACCTCCGCGTGCTTCGACACGAGCGGGTGGATCGGCGTCGCCAGCGAAGTCGTCACGCATCGATCGTAGCGACGCCGGACGGCGCGCCGGTCGCTCGCCCGGCAGGTCGAGGGATACCCAGCCGGGCAGGGCACACTGCGATGGTGACGACCAGCGCTGTGCGCACCCGCCTGTGGCGGGACGGCACACTGAAGCAGGAGGACTTCCCCCTCGAACAGCTCTCCGACCTCCTCGACGAGGAGGGCGCGCTCGTGTGGGTCGACCTGTGCGACCCGGACAGCGCGACGCTGAAGGACCTCGCCGGGGAGCTGTGCCTCGACCGGCACGCCGTGGAGGACGCCATCGCCCACGGCGAGCGACCCAAGGCCACCCGGCACAAGACGCACACCTTTGTCACGGCATACGCAACGAGCCTGTCGAGCGACGGCACTGGAGAGCTGCAGTCGCGGCTGCGCGTCACCCGGGTGTCGGCGTTCGTCCTGCCCCGCGGTGTGGTCACCGTGCGCCACCACGACGGTTTCGACATGGACACCGTGCTGGAGCGGTGGGACGAGAACTCGGACCTTCTCGCCCTCGGGCCCGGAGCGCTCCTTCATGGCTTGCTCGACGTCATCGTGGACGGACACTTCGAGACGATCCAGCAACTCGACGACGCTATCGAGTCGCTCGAGGACGGCCTCTTCGACGAACAGGCGAGCACGCACGAGACCCAGCAACGCACCTACCGGGTCCGCAAGGAGCTCGTCGAGCTGCGCCGGGTCGTGCTGCCGATGCGCGAGGTGGTCAACTCGGTGCTGCGTCACCGGACCGAGCTGGGACGAGAAGGCACCGAGCTCGACGGGTGGTACTCCGACCTCTACGACCACGTCCTGCGGGCCTCGGAGTGGACGGAGTCGTTGCGGGACATGGTGACCACCGTGTTCGAGACGACCCTGTCGCTCCAGGACGCCCGGCTCAACACCGTGATGAAGAAGCTCACCGGCTGGGCCGCCATCATTGCCGTGCCCACCGCGGTGACCGGCTGGTTCGGGCAGAACGTGCCCTACCCCGGCTTCGGCAAGCCGTCCGGGCTCATCGCGACGTCGGTCGTCATCGTGGTGCTCGCCGCGGGCCTGTATGCCGTGTTCCGACGCCGCGGCTGGCTCTAGTCGGGAGTCCCGCTCCGTGGTGGCGGTCTCCCCCGTGCGGGGTTGACGCTGAGTCGGGTGGGGGTTGACGCCTGGCCGAGTGGGTTGACGCTGTCCAACCGCAACCTGTGGGGGAAGGCGGCCAGCCGCACGGGTGGCACGATCGAGCGGCTGCGGCAGGATGGGCCTCATGGAGGCCATCGGTCAGGTCGCGGTCATCGGTGCGGGAACCATGGGGGGCGGCATTGCGCAGCTCGCGGCGAGCGTGGGACACGAGGTGCATCTCGTCGACGCGGTCGACGGGGCAGCCGAGGCGGCGCACGTGCGGGTCGCGGTTGCACTGGCTCAGCTCGTCGCCAGAGGCCGACTGACCCAGGAGGACTCAGCAGCCATCCTGGGGCGGGTCCATGTCGCGCACGGCCTCGAGGACCTGCCCGAGTGCGGCCTGGTCATCGAGGCCGTCCAGGAGGATCTCGACGTCAAGCGCCGGCTCTTCGCCGAGCTGGCCGCTCAGCAGCCTTCGACGACGATCCTCGCGAGCAACACCTCGAGTCTCGACATCGGTGCGATCGCCGCCGCCGTCCACGACCCGGAGCGCGTCCTCGGACTGCACTTCTTCAACCCGCCACCGGTCATGAAGCTCGTCGAGGTCGTCCACAGCGACCTCAGCGCGGGCCCGGTGCTCGACCACGTCGCCCGGCTGATGCGCGTTTGGGGCAAGACGCCGGTGCACTGCTCGTCGACCCCGGGGTTCATCGTCAACCGGGTCGCTCGTCCGTTCTACGGCGAGTCGCAGCGGATGCTCGAAGCCAGCGTCGCCGACGCTGCCACGCTTGACGCCTGCCTGCGCGGGGCCGGGTTCCGGATGGGCCCGCTCGAGCTGACCGACCTCATCGGGCAGGACGTCAACCTCGCGGTCGGCACCAGCGTGTGGGAGCAGACCGGGCGTGACGAGCGCTACACCCCCACGTCACTCCAGCAGCAGCTCGTCGCCGACGGACACCTCGGCCGCAAGACCGGCCAAGGCATCTACCGGTATGCCGGGGACGGCCGTCCGCTCGAAGCCTCACCTGACGGACAACGGGTGTCCGAGCTGGTCGGAGGTCCGATCTTGACCGACCCCCTCGCCCGCACCCTCGCCATGCTCGTCAACGAGGCGGTCGACCTCGTCCACCGCGGCGAGGCGAGCGCCGAGGACGTCGACGTCGCCATGACACTCGGGACGAACTACCCGAAGGGACCGATCGCCTGGGGCGAGGAGATCGGGCACGACGTCATCCTCGAGCAGCTCTCCGCGCTCGACGCGGCCTTCCCCGGCGGCCGGTACCGCGCCAGCCAGGCGCTGGTGGATGGCTCATGACCGACGAGCAGCGGCCGGGGTCCCCGCCAGCACCGAAACCACTCGCGAGACGGCGCCGACCCACCCACCGAGCGAGCTGGTGAGCCACCTCCCGAGCGACCCGCCCGACCTGACCTCTGTCCGTAGGATGTGGGCGGACGATGCGGCCTCCGCGCACCTCGGCATGGAGGCGACGCTGATCGAGGTGGACCACGCCGTGGTGCGAATGACCATCGGGGAGCACATGGTCAACGGGCACGGCATCGCCCAC